>Ga0074195_1001617_pt1 | contig 30107 bp, 24 predicted proteins | sample EPASupsiteHSE623_FD_64525 | JGI IMG/M metagenome (GOLD analysis project Ga0074195, IMG submission 64525) | Bioremediated contaminated groundwater from EPA Superfund site, New Mexico - Sample HSE6-23 | ecosystem: Environmental > Aquatic > Deep subsurface > Groundwater > Contaminated ... | reverse complement strand
TGATTGGTTTGAGAATGCCGCACGAAGTTTTTCATTGCATGTTTCAGTCCCGATTCAAGGCTGGTCGGCCATGGGGACAAATGTCGTTAGTACGGTGGATTATGTAAAAGTAAATAGGACTACCGATCTCGCTGTTACACCGAGCACTAGTATATTATTTAACCAAACAGAAACAGGAAATATTCCCTATGACTCCGCAAATGGACAGTTTACCCTCAAAGCGGGGAAAACGTACCTTCTTAATGCGACAGCCGCGTTGACCGCAGGTGACAATGCTTTCGATTTTCAATGGAGGACGACAACAGGAACACTTTTGGGCAGTGCGGCGACAGCCAATGGTTATGCTAATTCTAATATTCCCGCAGTGGCTGTATTAACTCCATCAGAAGACACGGTAGTTACGGTATATATTACAGCTGAGGGCAACTCTGCTACTATGAGAGGCGGTTATGTGCAAGCTACCATTCAACAAATCGGCTCAACGGCTTCGACCGGTGTTGCCTTAAATTCTCTTATCGCAGCCACTGCTTCAGGTGCTTTGGATAATCAAAATTATGGTCAGACATGGGCTTGGTCCACGGCAGATAATGAGACGGCCCTGACGTTAACAGCAAACGCGCTGACAACTGGTACGGGGTTGGCGATTACGAGCTCTTATGCCTCTGGCAACTCCACCAACGGCCTTCTGTATGTCGCCAACACCAGCGCGGTAACCAACGGTGTTATCGCCCGTATCCAATCCAACTCTACTGCCGGATCAGGATTAACCGTTTTGGCTAATGGCATGATTGGTATGGGAACGACTACGCCGGCAGTTAACCTGGATGTTTATGGCGCCGCTGGCCCCTCGCTTTATGTGCACGGTGATGCCAGCGGATTTAAGTTTACCAATGACTTGGGGATAAATTATATAGAGAGCGTCGGCGCCAATATGACCGGCGCGGCCGAATTGCGCTTCACTGATATGAATGCCGCCAATACTTGGATGACAATCGGATCTACAGGTAATATCGGAATTGGCACCTCAACGCCGGGGGTAAAATTAGAAATACAGGACGGCGGTTCACATATGGAATTCGGTGATGACGGTACTAATTCGGGAATTTCGGTTATTCAGACAAAATGGGGAACGACCCCGGGCACCTCTAAACTAATCTTAAATCCGGAGGGTGGTAGCGTTGGTATCGGTACGACAACACCAACCAACGGCCTCTCTATTCAGAGTGACTCAAGCTATGGCATGGTACACCTTATCAGTTCCGCTGCAAACGGAGAATCCAGTATCCAATTTAAGTCAGCCGACGATACGAATGACACTTCGTGGATAATCGGAAAAAATACCTCGCTTACCGGTGATCAGCTTTCCTTTTGGCACGGATCAAACAAACTGGTTATTGACGCGGCCGGCCAAGTTGGCATCGGCACTGACACTCCCACCGCGGCCTTGACTTTCGCGGCCGGAAGCACCGTTAATTCGCTTGGCGCTCTGACCGTGGCAGCAACTAACGGCGATTTAACGATGTCATCCTCTCAACATATATATATAAATCCTGCCGCTAGTTACGGTAACACCTATATAGGCACCAGCGCGGCGAACGGGGATATTTATATTGGAAATACAACTTCAGGCGCGTCAGTTAATATCCTGGCCGGAAATACCGGTTCAGGCAACATATCACTTGATGGAGGAACTTTCATGGTACTGTCTGTCGATAATTATGTTTCAATGTTGGCAGAAAAAAGCAGCAGCTCTTCAGGAAACGATGAGGGTAATTATGTGGCTCGTATATTCAACTCCTCAACCGGAGCGTACGCGAGCGGATTACTGATGAATCTTGGCCCAGCCTCCCCGGGAAATAATAACCAGTGGATAGAATTTATGGCTAATGGAGTGGAAAAAGGCGCTATTGAAGGAAATGGCGGTAATGTAAGCTATTATTCAACCTCGGATCAACGTCTCAAGACTGATATTGCAGACACCGTGCTTTCTTTGGATGATTTAATGAAAATTCACGTGAGAGACTTTACCTGGGAAAGTAATGGCATCCGCACTAATGGCTTTATTGCCCAAGAGCTATATCCAATATATAAGGACGCAGTATCTAAAGGTGATGATGGAAAGACTGTAAAAAGTACTTGGATGGTAGATTATGGCCGTTTGACACCACTGATTGTGAAGAGTATTCAAGAACAGCAGGCGGAAATCGAAGCCAATGTCGACAGTATCGTGGCGTTGGATTTACGCACCAAAAATATAGTAGAAATTGAAGACGGCAAGACGGTTTTCAAAGGCACAGTGGTGGCTGATACATTGAAGGCGAATAAGATTGAAGGTTTGGATTTTGCGACTGGAGCGGAACTTTCGGAAGTAGACGCGGAACTGGTTAAAAACGGAAAAACACTTAACGATATCAGCGAACAACTGGCGCTTCTCGAAGCGAAAATTACCGGCAAAGAATTATCTCTGAAACTGGCGGATCTCGAAGTGTCCGGCGGGGTAACTTTCAAGAGCAACGTGGAATTCCAGGGACCGGCGGTGTTCAAGAAAATTGCGGAATTTATCGACAAAGTTGTCTTCAAGAAAGACGTGGAATTCGCCGGCAACGTGACAATCGACAAAAACGTGACTTTCAATTCAAATAGCGCCGGCTATGCTATTATCAAGAAAAACGACGAAGGAGTGAGCGTGACTTTTGAACAAGCCTATCCCGAAGCGCCAATCGTAACCGCGACTCCGCAGTCTTACGTTTCCGCGGAATACAAAATTAAGAATGTGACGGCCAAGGGATTTGAAATCCTTATAAACGAGAAGACGGATGATGATATCACCTTCGCATGGACGGCCATGCTGGTAAAAGGCGCCAAGACTACCTCGAGTAATGGATCAAGCAACGGTTCGGGCGAACAGTCTAACGCTAATGTTAACAGTAACAACAATACCAATGCTGCAGATCCGGGTACCGCCGTCAACCAAAACGCGAATATTTCCGGCGCGACATCCCCAATTAATGCCAACCAGAACGATAATTCCGCTCCCGCCCAAAACAGCAATACGAATTCAGACAACAGCAGCACTAATAACAATTTAAATTCAAATACTAACAGTTCAGAGGGTATTTAAGTTCTACCAAGAAAAAACCAAAGCGAGTTCATGAAATATTTTTTGAGTGCTTGCCACCAAAAAAATTTTATGAACGAAAAGCCGAAGTTTCAGGTGTAATCGGACATCCATGGCTAGCTACTCGAAATAACACGTTTAATAAAAATTAATTTAAAAAACATCATGTTCAAGCAAAAAACAGGAACGCTTCCCAAGGCAGAAACCGCCGCCAACACCGCAGTATCCGAGCCGAGAAAGAAAAAGTATCTGCTTAAAATAATAGCTCTGCTCATAATCGCGGGACTAGCCGGGGCAACGGTATATTTTTACCAGCAGTATAAAAAAATCAAAGATAATCCCCAAATTGTTTCTCAGGAAGAAACCCAGTTTGTCGTTTCCGAATTAGGAAAGTTGATGGAACTCCCCGATGGGATGCCGTCTTTAGCAACTGTTCAGGACAAGGAAAAATTAAAGGATCAAAGTTTTTTCCGCAAAGCGGAAAACGGCGACAAGGTTTTAATCTACGCTGATGCCAAGCAGGCAATCTTATTCCGCCCCTCCGCCAAAAAAATCATCGAAGTAGCTCCGTTGCTTATCCAAGGAAATGAAAACAACGGTATGGAGGCGAGTCAGATCCAAGGCGAGAACAACGGTGCTGATGTTGTTCAAAACAACAACGATAATAAAACGACAAATGAAAACCAGAATCAAAATAATGACAGGGCAGCTGCGAATACGAATAAAAATCAGAAAAAGAGTAATTAAATGAAAGTAAAAATTTTATTTAGCTCTTCTATATCCTGTCTTGTTTTGCTGTCAGTCATTCCTCTGACCGTACAAGCTTCTGAAACCGATGGGACAATTGATAATAATAGCAAATACGCTTGGGGCGAAAAAATCGGTTGGGTAAATTTCCGACCGACTAACGGAAATGTTAAAGTTACCGACGAAGGTTTGACCGGTTACGCTTGGGCGGCTAATTACGGCTGGATAAATTTAGCACCGGCTACGGCGGGGGTAAAAAATGACGGTAAAGGTAATCTGTCGGGCAAAGCTTGGAACGATAAGCTCGGCTGGCTGGACTTTTCCGGCGTTACCGTGGATGAGGACGGCAACTTCTCCGGGACGGCCGGAAGCGAAGGCTCCGCCTTTGGCCGACTAGTGTTCGAATGCACCGACTGTTCAGTTATAACCGACTGGCGGTCGGAAACCGTTAGAAAGGAAACCGGTAATAAGAATAAAGGCAACGGCGGTGGCGGAAGTAACAATGGAGACGAAAAAATTTCAGACGTTTCAATTTCGACGGACAAAACCGACAGCCGAGCGGAAGATAATCTTTGGGGAAATTATAACGGCAGTGAAAAAGAAAATAAAAAAAAGAACGTCGGTAATAATCTGAAAAATATCGTTCAGTACCCAAGAAAAAAAATTTTTAATCCGACCTTTTGGCTGACACTGTTGGCCCTGACTCTAATTTTAGTGCTCCTCTACAAGAAAAAAAGGGAAGCAAATAAAACAAAATCCAAGTGATATATCTGTTCAACAAGAGATAAAAACAGTCTTAATTATTCATTGGCCAAAAACCCTGTCGCCAGCTTTTTTTATTGCCTCAAATTATATGGTATAGTTATAAACATTAGATATTAATTTTTGCGATGTTCATTAGCGACAAAAGCCTTAAAAATTTTATCCTAGAATCAGAGATAGTTGCTCCCGATCTTTTGGATCAAGCAGAAAAAGAAGCTCAGGAAAGCAAACAAAAATTGGGTGAATTTTTGGTTAAAAAAGGTTTGCTCCAAGAAGAGCAGTTACGAAAAACTTACGCTTACCTATTGGGTATCCCTTTCGTTAACTTAGAAAATCAATATATTTCAAAGGAGATTCTCAATATAATTCCCGAGCCGATTGCCCGAAAAAATAATATCGTCGCTTTTGAAAGGGACGGCCGAAAAATAAAAGTGGCCATGCTTGATCCGGAAGACCTTCAGACAATTGATTTCATCCGGAAACAAACCCAAAGCAAAATTTTGCCCTGTCTCACTTCGGAAAAATCAATTCACCACGCTTTAACCCAGTACCAAAAATCGCTTAAAGCAGAATTTGGCGACTTAATCAGTGAAAACGTTAAATTCGCCGCCGCCAAAGAAGAGGCCAGGGCTCCGGTGGCGGACGAGAAAGAAGAAGAGTCGCTCAAAAAACGAGCGGAAGAAATGCCGGTTATCAAAATCGTAGACGTGATGCTTAAACACGCCATCTTACAGCAAGCCAGCGATATCCACATTGAGCCGATAGAAAAAGAGGTGATTATCCGTTACCGCATCGACGGAATCCTGCACGACGTTATGTTTCTTCCAAAATTGGTTCTATCGGCAATCGTCGCCAGAATAAAAATTCTCTCCAATTTGAAGCTGGACGAGCATCGCTTGCCTCAGGACGGCCGATTCAAAATCGAAACCCAGGACTACAAATTCTCTTTTCGAGTCTCGATTCTCCCTATTATGGATGGAGAAAAAGTGGTTATGCGTCTTCTTAATGAATCGTCCAAGGGTCTGACTTTAGAGCAATTGGGTTTCCGGGAAAAGGCTTTGGATGCGATACAAAGAAACATTCGACGAGTTCACGGAATGATTCTGGTTACCGGCCCGACTGGATCAGGAAAAACCACCACCCTCTACACCATCATGGACATTCTAAACTCCAAACAAGTCAACATCAGTACCGTTGAAGACCCGATTGAATACCGCATGCCTCGAATAAATCAAACTCAAGTGAGCCCTAAAATAGGATTGACTTTCGCGGCCGGTTTGCGGGCATTATTGCGTCAAGATCCTGACATTATTATGGTTGGGGAGATTCGCGATGAGGAAACAATGCACATTGCTATCAACGCTGCCATGACCGGGCATTTGGTGCTTTCCACCCTGCACACGAATTCGGCCGCCGCGAGTCTTCCACGGCTTCTCGATATGGGAGCGGAACCGTTTTTGCTGGCTACCACTTTAAATGTTGTTGTCGCCCAACGGCTAGTGAGAAAAATATGCGCCAATTGCCAAAAAGAATACCGCCTTGGAAAAGAAGAAATCATGGAACTCGGAAAAAAGGTTGACATGTTGAAACTGTTAGAAATAATGAAAAGGGAAAAAATTGTTGCCGAGAATGTTAATAATTGGGAGGAAGTAAGTTTTATGAAAGGAGAGGGTTGCAGCCGCTGTAGCAGCTCGGGCTTTAAAGGAAGAATGGGAATATACGAAGTCATCGAAGTGGACGACGATATCCGCGCGTTAATTTCCGAGCGCAAGGACGCAGACACTATTGAAAAGAAGGCTGTAGAGAAGGGCGTACTCACTATTCTTCAGGACGGATTTATCAAATCCGTTCAAGGGCTGACAACAATTGAAGAAGTGCTGAGAGTAACGCAAGAATAATAGTTGCCGAGTTAGCGAGTTCGCGAGTTTCCGAGTTAAATTCAATAACTCGTTAACTTGAAAACTCGGAAACTCGTTAACTTTGTTTGCTTATTTACTCTGTTCTAACTTGGAACGTTTTATGTTCAATATCTCAAACATCAAATCTTGGTTAGAAAGCCAGCAGTGGCTTTTGTGGGCGACTTCTAGCATGATGATCGCCCTTAGCTTAAGCGTCCTTTACAGTTTGTTTTACGCAAGCCCGAAAATTTATATTTTTTACCACCAAGTTACCTACATTGTTCTGGGACTAGCGGTAGCATTTTTGATTAGCCGGCATGATTATCGAGTGCTAAAAAGGAATCTCGTATACCTTTTTTTTGCAACCATGTTTATCATGGTTCTGGTTCTGCTTTACGGCGTGGAAATAAACGGCACTACCGGCTGGCTTAATTTTAAATTTTTCAGTTTTCAACCGGTAGAAATTGCAAAATTCACCACTATCCTAATCTTAGCCGCTTTCCTTTCCCGCTACCACAACCTTTTGTATTCCTGGAAAGTACTCGCATTCTCATTGCTTATACCCATGCCTTTTGCCGTCCTCACACTGATGCAACCAGACCTTGGTTCCACTATTGCTTTATTTGGAATTTGGATGGGATTTATTTTAGCCTCCTCGGTTTCAAGATCCCGAAAATTGGCTATTATCGCGGTTGGGTTGGTTATTGCTACCAGCGGGTGGTTCTTCTTCTTAAAAGATTATCAAAAAGCTCGCTTAAGCACCTTTTTAAACCCAGAAAAAGATCGTTTAGGGATAGGGTATAATACCCTACAATCAATCACCGCTATCGGTTCAGGAGGAGTTTTCGGCAAAGGATTGGGCTACGGCTCCCAAAGCCAATTGCATTTCTTGCCTGAGGCCCATAGCGACTTTATTTTTGCAGTACTGGCCGAAGAGGCGGGCTGGCTGGGCGTATTGATATTTTTCTTTGTCTTGGGACTTTTTTATTTTTCAATTATCAGTTCGGCGGAAAAAAGCCGCGACAATTTCGGATACTTCTTATCTATTGGAATATTTTGGTTCTTTTTTATCCACTTTATTCTGAATGTGGGAATGAATCTGGGAATCCTCCCCGTAATCGGTCTTCCTTTACCGTTTCTAAGCGCTGGAGGATCAAATTTGCTAGTTTCGTTTTTATTTATTGGAATATTGCAGAGCGTGGGAAGGCTGGGAATCAAGAGTTAATTTAAAATTTTCAATTTGAAATTTGAATTTATAGAGTCGCTTTCCGCGACAACATTTCTTTAAATCCATCTCTAAATTGATTCGTGAGCGTAGCGAACACCATAATTTCAAACTTTAAATTTCAAAACTTTCAAAACTAATCTCATGTCCGGTCACAGCCATTGGTCAGGTATTAAACATAAAAAGTCAGTTCAGGATGCCAAGCGGGCCCAGATATTCACTAAGCTGGGCAGGGCAATAACTGTCGCGTCCCGCTTGGGAGGAGGCAATCCTGATTTCAATCCTAATTTGCGCTTAGCTATCGACAAAGCCAAAGAGTTTAATATGCCCAAGGACAAGATTGAGAATTCTGTTCGCAAGGGAACTGGAGAAGGATCGGAAAATCGACTGGAAGAAGCCCAGTACGAAGCCATGGGTCCTTCGAGCACCATGCTTATTATTTTAACTATCACTGACAACAAGAACCGCACCGTATCAGATTTGCGACGCATTTTAGAAAAACATGGGGGAAAAATGGCGGACGGCGGAGTTAGCTGGAATTTTAAACGAGCGGGAATAATTTATTTGTCGCCCGACCCCGAGCAAATAGAGTATGCGGTCAATTCAGCCATTGAGAACGACGCGGAAGATGTGGTTGAGAACAAAGACGATTCAGTAACGGTCACCACCGGTTTGGAAAATTTTAACAGTTTGAAAGAAAAACTTTCCCCATTCAACATTCGTGAGAGCGGAATGGAGTACATCGCGCAAAATCCGGTTGCTCTCGATGAAAAACAGAAGGAAAAATACGATCGGCTCATCGAAGACCTGACCGATCACCAAGACGTGCAAGAGATATTCGATAACGTAGCGTAACACGTAAACCGTAAATCGTAAGCCGTAATTAGAGAAAATTTTTCTAGAGTTAAGATTCTTCCGAATTACGAATTACGATTTATGTGTTACGAATTACCGCATTTTCCTTAAAACTTGTGCATTTCTCTGGAAAACTCTTGTCATTTAGCATAAAGCCTTTAGCATTTAACGTAAATGCTAGATTTAATGGGATTTTGAATACTTGTTGGCTGTATTTATTATTAAATGTTAAAAGCTAAATGTTCCCTGAATTCCGCTTATTTGACATATTTTTAAGCTGTGGTATTCGATAATAGTAGGAATAAAGAGCGATAAGCCCTTGCCAGGAAAAGATTATTCGATTAATATTGAATAATTATAAAAAGAAAAAAATGTTACTTACATTGATTTTCAAAAAACAGAAAGGGGGTGAAAGAATATGAATAAAGAAGAACTCGTAGCTGCAATTGCCAAAACGGCTGCTCTTTCGAAGAAAGATGCAGAAGGAGCTCTTAAGGCTGCCCTCGAAGCTATTAAAGATGCTCTTAAGAAAGGAAGCAAAGTAACCTTGACTGGATTTGGAACCTTCATGGCTTCCAAAAGAGCTGCTCGAAAAGGAGTAAACCCTCAGACCGGAGCTACCATCAATATTCCTGCCCGAACGGTACCACGATTTAAGGCAGGTAAGGGGCTCAAAGACGCAGTAAAATAATTCTTGATCACTGTCGCTTGAGAGCGACTTGACGAGATAAATTAAATAAACAAAAAAGAGGCGCAAGCCTCTTTTTTGTTTTGGCGAGGTTATTTTACAACATTAAAAATTGGAGACTAGAATTTAAGCTAATCGAGTTACTAGAGCTTATACGTCCCTTAAAAAATAAATTGAAAATTTTAAGTTCCGAATAATTTCAAGCAACAAGCTGTAAGCAATAATAGTTTCTTATAATTTAGGATATTCGGATCTTAAAATTATCAATTTAGTGCTTAGCCATAAATAAATTAAGCACATGCGTATTGGCATTGATATCCGCGGCCTATCTGCCGGAAGACATTCCGGGGTGGAAGAATACATTTATAATTTGCTCCCGAATTTATTCCAAGCAGGCGCCAGGGATCAGTTTTTTCTGCTATACAACAGCTACAAAAAATCTTTGCCGAAATTTGTTTCGGATTGGAGCGTTTTTCCGAATGTCAGAATAATTGAATATCACTGGCCGAGTAAAATATTAAACACCAGCCTTTGGGGTATTCGAAGGCCATTTCTCAACAAAATGTTGGGCAATATAGACGTAATGTTTTTTCCCAATATAACCTTTTTTTCAATCTCAAAATCCATTCCCTACGTATTGACTTTCCACGATTTATCTTTCGAGCTCTTTCCAAATTTCTACAATCCTTATCGTAGAGTATGGCATTTTATGGTCAATCCGGCCGAAAAAGCCCGAGAAGCCGCACAGTTGATTACGGTTTCAAACTCTACCGCCCAAGACTTAGCTTATAGATACGGGATTGATAACCGGAAAATAAATCCGATCTATCTCGGCCTATCACCATTATTTAAAAACCAGAGGCCCGATACTGACCGACTGCCAATGACCACCGGAAATTTAGCAGATGAATGGAGAATTAGAAGGAATTATCGGGTACCGGATAACTCTTTTATCCTTTATCTCGGCACGATCGAACCTAGAAAAAACCTAGTGTCCTTGATTAGGGCCTATAATGAGTTTCGTAAAAAAAGCCGGCTGGCATACGATCTTGTAATTGCCGGCTCGAAAGGATGGTCTTACAAAGAAATTTTTCATGCAGCCGAGACTTCGCCTTTCAAAAGAAATATTTATTTCCCTGGCCCTATTGCGGATAGTGACCGACCGGCTCTTTATCGAATGGCCAGCCTTTTTGTTTTTCCTTCTTTTTTTGAAGGTTTCGGATTGCCGCCGCTTGAAGCTTTAGCCAGTGGAACACCTGTAATATGCTCTGGTTCTTCGTCTCTGCTCGAAGTTTTCGGAAGCCATGCGCTGCTTGTCAATCCCCACGACCAAAGCGAACTTGCCTGGGCGATAGAAAGAGCTCTTTTGGACAAAAAACTGAGAGAATCCTTGATCTCGCAAGGACTAGGCTATTCCCAAGAATTCAGTTGGGAGGAAACCGCTATTAGCACATTGAGGGTATTGCATCAAGCCAGCAAGAGTAAATAGAAAAGAGTGCAAAGCGCGAAAGAACAAAGTAAAAATAAAGCGCAAAGAACAAACCTTGAGCAAATTAAGAATCTGGGGACTTGTTTATACTTTGTTATTTGTGCTTTGGAGCTTATTTTTACTTTGTTCTTTGTCTTTTTGTCTCTTTCTGTCAATTTTTATATATCACGCATTCCTCATTTCTTTCTTTCCCAAATTTGTTCATAATCTTAAATCTGACAAGGTTTTCTCCATTTTTTAAAAACAACGGGCAGTTGAAATGTCCTTCTTTATCGACGAGAGATTCTTCATCGTTGATCCAAATTTTGCTTTCCGGCTGGATACTCCCGTTTAATTCCAATTTGTTTTGATTTGTTTGAGAGCGACAAGAATCGGGGCTGATCAGGCTGAAGTAAGGCTTGGCATACATAGGATATATTGCCTTGAAAATATAGAAAACCGAGGTTATTAGAAAAAGAAACGCTACTGAAATTACAAGGTTGCGATAGGAAAATATCTTGCCAAACCAAGCATGGGCAATAATGGATTTTACCGGATGATTATCGCTTTTTGGAGCCAGTTTGTTCTTTTCAAAAAAATGAAGAGCTTTGGTTTTATCCAAATAGACTAAGTCGCAATAACGGGAGATTATTCCTTTGACATAAATTTCGGGAGGCAGTTTTGCAAGCTCGTTTTCTTCAAGAGCCTTCAAGTGCCGGGGGCTTACGGAAATTTGCTCTGCTATTTCGTTTCTTGACAAGCTAAGCTTTTCCCTCCCTGCACGAAGATAATTTCCTAGATTTTCCTCCTCAAATTTCCTGATTTTGAAGATCGACTTCATTGTTTCGCTTTACTAAAAAAACTTCTCGGAGTTCAGAAAAACTTACCCCCTTTGTGGCAAATAATAATGCCACGTAAGTGATTACTCCGGCAGAACCTTTGACAATAAGTCCTACCCAGAGGGAGAAAGAATAAAAACTAAGACAATATAAAATTACCAACATTCCCGAGGCGGATATTATCAGAGACAAAACTGGCAATGGCGTCCAGCCCTTACCCCATCCGATTCCCCATTTACGGCTGATTAAATAAGCAATGAACGTTACCAAGACTTCTGAGGCGGTAGAAATAATAGCCGCCGCCATGAAAGAATAGTAGGGAATAAAAATCAAATTCAACGCGACGCTTAAAAACGCCGTTGCGGCCAAAATAACCAGCAATAGTTTCTGCCGGTTTACTACAATCAAAATACTGTTGAAGAAGTGGGCTAAGAAAATCGCACCTAGGGCAAACGCCAGTATTTGAAGGACTATTGCCGATTGTTCGTAGCCAGTTCCAGCAATAACTCGAATTGCTTCCTTAGAAAGGAAAAAAATAAATATTACCAGTGGAATAGTAACCAACCACACTGCTTTCAAGGTTTTGCTGGCAATTTGCAAGAAATGAACGGGACGATGGAAAATATTATAGGAAAAAATAGGAATAACCAACCCCATGAACATGTTGGGAAAATAGATAAGGCTTTCTAAGACTTTATAAGCCGCTCCGTAAATTCCAACGTCGTGACTGCTTTGAAGAAGAGACAGCATGATCGAGTCCGCCTTGAAATACAAAAAATTCACAAAAGCGGCCACCCCCAAAGGAGCCGACTCTTTAAGGAAATATTTCCAGTATTCTTTATCGAAAGAAAAATGGAGAGGAATATATTCAAGCGCCAAACGCCAAGAGGCTAAAAGAACAAACAAAAAACTGGCGATCATCGCCGACAAGATACCGAAAATTCCCCAGCCGTATCTGACCGAGAGATATGTCACTCCCAACTGGATAAACCGGCTTATAAGCTCTCTCCAAGCAATACGATTCATCACCAGTCTCTTTTGGAAAATACTGTTCAATGTTTGAGAGAAGGAGGAGAATATGAGCGCTAGAAACATAAGCCAAATACCCGTTTTGATCTCCGGCGAATAAGGAAGAAAAAATACTCCCGACACTCCCAGAAGAGAAATAAAAAGAACTGATGCTAACCGCAATCCTAGAACGTTGGCAATAATCTGCTTTTCTTTAGCTTTCGGCCGGGATATCTCTCGGGTAAGAATTTGGTTGACTCCAAAATCCGATACCGAGGTAATAAGAAAGTAAAAAGCGATAATAGTGGTATAATTACCGAACCCGCTGGTACCGAGATACCGGGTGATAAGTCCTGTCGTAACCAGCGCCAGCGCCAGACTGACGACGCGGGCAATTGCGGAAATAATTGAGTTATGAGCGATACGGGCTGCCAAGTTCATAAGAAGTAATTTTTAATTAGAAATTTTTAATTTTTATTCAATTTTTATTTTTTAATTTTTAAACGGAATTCAGGACTCCTAGATTTAGGCTACGTTTATAAATTTAGTCATTTCAAATTCATTAAAAATTTCAAATTTCAAATTAAAAATTTATTTTTCAACTATGTAATTCTACCCTATCATTTATAAAAATGTAAATCTAACCTATGGACAATTCAACCCCCCCAAACAGCGAGCCTTTAGAAGAAAACGAAAAGGAGAGTCTCTCTGACATCAAGAAAAAATTAGAAACAGGCCAAGAGATCAATACCAATAATTTGAAAGAAGCTCAGGCGCGCAACCTGGCTCAGACTCGAGATCTACTTAATAACGGGAAGTCTGACACGATCATTAATGTGGAGCAAGGAAAAGGGGTGATCAACATCAACACTGGATCCGTAAACAATCCGGAAGCAAAGAAAGGTATTCCTACCGACTTTTTCTTGAAGCAAAGAGGATTTTCCTCTTCGAACATTCAGCATAAAGGAGGAAGGCTGTGAAAATTTCATGGATCAAGTCTCATATTTCATATATATTTCAGGCTTCATATTTCATTGAAATTTGATACTTGAAATATAAATGAAACTTGAAATATGGCATATGAAATATCAAATGATAAAGTTTAAAAAAATAATTATTTTTCTGTCAGTTTTATCTCTCGCCTTTGAACTCGACGTCTTTCAGATCGCCGGCAGCGGCATTAAGCTTTGGATGCTGGCGGTAATTGCGAGCGGTTTGATTTTGCTTTGGGATTTATACAAGAAAGGATTTACTTGGCTGAAGCAATCAAAAATCTTATGGCTAGGGGCGGGATTAGTATTTTTTTCGGGATTGGGAATATTGAACTCGCCGCAAAAAGTATTTTCCGCAAAACAACTTATTATATTGATAGCTCTAGTCATACTAGGCGTCTTTCTTGAACTCAATATAAAAAAATACCGCCGATTTGTTTACTTCGGACTTATCGCTGGAATTCTTATTAATTCTTTGTACGCGATCTACCAAAACGTGGCGTTTAATTTTGGCTGGCCGAACTTCGAAATCATGGCCGCCCGGCCGAACGGATTTTTTCCGGAGCCTGATTGGCTCGGAATTTATTTGGCTTTAGGACTGGCACCTTTTTTGGTTTCCTTGTCTTTTAACCTCCCCTTAAGTCCCCTCCTTGCTAAGGAGGGGAAAAAATCCTTGTCCTCCCCTTACAAAGAGGAGGTCTCGCCGTGGCGAGGGAGGGGTTTATTAATTTATATTTTTACTTTGCTTGCTCTCACCGCGCTAACGATAACCGTAGCGAGAGCAAGCTGGCTGGCGCTAATCGCGGAGATGGGGATAATTCTTCTAACTTCAGTATATTTCACTTTTGTCATTCCGAGCAAGTCCGCCTTAGTCGGACGAGTCGAGAAATCCCTTAAACAAACAAAAAGGGATCCCTCGACTGCGCTCGGGATGACAATAAAGCCTGGACTATTTAAGACAACATTGATTTTTATTTCTTTAGTCTTAATTTCTTTAATAGCTATCAATCTCTTCCATCTTTCCCGCTTTAACATTCCCGACCGTTTCCGCAGTATCTTTTTTCGAGAACACGTAATCACGGTAGCGGAAAACCCTGCGACCGGGGAAAGCCTGAAAATCAACCTTGAGGAAATTGAACAATATCGCGCGCAAGGTTACCGGATTAAGGAAAATTACGTCGGCGACGAGAATGTGGCCAGCCGGGAAGAAAAATTCACCGGTGCTTGGGAAATAATCAGGCAACATTTCGTACTCGGCAGCGGACTGGGGATTACTTTAATCGCTACCAATTACGAACATAACGCCAATAATTTATTTTTAGAATGGTGGGCCAGCGCGGGAATTGGCGGATTATTAATGATAGCAGGAATTTTGCTATATTTGTTAGGCAAAGGATTGCTTCTACTCAAAACAAAACCGGTTGAGGCCGCGCTGGTTCTGGCAGGCACAGCGGGTTTTATTATCGTAAATCTGTTTAACGCTTCGATATTTTTAGCGTTTGCCTGGTTTTACTTGGCGTGGCTATTAGTAAATTCAAACATTGAATATCAAAAATCAAAATAATATTTAAAAGTTCAAAAATTATTTCTTTTTTGCATTTTAATCTGTATTTTTGATGTTTTATTTTCTAAACTTGCTCTCTTTAGATTATTTATTTATAATGTAGTCCCGAGTAGATTCACTAAATAAATATTAAAATAAAAAGCTATGGCTGAAATCAAAACCCAGAGCGATCAAGAGCTCATCACCAATTGTCCGGAATGCGGATCGGACAACGTTTACGCCATTACCCGCGTAACCGGCTACTTCTCCAAAACTTCCATGTGGAACAAGGGAAAAATAGCAGAGTTAAAAGACCGCGAAAGAAATGTTAATAAAAAATACTTTTCACAAGGATAAATACTAAGTGATAAATACCGTGTCTCAGAGCAACTTATTCATCGTAACCGGCGCCGAAGGATCGGGAAAAACCAAAATTATAGATGAATTGGAGAAGATTTTACCTGTCTACCGAATAAATTACTTTTCCACTAGAGACCTGGAAGAAAAAGGCGTCCAAAAAATTGAGTGGGAAAAATACCAGGAGCTAGCGGAAAAAGACAGTTTTATTTTGTCTTTCAAAAAAAGGGATACGATGGTGGGAACCACCTATTCCGAAATAAACAACGCTAGAAAAAGCGGCAAACCGGTAGTTTGGGAGGTTGATTTGAAATGGTTGGATACTATAAAAAATGAATACCCGGAAGCCAAAGTAATTTTGATAAACGGACTTAACGTGGAAGATCTCTATCGTCACTTTGAAAGCAAAGGCAACGCGGTTCCGGCGGCCATTGCGCTCCAGGCATCAAGATCGAATACGCTTAACAAATGGTGGAAAGAAGGAACGGACTTTGTGGTAGAGAACAAAAAAGACGCGGCGGATAAAGCGGCGTTGGAAATTAAAGGAATAATAGAAGGGAAATAATAAAGCGCAGAGTGTCAAAGAACAAAGTAAAAATAAGTTCCAAAAAGCAAACAACAAAGCGCAAATAAGTCAAGAATTTTTGATTCAAGGTATTTATTTGAAGTTTGTATTTTGCACTTTATTTTAACTTTGTACTTTGCTCCTTTGTAACTTTTCCGACTAATGCCTTCCCTTAAATCTGACCTCTCTTTCTGGCTCAAAAAACATAACATTCAACCCAATAAAGACTTGGGCCAGTGTTTTTTAATTTCAGACAGCGCTTTAAACAAAATTATTGCTACCGCCGATATAAAACGGGGTGAAAAAGTTTTAGAAATAGGCAGCGGAACAGGAATCCTTACCGAAAAACTTATCGCGAAAGGCGCCTCAGTCTTGGGGGTGGAAAAAGACAGCCGGTTGGCTTGGATACTGCATGAACGCTTCGAGAAAGAATTGCGAATAGAAAAATTAAAGTTGATCCAGGCAGATTTCTTGGATATGCCTTTTCCAGAAACCTTAGAGAGTTTGGGATGGAAAAGCGGGGAATACAAAGTCGTTGCCAATTTGCCCTATCAAATCACTTCCCCTGCCATTGAGAGGCTTCTGGAAAGAGATTTCCTGCCTTCAAAAATCGTAATGACAATTCAAAAAGAAGTGGCGGAAAGAATTTGCGCTCAACCAGGAAATCTTAGTTCTCTGGCGGTACTCGTACAAGCGTGCGCCCAGGAATACGCGCTGGCCGCCAAGTTTCCCTCTTCATACTTTTTCCCCGCGCCGGGGGTTGAATCGGCTTTATTGAAGTTGGACGGAATAAGTTATGACAAATTTACCTTAACAACATCAAAAATAGATCCTTCGACTCCCCCGCCAGAGGCGGAGTCGCTCAGGATGACAAACGGTAAAGTCGGAATAAAAGGCTTGCGCCAGGTCATCCGCATCGGTTTCGCCCAAAAGCGTAAGAAACTAAAAAAGAATCTGCAGAATGTTTTTGACAAAGAAATAATAGAAAAAATCTGGAGAGAACTAGGCATTGACGATAACACCAGGGCACAGGAGCTGGAAGTGGGGAAATGGATTGAAATTACGAAGACAATAAGCAAGTAAAGCGCAAAGTGCGAAAGAATAAAGTAAAAATAAAGTTCAAAGAGAAAAAAGACAAAGTACAAACCAGACCTTACGATATTTGTTTAAAATTTGTTCTTTGCGCTTTATTTTTACTTTGTTCTTTGCCGCTTTGATCTTTTCTAATGCTGTTTATTTCCAATCGTCTGTTTTGAGATATTCAACAAAATTCCCATCGCTCCCATAGAGAAGATAAGAGCAGTCCCCCCGTAGCTGATAAAAGGCAGAGGAATTCCCGTCAGCGGGATCATGGCTGATATTGCAGCGATATTTATAAATGCTTGAAACACAAACCAAGTAGTAATTCCGGTCGCCAAAAGTCTTCCGAACATGTCCGGCGCGTTCTTAGCGATAGTAAATCCCCTCCAAGCCAAAATCAAGAAAAGAATAATAAGAAAAGCACACCCGATAAGGCCCATTTCTTCTCCCAAAATAGCAAATATTGAATCTCCTACAGGCTCCGGAAGGTAGTTGAATTTTTGCCTGCCATGGCCCAAACCTACTCCGCTGATTCCTCCCGATCCCAGCGCTATCAAGGCTTGGTTTATTTGATAGCTCATTCCCTGGGGGTCGGAAGAAGGATCGAGAAAAGACATTAAACGTTGCATCCGATAAGGAGCCATTTTGACAAGCACCCAGAAAGAAGCCAAACCTCCTCCAAAAATAGCTGCCAGATAGATAAAGCGTGCCCCGCTTACAAAATACATAACGCAAGCAATAACCGTAATAATACCCATCGTTCCCATGTCAGGCTGTTTCATTATCAGCACCCCTAACAACCCCAAGATAAAGATAAAACCCAAAAAGCCGTTTACGGAAGCATGGATTTTCTGCCGGCTAGAGGCCAGCCACGCTGAAAGATAAATAATAAGCGATAATTTGCATAATTCAGCAGGTTGGAACGACAATCCTCCAAGATTAATCCAGCGTTGTGCGCCTTTAAATGTAGTGCCTACCCCTGGGATAAATACAATGATTAGCAAAATTATCGTGGCGACAAAAAAAGGAAAGGCCCAATTCTGCCAAACACGGTAGTTAATGCCCTGGAGCGTAAACCAAACCGCAATTCCAGGCAAAAACCCATACAAAAATTGATGGGTAAGAAAATAATACGGTTCGTTATACACTGCTACCGAACGGGCGATTCCAGCCGAGGCAATCATGATCAAACCGAATACTACCAAAAAAAATGTAGTGAGAATTAAAATAACGTCTGAGCGCAGACGCGTTTTGATGACAGCGGGCTTATTGTTTCGAACGTTAACATTTATTTTGTGGATATTGCGAGGCATATGATGATCTACGGCTTACACTAATTTATAATGAGTATAAGAAGATAATAACTTGAATAAAAAATTTGTATGAATTGTTTATAGTTTGCCGACTACACGTTACAGGTTACCGTAATTATAAAATTTGACATAAGACAAGATAACAGTGAAAATAAATGATAATTAAACTCTAAATACTCAATATGTTCACTTGGATTATCTTAGGAATAATTGTAGTTGTCTTAGCATTTGTTATAGCAGTTTATAACAGCCTCATCGGGTTAAAAAACAAAACCGAAGAAGCTTGGGCTGATATTGACGTTCAATTGAAGAGACGCTATGATTTAATTCCCAATTTAGTAGAAACGGTAAAAGGATATGCCAAGCACGAAAAGGGGACTTTTGAAAAAGTTACCGAGCTTCGCAACCTTGCAATGAAAGCTGGCACTCCGGGCGAGAAAGCAAAAGCGGACAACATGTTGACCGAAACCTTAAAAAGTTTGTTCGCGGTAGCAGAGAACTACCCCGATTTGAAAGCTAACCAGAATTTTTTGGACCTGCAGGGACAGTTGTCGCAAACTGAAGAGACTATTCAACAAGCCCGCCGCTACTACAACGGCAACGTTCGCGATTTCAACATCAAGATTGAAACATTTCCCAATAATTTAATCGTCGGGATAATGGGGTTCAAGAAGTTCGAGTTTTTCGAGGTGGGAAATGAGAAAGAAAGGGAGAGCGTTAAAGTAGAGTTTTAAAGAAGCACTAAATTGAAAATCGTAAGATCCAAATAGCACCAAATTACAAATAATAATTTTAAATTTTAGTGTTTTATATTTAGAATTATTTGGAACTTAGAATTTTCAATTTTCAATTTCGTTCTATAACTTAATAAACTAACTACATGCCTAAAGAAACAAAGGAAGAAGAAACAAAAAAAGAAGCTCCGGTGTCCGGAGGCTCATCAGCAAAAGATGTCGAAGACAATAAAGCCATAACTTTCCTAAGCTACTTGGGAATTTTAGCCCTAATCCCCCTGCTCGTTAAGCAGGACAGTAAATTTGCCCAATTCCACGCCAAACAAGGAATCGTATTGTTCGTGGTCTGGTTTGTCGCTTCTTGGATCTCAGGATTTATTCCTGTAATCGGATGGTTTTTAATCGCACCAGCAGTATCGATTATAGGAATCGTACTCGCCATAATGGGACTTATTAATGTCGCAAAAGGTGAAATGAAGGAGCTGCCAATCATTGGCGACCTAGTAAAAAAGATCAAGATATAAGGTTCTAAATCAATATAAAAATGCAACTAGGCAATAACGGTAGCAATATTTCCTCTGGAAACAGAAGTATGTTGATATTAGTAATTATTATTGTAATATCAATTATAATTCTTTTCGGAATTTTGTATTTCGTTAAGCAACGCGATCTCGGAGAAGGAGTTCCCGGTCTTTTGCCGAAAAGTTCCGAAATACAGACAGAGAGAAAGAGTATTAAAGAATTAATCAAACTCACCACCGCACCTGAGAATAATCCCGATATAAGACCTAATCCGGTTTTAACTGCCTTGACGTCAACTTCTGAAAATAGCATTAACGCCGATTCCGGCTTAATGGAGAATTTAACTGCTCCGAAAAATTAATCATTATAAGTCTTATATGTCTCATGAGTCCTGTAAGACCTATAAAAAATCAGAAATGAAAACAAAAAAAATAATTATTTTTCTATCAGTTATAGCCACTATAAGCATCGGCTATTTCGTAGTCCGGGCCGCCGCTTGGAATTTTATTGGTTTTTCTTGGATCGGCAACAACCTCCAAAATGGAGTGGAGCAAGGTGATCCAGTTATTGGAATGATTGAAATGAAAGGAACTAACTACAACGTAACAATCTCCGGTGAAGGAGACCAACGACCTTTGATCGGCTCGGCTTGGATGGGAATCGGCAGTACCGATGATAAATTTAACGACTTTTCTGATCAAGCTGATTATCCATCACTCGGATGGATCCACTTTAACCAACCTTTCGATCAAGAAAAATTCAATACTCTGGCTTCCACAAACTGTTTCGGTGCAGGAGACTGCCATGGAATCAGGTGGAATAAAAGATCCGGAGCTCCCGACGGCTACGAAGGATATCTTTCGGGTTGGGCAAGAATGGAACTTGGTCCCAACGGAGACAGCACTGATTATCCGGAAACCTGGGTTCATTTTAAATCTCCCACCGATCCGGTTAATTATTCGTGTAATGAAGGGGATAAAAATTACTATGTTTGCGCGGACAGCAACGGAAAAATAGAAGGATACGCTTGGTCGGCAGGATCTGAAGCGACATCCGTAGATGGTAATCCGGGACTAGGTTGGATAAAGTTTTCTAAAAAATATGTCGGGTTTGAAAATCCTGGCTGTTCAACAAATTCTGACGGGGTTTGCACCCCGGGTTGTCCTTCCGATCCCGATTGTGGCGTCATTCCTGCTGATTCGAGCTTTTGCACTACTTTGCTCGACTCAGAGTCCGAAAATATCGCGTGCAAAGATTCTGGAAATTTCTCCAGTGAATTCAAATTTAAAGCTTATCAATCAGGAATTACCCTGAATAAGTCTAACCCTGAAAACAACTACCAATGGGTTTGTGCTGAAGGAGAAACTCCTAAAACCGGAGAAACAGTGACTTGTGAATACAAAAATAACGGAACTTTTACCCCCGAGTTGAGAATGTATAACGAAGTTACCAAAAAGTGGGTGGATTGCACAAACCAAGCTAGTGTTGAAATAATCAGCGAGGCACGTTGCAACGTGTTGGTAAGAAAAGCTGACGATTCAAGTGCCAACGACTACGAAAGCACTCTGAATATCTTTCAAGACGGTAAAATAGAGGCAAAAATCGATCGCCAATGCTTAAGCGGTGGGATTGTCCAGTGGACAGTAAGCGGAGGATCAAAGATATCCGAAAACGGAGATTTAGCCAGTTTTAAACCAACTGGAGGAGCAACCGCTAAAATATCCGCCCAGATAACCAGCAACGGAAAGAAAATAAATTGCGGTTCCGCTAATGTTTCAGTAAGACAATCGGTTAAATGGAGATAAAAAATAATTATAAAAATTAATTCAATAATAAATGAAAATCGTTAAAAAAACACTAGAAAAAACTGCCTATTGGATTGGAATTTTAACCATCGGTATCGTTGTTGGCGTCACCGTTAAAGCAGTCAGCGCCTGGGTTGAGCCCAATGCTATGCCGCCAGGCGGTAACATAGCCGCTCCCTTGAATACCGGCAATATTGGGCAGTCCAAGCAAGGCGGTCTCACCCTGAACATCGGGGGCGCCACTTATGGTCTGATTGTAGACAAGGGGCTCGTAGGCATCGGGGTTACGGCGCCAGGAGAAAAACTGGAAGTAAACGGAAATATCAAACTTAGTGGAAGCAGCCCAAGTTTTAAAGTTACCAACGTAGCTACTCCTACCAATCCCTCAGATGTTGCCACTAAAGGTTATGTAGATTCGTTGGGAACAGGAACAGGGTCGGGATGCAGTATGGGCTGGGTTAATATTTCCGCTGAAGCAAAGCAGGGCCCGAACTATGTTTATTGGCAAGACGCCAAAGATCATAGCCCTACAAAAATGTGCCAGGATGCCGGATATACTTTTGCTACCGGATCATGCAAAACCTCCCTGCCAAATGCGGCCCTTATCGAAGGCTCGATTGTCGCAAACACTTACTCTTATAATCCGAATTGGGCCGTATCCTGCAATTTCGGACAAGATTCCTTTTACATGAATATAGATCCCAGTAAAAGTCAGCTGCTTTGCGCTAAATGCCCTTAATCGAAGAGGGAAAATATCCTTCGTCTCTATTTTTTTTCAAGTATTGGCAAAGCCTAGACTATAACGATTATCTGCCCTACAATAACATGTATGGTTAAGCCAAAAACCCGCGTTATTGTTACCGTAGACTCCAACACTATTTTTCGAGTGCTGCTTATTATTTTGGGATTGCTTTTTCTCTATTACATTTTAGACGTTATAATAATCGCGTTTATAGCGTTTATCATAGTTTCCGCCATTACTCCGATAGTTGATTTTTGGGAAAAATTTCATCTTCCCCGCAGTTTAGTTACTTTTCTTATCTATGTCTTATTTACCGGAGGAATCGGCTACCTTCTTTCCCTCCTTGTCCCCGCAGTAGGAGAGCAGATCAGGCAATTGGCTCACAATCTCCCCGCTTATGCCTCCAGTCTGCACTCCTTGCAAGATAAATTTCAGTTTCTTACCGGAGGTAAAGATCTTTTATTGGAAAAAAGGAGCGAATTGCTTACCAATTTAGGAAACCGCCTAAGCGATGAAGGAATAAATATTTTTTCCCAAGCCGGCTCGTTAATCAAAGGCATCTTGAATTTCCTTGCGATTTTTTCGCTTTCCTTCTACTTGAGCGTCCAGAAAAAAAATGTCGGAGCGTACCTCCGGGCTTTTATTCCGGAAACTCATCGAGAATATGTGATCAAACTGGTTGACCGTATTCAACAAAAAATGGGCTATTGGTTGTTGGGACAAATGGTGCTTAATGTAATAGTGGGGATTTTGGTTTATATAAGCTTGACTTTATTGGGCGTTCCTTACGCTTTGCTTTTGGCAATCATGTCCGGCGCCTTTGAGGTGGTACCCTACATCGGACCGATCGTATCAACGTTTTTAGCGGTACTGGTCGCCCTAAGCATTAGTCCTTTTACCGCTCTTTTGGTTTTAATAATCTATGTTATTATCCAACAAGCGGAGAATCACCTCTTGGTTCCTCTGGTAATGAAACAAGCGGTCGGCATCAACCCCGTAGCAGTAATTCTTGCCATCCTTATCGGCATAAAATTGGGAGGAGCTCTAGGCTTAGTCTTGGCGATACCGATAACCGCGGCTATAAGCGTCTTCGTATCGGACCTGATTGCCACTGATACTAATGAAAAATCGTAGCGCCTAATTTTTTGCTTATTTTGTGTTCTTTGGTATAGTTTTAGTTACCGAGTTATCGAGTTTACGAGTTTTACTTGTAATTCGAGATTTTTGCTCTAACTCGTCAACTCATTTACACGTCAACTCGTCAACTTCGACCTATGCATACTTCTTACTCCGCCCTCAACACTTTTCGTACCTGCCCGCTCAAGTATAAATATCAAGTTATTGATAAAATCAGAACCGTCCAGAGTCCGGAACAGGCCTTTGGGTCTTTAATCCATCGCACGCTTAAATTTGCCCGCACCCCCTCCGTGAAAGGCTACCCGAAAAAAGAAGAGATTATCAATTTTTTCAGCCAGAATTGGAATCAGGAAACATTTCAAAAAGAAGAAATAGAAAGAGGATTTTTCGAGGACGGGATCCGAATAGTCAACTCTCATCTAGAGAAGCTCACGGATGAGGAAAAGAAAAAAACCATCGCCCTGGAACACCGCTTTATTATAAAAGTAGGGGAGCATACTCTGGGAGGAGCAATAGACCGTATCGACCGCACCGAATCAGGCTTCGAGATAATCGATTATAAAACTAACCGTAAAATTCCTCCCCAAAAAGATATCGACAGCGATCTGCAACTCAGCATATACCTTCGGGCTTTCATGGCGGAATGGCCTTCGTTGTTTTTGCGTTTGAACGACACGACTAAAATTAATTTGTCTCTAGAGTTTTTACGCCACGGGTTACGGATGTCCACCACTCGCACCCAGGAAGATTTAAAGAAGATCGACCAAGACATTTTGGAAGCGGTCGAACAAGTCGAAGAGGCCGGAAAACAGAATAAGCTCGACAGCACCAAAGGATTTGAGCCGAAACTTTCCGCTCTCTGTGATTGGTGTGATTATCAAAAAATTTGTTCGCTTTGGAGCCACAAGTTTCGAGTTAAAAATCAAGAACCGGCAGAAACAGAAAAAGAGATGCGGACAGCGGGGGAAAAATTCATTCTTCTTAAAGTTAAGAAAAGAGAATTGGAAAAAGAAATTGCGGAGCTGGGAGGAAAGTTGGCAAAATACCTTGAAACAGAAAATTTAGGCCAGTTCTTTACCGATAAGGGCAGCATCTTGAAACAGCTGAGAGAAACCTATAAATATAATGCCAAAGAGTTGGCGGAAATATTGAAACAATGGGATAAAGATCCTTTTTCGGTCATGAAAGTCGACGGCACCGCTCTCAATAAATTCGCCGCCAGCCTGTCTCCCGAGCAAAAAAGAGAACTGATAAGATTAAAGAAGTTGGAAAAGCAAAGTTACACTTTGATGGTGAAAAGCCCAAAAGCGTAAATTCAGAGGTAAAAAATAACGCGGAAATATTTGCCTTAATACAATTATTTATTTATATTTATTAAAATAGAGTAAATTTTATTGTCTATAAAAAGAAAACTAAAATGCAAAAAATCAGCCGAAAAACAAAAATAAACTTTTATCTGTTTTGCAGCCTGTTTATCTTCGCAATAGCATTTTTTCCTTTTGGCGAAAAGGCAATTGCAGCCGAGAATCAACCCGCCGATCCGGAAACCAATTTAGTCAACTGTTTTCAGTATTATAGCTTCGGCAGCATCGGAATCAGTCTAAGTCCGGAGAGGTTCACCTACTACCCCGAGAGTTCCATAACGTTCAAGGGAACTTTGGAAAATAAGAATAATTACCCGGTCGTAGACGGACAGTTGTTCGTAAAACTGTTTAAACGTGATCCCCAGGGACCGGAAGCTAAAAACGGAGATTTTGAAATTGCGGAATTCTCAGCTTTAAACAATATAAACATCGACGGCAAAAAAACCAAAGAAGTAAATTTCGATTACTCCCTACCGAAAGGAATCGCTAACGGGGAATATTCCGCTCAGTTTTTTTTCAACGTATCCGGCAAATATAATCTAGCCGGACTCTCTTTCCACAATTCTATTCCCGGAGGAACAGCCGCCTTCAGAGTGGCCAGCCCGCTTGAAAAAACCATTTATTTCGATAAGGACAACGCCAAGCTGAACAACAAGCCCTACGGTTTTCGCAAAGTTAACGAAACTTTAGAGAGCAACGATAGCATTGTCGCTTTAGTTCCTCTGAAAAATCAAACAAAAAATACCGCCGAAATCGAAATCCAAAAGGATGTTTATTTTTGGGATGCCCTGAATGAAAAAGGGAAAGTCGATTCGAAAGTGGAAAAAATTTCCTTAGCCGCCGGCGGCAGCAGAGATATTTCTTATACTATCGAAGAACCGCAATACTCCGTTTATTTGATTCGATTTACCGCAAAAAGCGATGCGGGCCAATCTATAATCAGTATCCGTCCCACTATCAACGGAATTTTTCAACCGAGACTAAACTATCCCGCTTTAGCTTCTTTTCCGTTAAAAACTGACCAAAAATCAGTAATTTTCAGCTGTTTTCACAATGCTGGTTCTCTCGTAAAGTCGGGAAAATTAGTTTTGACTTTAAAAGACAGTGAAGGGAACATTATTGCAGAACAAGCTTACAACGGAGCTATTCCCAGCGAAATGGTGGCCACTGCTAAGGAATTTATTCCCAAAAAGAATTACGCCAAGGTTGTTTTATCCGCCAGTTTATATGACGACAAGGGAACACTGGTTGACTCTTCCAATCAAAATTATGATTGCGACCAATTCGAGCCGTCTATCTGCAACAACTTCGTGAAAGAGCCGGTTGCCCCGATAGCAGTCGAGATGCCTCTTCAAAGCTCTTCTTCCGCTCCCTCAGTATGGGTATCTCAAGGAGGAAGAATTCTTTGGGCAATAATCGTCCTGATTGTTTTAGCAATAGCCGGTTTGGCCGCGGTAAAATTAACAAAGAAGAAGAAAAATAAATAACTTTAAAAAATGTCTATTAATCTTAACAAAAGTAAACTGAAACCCTTAATCTCTTTTGTTTTTGTCGTCGGATCTTTATTTTTCTTTCCTTTTGCCAGAGCTGAAATGGTTGATTTCAGCATGAAAACAGAAGCTTGTGTCGGAGGCAAATGCGAAAGTTGCGACGCTTTGAAAGGAGTTTGCAGCGGTTCGCAACAAACATCTGAATATTGCATGGGCGGTTGCGGAGGCGAAGAATCTTTGATTTCTTACCTAAGGCCCTGGCACCTAGGCCATTATTTTTATACTCCTCCCAAACTTTCCTACAATTACGGTTCCACCTTTTATGTCTTTCGCAACAACATTTGGATCCCCTTGGCGGATGTTTGTTGGACAGTGCATCCGGGAGAGCAGGTAAAGGCAGAACTGGATAAAACCGGAGAATGGATCGGCCAGCCCGGTCTTTTTTGGGACACCCCGCCCGTCCATTTCAAAGATACTTTTGATTGGACTGGAGTTGACGGTTGCCGGCAAGAAGACGACATGGGAACGGCTGACGTGAGTAATTTTAAAATTGGCTGGGGCAAACAAATCGGAATAGACAGGAACCAGCTGATGGCTCCCACTATTTTTAAAAACCCTTTGGTCACTTTGACCGCAGCCGGTTTTCAGTGCCAAGGAAACATCTGTACCGCCCCCAGTCAAACCGGTAATTATAACCTGACCAATACCGCCAGCGCCACTGAAGCCAGACAACACTACTGGGACTACGATCCTTTGGCTGGTGCCTGGAGTTTTAACGGACTAAAGGGATGCATTCCCAAACACGCCTACAGTGGAGTGGGGGTTATTAATGGGGTTATCACTAACCCTACTATCTTCGGCTACACGGGTTCCCTGGATTCCCCTGAACTCACCTCAAATCCTTCATGGCTGAGCGCTAATAAAGTTACTGAAAGATATAACGGCAAGGACTATCAGCTTTCCGTGGTCGAATCACTCGCTAAAGTTCCTGAATGGACAAAAGTCCAGCCGATCAGCGTGAAAACACCAGAGGAAGACCTTTGTCCGATTGTCTGCCCAATTGACGGCACCTGTCCTCCGGGAACCAATCCTAATTGCCCGGGATGTTGCGGACAAGATGGGGTATGCAATGTAAATTGTCCTTATGACCCTGACTGTTGCGTTGATCCGTACTGCCTGCCTTACTGTCCGGGATATGGATACCCTCACTGCGTAATTTCCGCGGGCAGCTGCGTAGTCATTAGAACTAAGCCCAGTATGGACGTAACCAAAGTTAATACTTTGGACGAAGTAAAATACCAAGCCCAGGTACTAGGAGGAGACAACCCGATCGGATATACTTGGTTCTGCGACAAAAACGCTAGCGCTTCTCAAAAACATACAGTTGCGACAAGAACCGATGAACAGACGTGCAGTTACGACAAAGAAGGAACTTACGAGCCCAAAGTCTTCTACGACTATAAAACTAGTGACGGCAATGTCCGTTCACAGGAGTGCCTTAACACCCAAGAAATCGGCTTGACGGTTTCCCGAGGAGAAATATCTGCTAATTCATGCTCCATCGAGCTGTCTTCGAATAAAGCAGAAAAGGGGGACACCGTAACGGCAACAATAAAGCCCGTTCCCAATGAAACAAACTTAAACAATTACACCATTACTTGGAAAATAAACGGGATAGCTCAACCCACTCATAACCCATCGATTAGCAAACAGTTGAACAGCGTTGGAACAACCAGCGTTGAGGCATCGATTAAAAATAAAGCTGGCAACGTAGTAAATTGCGGACAAACTGGAATCAATGTTACCGAGACAATCAGATGGGGACAGTAAAAATATAAATTAATTGACCAATAATGAAGAATTTTAAAACTGCTACTTGGGGAGTTGGAGGGATAATTATTGCCGTCGCGTTCGCTTTATTTTTTAGCCTCGCCCTAAATCAAACTCAAGCCTTTACCGACGTCAAAGGCGGGAGCGTGACCATCCAGGAAAGCGCGGGAGGAGGGGGAGACTCGACTGACTTGAACGGTTTAATCAGCTGGCTGGATAATCCGGATGTTTTTTCGCCGGGAACTTTTTGGAACCCCGATACTAACAGCTCACAAAAATATTTCTCTTGGAGAGGAGAATTCCAGCAAAAAATGTTAAGAAAATTACTAGAAGCTTTGGGCGGAGCAAGCGAATACCCTCAGCTGGTAGCTTTTTTGGATAATAAAATTGCAACCGCCAATTGGGCCGATTGGGCCTGGTACTATGGCGGAGGAAACTGGTATAATATAACGAATCCTAGTATCTGTCCCAAAGACCAAACTGATACTTCTTTCTACGGTTTTCCGGGATATTCTAAACGAGCACAGACCGTTTGCAAATACGGCTTATTGAGTGGCCTGGAAGAACAGTCTTCCGCCACGGAAGTCGCAAAGTTGAGAAAATGGCTCAGCGACAACCAGCCGGAATTAGGTAAATACTTGGATTCCAAATGGGATATGAACAGTAAATTCCAAATTTTTAACAGCAACTGCGCCCTCACCTGCAGCCAGCAGGACAAATACGCCTACACTTTCCAATACTTCACCGACAAGGCGGGAGGCTGGACGCTTTTTTCGGACAATGTCTTCGACGCGAACACCAAGACGTATTCCGCGAACAAGTGCGAGAACCTGAAGACGACCTTCGCTCCCCAGGGGGAGTGGTTTTCGATGCTTAATAGCCAGTGCAGCGAAGGAAAACCTTTTGATATTTGGACCGAATCTCCCCCCACCCCCTTCACCGCCTGCGCGGACAAAACTACTTGCTTGGCCGGTGCCCAGGAATACGACATGAGCGACGGGAGCAAGGCCCGGGGAGTCCAGAAAGTGCCGGCGGACTTCGTTTCCAGCACGGAAAGATCCCTTGTCAGTTCCAACAATACCTACGTCCCCTGCGCGAACGGAGTCTGCACCCCCAACACATCTGGAGACTATACCCTCACAACCACTACGCCGACCAGCACCTACTACGGCCAGTGCTCCGGTTCCGGAGTGACCATCGCTCCGCCCGAGGCGGCCATTCCCGCTATTGCTAGTTCAGCCAACGTGCACGTGGTGAACCGCGCGCCGGTGCCGACGGTAACCGTTTCCAAAAACCCCATTACTACCGGCGAGGAAATCACCGCTGTCTGCGACATCGTGGATCCGGATTCCTGCGTGGACAAGATCGCGAAAGTGAAATGGTCCTGCGCGGACAGCAAAGGCGTTACTACCAACTGCGCTTTCTGGAAAACCGGAGCGAACGAATGGGTAAGCGGAGGATTCACCAGCGACATTTTGATTTCCGAGCGTTCCAACCCCTACCGGGCGACCGCCAGGTTCAGAGCTTCGTTGCTGGAAAGCTACGCCATCACCTGCGAGGCGTGGGACGACGACGCGGTGAACCCGCTGAGCGGGACCGCGGTGACGGGAGTCACTGTCCTGGGAGCCTGCAAGGGCGGGGACAACGTCTGCGATCCCAACTGCACCCCTCCCGATCCGGACTGCTGCCACGACAACGACAACAGGTGCGACACCGGATGCTCTCCCTGCGACCTGGACTGCCCGGACTGCTGCGGAGCGGACAGCCGGTGCAATTTGAAATGCCCCAACGATCCGGACTGCTGCGTCGATCCTTACTGCCAGCCGTACTGCCCGGGATACGGGTTCGAGAAATGCGTAATACCGGCGGGAAGCTGCAATGTGATCAGAACCAAGCCCAGCATGGACATAGACGCAGTGAAGCCTTTGGACGAAGTCAGATACCAGGCGAGCGTGATCGGGGGAGGCAACCCTGTCGGATACACCTGGTTCTGCGACAAGAATACGAACGTTTCCGTAGACCATA
>Ga0074195_1001616_pt1 | contig 30123 bp, 27 predicted proteins | sample EPASupsiteHSE623_FD_64525 | JGI IMG/M metagenome (GOLD analysis project Ga0074195, IMG submission 64525) | Bioremediated contaminated groundwater from EPA Superfund site, New Mexico - Sample HSE6-23 | ecosystem: Environmental > Aquatic > Deep subsurface > Groundwater > Contaminated ... | reverse complement strand
AGCTGAACTGAACCCAACCACATACATATTGGTAGACACGCGCACCCCAGCACCCAAAGCAGTACTGGCCTCGGATGAAACCACAACAGCATTACTGAGCCATATCTGCGGTACATCAAAAATACTGTATCCAGACATGTTTAATGTGGTCGTAGCCACATGATCACCAAGATTGTCATCAACCGCAACAACTCCTGTAAGGTCAGAGCCGTCACCTATAAATTTTGTTGCCATCATAATTCCTGTTACAGAAAGTGAAGATTTTATAATCCCGTTTGAGTCTCGCCAGATCTGAGCGAACTCATTATGAGCAGTTCCGGTTGACAACACATCTAATGCCGCTTGTGGGGTCCTAGTTGACAGACCAATTGTTTTAGCTGCAATATTGCCGTAAATAACACCAGCAATATTTAACTCACTTGAAGCCTGGGGAGAACTAACATCTTCTTCATAACCGAGAATCACATTATTTCCCCCTGAGGTCAAAGAATCACCAGCATGAAATCCCAGAAGAATATTATTGTTACCAGATGTAAGACTATAACCAGAATAGGCGCCCAGAAGAGTAGCGTTAGAATAAGTCGCGTCAACTTCCGAGTGGTTCCCGTTGAAACCCGCCGCAGCACCTAGCGCTACATTTTGGGAACCACTAATGTGATACTTGGCCGCCTCCGGCCCCAAAAAAGAATTATAATCCCCTCCATCATGCATAGCTCCAGCGTAGTCCCCGATAAACGCATTGTGGGAACCCGCATTATAAATGCCGGCGCGAGTTCCGATAAAAGTATTTAAGTCACCGTTGTTATATGCGCCACTCAAAGCACCGACAAAAGTATTATCATAGCCTTCCCCGGAATAGCCTGCTGAGATGGCACCGAGATATGTATTGCTTCCACCGATATAGTTTTCAAATCCAGCTCCTTCTCCAACAAATGTATTATAACTACCTTCTGTATTAAAGTACCCTCCCCCACTTCCTACAAAGACATTGCCCGCTCCAATAGTATTTGCATGCCCAGCGTTCCCCCCAACAAACACATTCGCTGAACCAGTTCCTATGGGACTTCCCGCGCCTACTCCTATGGAAATGGCTTCAGGGCTTTGCCCGAAGAAAAACACTTTGATCATAGTGCTTCCATTGATTAAATACCGTGCGGCATCAATACCCCCAGAGGCCTGAATGCTATTTGCATTGTAAATACCATGGCCGGCCATCAATAAAGTAGTGGTGGCTACATGACTGCCCAAGTCATCACCGTCTGCTATTATCCCTGTGATACCAGAACCATCACCATAAATCTCTCCATTCACATAGATATGCGTCGAAACATAAATGCCACCGTATTGTGGAGCTTCCGCAGACGAGATTACGACAGCATCATTACCAAGCATAAGTGCGGGGGCGTTTATGCCTAATGATGCAGTAAATGACGATGCATCTATCGCCCCAGCATTATTGATTGAGAATGTGCCCATATTTAATGTCATACTTGCCACATGATTGCCCAAATTATCACCGACAACCGTAGCAGCGACGACTCCAGTTAGCGCAGAACCATCACCGTAATATTTGGCAGCAATAACATTACTTGATGTAACTATTGCATATGTTCCAAAACCTGCTGTGCCCGCTAGATTGTTTACTGTACCCGCACCTAGAGCAATACTGTTGCTTGCATTTGCCGTCGCATGACTTCCTATTGCCGTAGATGAAGATGCCGCATACGAGTATGCGCCCAATGCACTCCCGTAAGATTGATTGTTTGATGAATATGCTCCGACACCAACCGCAAAATTATCATTATACTGCGCAAACGCTCCGATACCAAGACCATAATCGGAATTTTGATAAGCCTGTCGCCCAATACCTATTCCAGAATAAGAATTTGAATGACTGTTTTCCCCTATTCCCACTCCGCCATACATATTGCCAAGAGAATACGCCCCGACACCAACCCCATAGGATGAATTTTGACTTCCCGCCACACCAACTCCTACTCCATAATCAGCATTAGCATAAGCATTATGCCCCACCCCAACTCCAAAATTAAAGTTCGAGTCCGCATTTGCTCCCACACCTACGCCATAGGAGTGATTTCCCAGTGCTCCGTAGCCAATACCCAATCCATATTGGTAATTGTTAATGGTATGGCTCCCGATGGCTATTCCATTATTAGAGACATAGGTAAACTCAGTGCTGATATAGGGTGACAAGACTATCCCACCATCTAAATTCGAAAATATCATCGTTGACACATTAATTATTCCATGTCCCGACATATTTAAAGTTGTTGTCGCCACATGATTGCCTAAATTATCGCCGCCGGAGGCGGTTATGCCGGTTATACCGGAACCGTCGCCATAGAATTTATTGGCGTACACGCCGCCGGAGCCGGTTACACGAAAGACATTTGATGTGCCGGTAGAAACTGCCAGGATAGTACCGGCTTCACCCGCACCGGAAGAAACAGTCAGCCTATAGCTGGGGGTAGTGGTGCCGATACCTATATTCCCCTTGGAATCCAGCAAATTGTCCGAGCCGGAAGGGCCCTTGAGCGCCATGGCGAACGGAATGCTTGTCAAAGGCACAACCAGAACTTCATCAGTCCCATTGTTCGTGGAGAATCTCACATCATAGGTAGTATCGGCGCCTCTCAAAAGCGCGGGGTCAACATTATGTATGTATACCGAAAAATAACCGTCGGCATCCGGTTCCAGAGTTACCGTATCAGTAGATCCAACCGGACTACCACCGGCACGCACTTCCACTTTTACATCTGAAATCGTGTCCCCGGAGGAAAGTTTCCCCTGGACTGCTACCGAAGTGTAATTCTCGGCCATAGCCGGCACAGCGCATATAAGCGACAAAAACATTCCTATCAGCCCTTTCATGGTTTTCTCCTGAGTTCAGCGTTCTCAAAATTTCTTACAAACAGTGAGCTTCTGGGTATTTCCCAGCTCGCCGTAGAGCTGCATGGCGTAATCCATGCTCATGCCCCAGAACTTCAATCCGGCGCCGGTGCTGAAATTCCCTTTTATCCCGGCCAGCTTATTCTGAAGGTCCCGGCCCAGCATATACCCGCTGCGCAGCGAAACCGACGACAGAATGGAATACTCCCCGCCGAAACTCATCGTTGTCCGCCCGTCGTATATCGTCCGGGAAAGGTCGGCCGCAGCCTTAAACCCCGGGACTATTTCCACCGAACATCCGCCGGCCAACGCCAGCGGCAGAGGGTCTTTCTGGCTTATAAATCTCATGGGCGTTCCAAAATTGCGTATAGCCAACCCCAAAGTAACGGGCAATCTGCGGAACGCGCGGCTTACCCCGAAGTCCGCGGCGACCGCCGAAGCCTTTTCACCGGCGATGGAACTTTCAATATATTTAGCGGCGACGCCAACTCGCCAGTCTGCGCGCGCGGAGATGCGTTTAGCCACGCCAAGGCTCACTGCCTGGTCATAACTTGAGAAACTTCCTCCCGGCGTCCTGTCCGTATTGCGCACTTCTATTTCACTGTTGCTCAGGCGGATCAGACCTATTCCGCCGCTCCAGCCGCTGATTGCCTTATTGTCCGCTCCATTGGCTTTTTTGCCTCCTAACGGCAGGCCGAAACCGACAAAGTCATGCCGGGAATCCATGAGCCAGAGAGTATGGCTGAAACTCGCCTCCGGGCTGTTTAGCGCCACCAATCCGGCCGGATTATATGCGATGGAATTTATTCCCTCGGCCATCGCCGTATAGGCGGACCCCATGGATACGGCTCGCGCGTCCGCGTCAATATTCAGGAACTCCGCGCCGGTTTCCGTGGCGGAAGCATTATGCGCTAATAGAAGCGACACTATTAATAAGCATTCTTTCATGGTAGGCACTTATTACCTTATAACCGCCATTTTGCCGCTGCGGCGCAGTTTCCGCCCTGCCTTTTCGCTTTCTATCAGATAGTAGTACACCCCGCTGGCTATATGCCCGTTCCAGGCGTATTCATAAGCATACGCCGTATGTCCGTTGGCTGATATTATCTGCGGAAACTCCGCTATAACATGCTCATGCACCAGGCGTCCGGCAACGGTATATATTTTTACCTTTACGCTGTCCGCCAATCCGCTTTCCACATGGAAAACCGGAACACCCCCGCCTTTGGCCGGATTCGGATACACATAGATATCCCCCAGCACGAATTCCTCACTGGCCGAAGCGGCTGATGGGGCGGCTGACAAAACACTGATTCCCTGTTTTTTCATCTTCTTACCCTGCGTTATCCGCGGCGCGGCGGAAGCCCCGGTTATCGCCGCATATTTAACCGGACCGCTAGCCGTACGAACCGCGCCGCCAGAAACGCCGGCGCCGCTCAAAGCGTTCACGGAAGGCGTCTGCAGAATAAAAGTGCATGTCCCCAGGAAAATGATATTCGCTGTTTTGCTGCCTTTTAATTTAAAAACCATAATGTATGGGTTTTGTTTTACCGCATGGCGTTAATTAAGACGCCGAGCTTTTATCGCGGCTTCCCGTTCCGCCGGAGTTTTTCCCTCAAGACTTTTGAAAAAAGCGCGGTCTGCCTCAAGCCGGGCCTGTATCTCCTTCTTTATTTCCTCTCTCCGCTGAAGCACAGCCGGGTCCACCGGGTCGGCCGGGCGGTCTTTTTCATGCCGGGCTTTTATCGCTGCTTCCCGCTCCGAGGGAGTCTTGCCCTCAAGACTTTTGAAGAACGCGCGGTCCGCTTCCAGCCTGGCCTGTATTTCTTTCTTTATTTCCTCTCTCCGCTGAAGCACAGCCGGGTCCACCGGGTCGGCCGGGCGGTCTTTTTCATGCCGGGCTTTTATCGCGGCCTCCCGTTCCGAGGGATTCTTGCCCTCAAGACTCTTAAAAAAAGCGCGGTCCACCTCAAGCCTGGCCTGTATTTCTTTCTTTATTTCCTCTCTCCGCTGAAGCACAGCCGGATCTTCGCCCGGCGCTTGAGCGGCGACACAGATCGGAGCAATGAGCGATAATAGCACTCCCATCAACCATTTTTTTTCTGACATATTTTCCTCAGTACCGCACTGGTTAATGATAAAGATTATTTAAGATACCGAATTATGACCACGCCGGAGCCTCCAGAATAGTTAAACCCGTATCCGCCACCACCGCCGCCACAACCCGTATTTGCAGTTCCGTTGGTTCCGGTCACAACCATGCTGCCATCACCAAGGCTTTGAGACGCGCCTTTCCCTCCGCCGGCCGCGCCACAACCCCCATTAGGACTTGTGGCGGTCCAACCGATCGCCCCGGATCCTCCGCCGCCATAACAGGTCGAAACGCCACTGATGTCATAAGCATGGCCCAATCCCCCGGTTAAAGTACCCGGGTATGACCCGCCCGCCGACTCTTTCCCGCCGCCACCGCCAGAGCCAAACGAATAACCGGCAGTTCCATTGCCGCCGGAGTTGCCTTTACCCGAGATCCCGGAGCAACCGGTCGTCCTACCGGGCGTACTTCCCCCTCCTCCGCCTGAAGCTCCGACGGTGCAACCGCCATTATCCGCACCTCCGCCCATAGCGCCACGACCACCGCCAACTGCTACCGTAGTGGAAAACTCGACCGTTGTATTCCCACCGTTATATGAACTTGCCCCCGCGCTTCCTACGATAATATCGTATTCCCCCGTTGTAATTGTGGTTGTGCCAAGGATCACATCGCCACCGCCCCCTCCACCGCCGAAATATCCACCTCCAGCTCCGCCTCCGGCGACACACAGGAAGTTAATTTCTTTTGTGCCGGAAACCTTGAATATTCCACTCGCCGCAAAAACATGGATACGGTACAAGCCATTATTGTAAACGGAATCGCCGCCGGTAGCCGAAAAAGACGCATTGGAGAATATCACCGCCCGAGCAACTCCGAGCATGGCGTGTGAGGCATTGCCAAAGAATAATATCGCGAAAATGGCAATGAGAACAGTTCTTGATATATCCGCCATTCCCCGCCATTAAAACACAAAGTTATAGAGAATAAAAAACCCAACTCCCGCACAAATTATAAACATGGGGATTTAACAGGTCAATCACGCGCGCGTGATTTTTTTAGAGGATTGTCTTCGGGGACAAGGGATGGCGAATTTATTTTCCAGCAGGCAGGAAACGGCGGCGGCAGGTCCGCTAAACCCTGGATCGGGGCTGTAGATATGTCCAGCCGCAGCCGCTTTTATTTTTAACGCGCCCGCCGATCCGTGGGCCCAGTTTACAGCGCAGCCGATACAGCACGCCCCGGATGGCGTCAATTTTATCCGGCGCGAAATCAGACTCAAAGACTTCCCGCGCTATAAGGTCTTCGCTCACATAGGCGGGGCTTTTGTCCAGCAGAAGCGATAAAATGCGGTATTGATTTTCGGAAAGCCTGGCCAGCAGGGAGGAACGCAAAAATACCCGGAAGCCCTTTTTTTCCAGGCGGATATCGCCTCTTTTCTCCACGCCGCGCTCCAACCGCACCCGGCGCAAAACCGTTTCCACCATGCCGAGCAGCTTAATCAGGTCGCCGCCTTTTTGAACAAAACCATCCGTCTTATAAGTAAAATACGCGTTGGTCTCCTCCTGCGGATAGGAACTGACCATTATAACCGGAATTTTCCGGATATCCGCGGCGGTATGCAGGCAATCGCAGAACTGTCCGCCGTCCCCCGAAGGCATGAGATAATCAAGCAAAATACAGTCCGGTCGGTGCAGCTTGGCCAGGCGAAGCCCCTCCGCGCAGGTCCCAGCGGTATAAACTTTATAGTTATGCTCCGAGAAAAATCGAACCAAAACTTTCAGCCAGGCGGCCTCGTCATCAACAGCCAGAATGGAGTATTGACACATATCTATAATTCTCAGTGCCCCAACGGAGGCTCAATAGATCTATCAGAAAAGACAGCGTTTTATTGCTAAGATTCGGACTCAGACAGCTAAAAACAAATGCTTCGACCGAACCGCAGGCTAAAAAGCCGGTTCTTCAGCCCCTCCGACAAGGGTATTAGATAGAGCGCTGCCACCAGCCATCCGTACAGAAGAAGCTTTATATGATAAAAACTGCGCAGGGCATGCAAAATATTTGAGGCCACAAAAAGACCGGAGAGAAGCGGCGCTCCTTCTTTTCTTTTGTCCTGAAGCAATAAATTAAAAGCCCTGTTTATGTTATCTCTCAACCTCTGCAAATCGTAGTTTCTAAGGTCCTTCTCCGACAAAAAACCGGCGGGCGCGTTCCGGATATAGTCGTCAAGGACCAGAAATATATCCGGCGAAGAGGTTCTGGAACGCGCTACCTTGTAACTATGGCTGCTGGGAGACAGCCTGTATTTCAACAACGGTTTATCGATTATGCAGACGGGGAATTCTTTCAGTATCCTGAACCATACATCCAGGTCCGAAGAGGTGTCGTATTTTTCTTCCCCCCATTTTTGAACGGTATTCTTGTAAACAGAGGTTCTGGCCATTACGCCCGGGCAGAAAAAGAAATTCCCGTACTTAAGCACGGCTTTAAAGACATCCGCAAAACGGTAAAGGCCGTCTTCCCCCGAATGCAAGCCTTCAGGAAGCCTGCAGGTTCTTATCGGCCTGCCTTCCTCATCTATGCCCTCCGCCATGGCAAAAACGGCGCCGGCTTCCCGGTCTTCTCCAAGGATGAGACCTGCTCCTCTATCATGGTCGGAGAATAGACGTCATCGGCATGAAAGATCGCCGTGTAATCCCCGTCTCCCAGCTGTATACAATGGTTAAAATTAGCCTCGCCGCCTATATTACGGGGATGCCGAAAGATCGCGAGGCGCGGATCCGATGCGGCGAACCGCCCAACTATCTCAGCGGTGCCGTCCGTTGACGCGTTATCCGATACAATAACTTTTATGTTTTTATAGGTTTGCCCTAGAACGGATTCCAAAGTCGCGGAGATAGTTTTCTCGGAGTTATACGCGGGGATGCAAACAGCAACAAGCGGAACACGGACGGTTTGCATTGTATTTCCTATTCTACCGCGGACCTATTGCCATCGGCGGAGAATGTAGTCAGTCGACCAGCCAAATAGCATTTCAAACGCGCAGGATGTCGGACGAATATTTCCTGTAAATCCAATACTGTCCAACCAGCATATAACACCCGAATGCGACCAGAACGGCGATGGAAACCAGGACGGAGCCTCCTGGGTTCTTTACTAACAAAGCCAAAGGAAAAGGCGTCGCAAGCAACACCACCAGTTTAACCGGCTTCACAGGCAGGCTGAACTGCATGATCCCCCGCATACTTTTAACAGTCAATAGGAAAGTAATAAATCCACCCAAGACCAACGCTGTTGGCACAAGATAGATATACGCCGAAGATCTTGAAGCAAAAAACACCCCCATCAGAGAGATAAAACCACCCAGTATATAGGGTTTGGCCAGAGAATCCGTACGCATTTCGGAGTGAGCAACTATAGAGAAGATATTGGCGCTCACGCGGGCAAACTCTATCCACGCACCGAAGGCGGCGAACAACGCGGCCATTTTGAATTTTTTATCTACCAGGACCGTGGCGATATGCGAGGATAAACAAGAGATGAAAAGAGCCAACAACAAATAAAACGGCAGCGTGGCACCTGAGATCTTTTGCCAAGCGGCCGAGCGTTTTTCTCTGACCTCGGTGTTTATCTCGCTGTAGTAGATCGGATAATATATCTGCTGCACGATAGATTCCGCGGCGGAGGTAATGGATGTCGCGATACTGAACCCTACCGCCAGCATTGCGAGAAACTCTAAGCCGATGCGTTCCCCAACCAGAATACGATATGACTGGTTCTGTATCCACATAGAAAAGGCAGTCGCTATGAGCGGTATGCCGAATTTAAGAATGCCCTTCAGCTGCGGCTTGCGCAGATTACGCATCATTCTCGAGTAATCCAATCGGTAATCCAACTTGTAGCGGATGAAATAAAGAGCTATAGCGGCTAGTATCACATACGCGACAATCTGGCCGACAATCCACATGGCCGCGGAGGCCTGACCGTGCATCACAAGAATAACGGAAAAACACAGGCCCAGTAAAAGAGTCGCCGTAGTAAGCACCACAAAACTTATTCGATGATCCAGCATATTAAGCGAGGGGATGATGGTCAAATTGCAGGTGTTTGAATAGATATACCCTGAAGCGAGCAACCCCAACATTGGGGCCGAAAGCCCGGTGTCTCCGCCAAAATACGTTTTGTAAAGAACCAGAGATGGAAACGCTAGAAGGGAAATTCCGAGTATGTAAAAATTATAACAAGCGAAGTTCGAGAGTAGTTCCCCGTCCTGAGCCCATTTATGCAGACGTCGGTTTATATACTGTCCCACCGGGCTCACGAAGATCCAGGAAAAATACGAGGTCAGGGACAGTATAAGATATATATTCCCTACCGTTCTCCCTGAAAGCAGATGAGTCATCAACCGCATAGAAACGAGGGCGATAAATATCTGCAGGACCCTGCCTGCGCCCACTATACAATGATCGCGGTTCATATAACATGACTAAGCCCCACGGTCTTTTAGCGGGAGCCATCCATCGTCCTTGCGCCTGAATCTTAACGGGGATGTATGAAGATTATATCGTCCTTGAGATATACCGCATATCCCGGCCGCGCCGCCATGACAAGGTTTTGCACGGCTTCCACGGTAGGATACTGGTCGGCTCCGATAAAACATCTGGCGTCGTCTATCAGTATTACATCCTTATACCGCCTCGCAAGTATTGCCGACAACTCTTCCATTATCGGAGTGTCCACGACCCCCTGGGCCGTGATTCCGCCGGAGTAATGTGCGTCCAGCCAGAACAGACAAGGCTCTCCGATCTTTTCAGTTAACTCTTTAATACGACGACCGCTGTCGCCCTGTATCAAATGTACATGTTCATAGTCTGAAAACCATTGGAGCGCCCTCTCATGCAATTCTTTCGACAGTTCTATTGAGTATATGGTCGAAAAATCTTTTTTCACCGCGTTCACCATGTCGCCAAGGTAAGTCCCGGTTTCCACAAAGGTCCTCATGCCGAAACATTTTCCGTATTCTTTGACGTATTCCTGTTTGACTTTGGGTCCGGGAGGGACGATGGCATCCCGTTTTTTTCGCGCCGCGCCGTAAAAAAGGCGGCGCACAGACCGAATCGGCCCAAGCATCACCGGCGGCACAAAATCCTTCAATGTAACTTTCATGATTAGACTCCCCGCGCAAAATCAACAAACACATTATCGGCCCTCCGCTTGTACATTATACAATACTGTCAAAAGCCCACCGCCACAGAAGATGTTAGACGGGCCCCTACCCGTTGAAAACGGAATCCATAATGGTCCGCACGAAGGACTCGGAAGTGAAAGCGGTTTTTCTGTCACTATTCAGGAACACTCCCGCAGCGCGCAGATAGCCGGACCACACATCTTCAGGCATCGCATTCAAAAAATCGTACAGTTCCTCGTTGGAACCGAATGCCCGTCTATCCACAAAACAATCCCCTGGGATATAGTCCAGCACATTCGGAGCGCCCCAATAGACCGGCACACATCCGGCGAAAAAACAGTCAAAGATCTTCTCGGTAATGTAGCCCGGCACATCCCGCATATTCTCATAGCAGATGTTGAATCGATACTTCCTAAGCACCGGCCATTTGGGACTGGCGAATCCTTTCAAACACGGCCGACGACGCAGCCGCGCGAGACCATCCAGTCGGAGCTTGCGCAGTATCCGGCCGGGAAGCGTGTAACATGGGAATATGGTGTCCCAATCGCCGCCATAAAGGCCGAACTCCTCCGGATGATTCGTCTCGAACCAGTCCGCGGCGCGCGCACGTTCGCCGTAAAGCCCCAGCGGATGTCCGGTAATCCTGTTATTGGCTATCATGCACGCGAGACCGCGCCCATCCGCCCCGTCGGTTTCCGCCGGCGCGGCGGGGAATTTAAAGGCGTAATTAACCTTGATCACCCTGCGACCGTCCACAATGTCGTCCTTCCAAGTGAAGACCTTGTCGAAAGCGGAGTACCGGGACAGGTCGAAACCCTCCGGCAGCACGCCTAGGCTTTCCATAGCGAACAGATAAAACCGCTGACCCGGCTTTTTCTCCGGAACCCGGCGCGGCATATCGTTGAAGAAAACGATCTCCGAATCTTCCGGTCGGTTGAGGTCGGAAGTGGAAAGGTCGAAGTCTCTGGCCTGCATCTCCTTGCGAAGGAGCTGGAAGGTATAGAGACAGTCGTCCTTGTTGAGCACCGGATCGGTGGAATCGAACAACCTGTTGTTATTGTAACACTTCGCCGCTTCTATACAGGCTTTTTTCATTTCAGTTCGCTCTTTAGACTCTTTGAGTCATAGAGTCGTGGATCTGGACAAGCATATCCTTCAGACTATATTCGTAATTCCATTCAGGGAAATGTGTCCGAAACCTGCTGACATCGCTTATCCACCAGATGTGGTCGCCGATCCTGTTTTCAGGACTGTATACGCTGTTGATCTTTTTTCCGGCGATCTGCTCGCAGATGGCCACCGCCTCCAGCATTGAACAATTAGAGTGGCGCGAGCCGCCCGCGTTATACACCTCTCCGGGTCTGGGCCGCTGGTAAAAATGCCAGAACATATTGACCAGGTCCCGGGAATGGATATTATCACGCACCTGCTTTCCTTTATATCCGTAAATACGATACTCGGTTCCGGTTATCACGCATTTCATCAAGTAACTTAGGAACCCATGCAGCATGGTGCCGCTATGATTGGGTCCCGTGAGACATCCGCCCCGGAACACGCCCGTCTTCATACCGAAATACCTCCCATATTCCTGAACAAGGATATCGGCGGAGGCTTTGCTCGCCCCGAAGAGAGAGTGTTTTGTCTGATCTATGCTCATACTCTCGTCAATGCCGTTCTTGAAATAAGGATGGGCCTTATCTATCTCCCATCTGGTTTCAAGTTCAACAAGAGGAAGACGATTCGGAGTATCTCCATAAACCTTATTGGTCGAGGTGTATATAAATACGGCCTCCGAACAATATTTCCGCACCGCCTCAAGCAGGACCAGCGTCCCATTGGCGTTCACGGTAAAATCTTTTTCAGGATCTTTGGCCGCCCAGTCATGGCTGGGCTGGGCCGCCGTATGGATCACAAGTTTTACATCCTTCCCATATTCTGAAAAGACCGCCGCCATGGCTTTCGCGTCACGGATATCGGAATTAAAATGCTTATAATTCGGGACCCGTTCCTCTAATCTTTTCCTGTTCCAGCGGGTAGACGCGTCCGGGCCAAAAAATTCCTCCCGCATATTATTGTCGACGCCGGCGACAAGGTCGAACTTCCCGGAAAAAAATTCAACCGCCTCGCTCCCAATCAAGCCAGCCGACCCGGTTACGATTGCAACTTTCATAGCAGATGTTTCTCCTTGATTTTATTTCCCAGCAAAATTTGACTCAATAAAAGCTTGAAAAAAGGCATATCAGCCGAACCGCAGATTAAAGAGCCGGTTTTTAAACCCCTCCGACAAGGGGACAAGATACAGTGCCGCCACCATCCATCCGTACAAGAGAAGCTTTATATGATAAAAGCTTCGCAGAGCATGCAGGGCATTCGAAGCGACAAAAAGACCGGAGAGAAGCGGCGCTCCTTCTTTTCTTTTGTCCTGAAGCAATAAATTGAAAGCCCTATTTATACTGTCCCGAAGCCGCTGCAGCTCATAGTTTTTGAGATCGTCCAAGGTCAAAAGACCCGGCGTCGCGGCCCGTATATAATCATCAAGAACCGTGAATATATCCGGAGAAGAAGTTCTGGAGCGCGCTACCCGGTAACTGTGGCTGCTGGAAGACAATCTGTACTTCAACAAAGGTTTATCGATTATACAGATGGGGAATTCCTTCAATATTTTGAACCACACATCGAGATCGGAAGAAGTATCGTATTTTTCTTCCCCCCACTTTTTAACGGTGTTCTTATAAACCTGGGTCCGAACCATAACGCCGGGGCAGAAAAAGAAATTGCCGTATTTAAGAACCGCTTTAAAAACATCCGCAAAACGGTAAAGGCCGTCCTCCCCAGGACGCAGACCTTTGGGAAGTCTGTATGTTCTTAGCGGCCGCCCTTCTTCGTCTATCGCCTCCGCCATGGAAAAAACGGCGCCGGCGGCCTTGTGCTTCTCCAAAGCTTCGACCTGTTCCTCGATCATAATGGGAGAATAGATATCGTCGGCATGATAAATAGCCGTGTAATCCCCGCTTCCCGATCGTATGCAATGGCTAAAATTGGCCTCGCCTCCCAGATTGCGCGAATGCCGGAAAACAGAGATACGCGGGTCTAATTTGGCGTACCGTTCGACTATAGCCACGGTGGAATCCGTAGAGGCGTTATCCGACACGATAATTTTCGTGTTCTTGTAGCTTTGGCCCAGAATGGACTCCAAAGTCGCGCGGATCGTTTTTTCGGAATTATAAGAGGGGACACAAATCGTCACCAGCGATGTGTTGCAGCAGGTTGTCATATTTCCGGCTCCAGGGGAAAAAGAACCGCAGAAGCCTGAGCAGGAGAGCCGGGGATCATCTAGATTCCCCCGTCTCGCCATAAGATCCGGCGTCAGCCGGACCCCAGATATCTCCCAGAAGTCGAGAAAGACGATGAAAATAAGTATGCTCTCCCATCGCCCGTTGGTGTCCGGCCCGCGCGATTCGGGTGCGCTCGTCCTTGTGAGAAAGATAGTGGGATATCTGCAGGGCGCATTCCTCCGGAGAAGAATAGACCGCCACTTCCTCCCCGATCCTCAAATATCTTTCCAGACCGGGCACATAATTAGTCAGCTGAAAACCGCCGGCCAGGGGGATTTCGAAATTCCTCGCCTTGATCTGTTCCGCACGCTTGGGCGAATGCAAATAAGCGGCCAAGTTGCGCCAGCCGCTTAAAACAAAACGGATATCCCGGTTTATACTGTTGGACAAGTTCAGGTTTATACGGCTCTTCCTGAAAATAGTTTCCATCTCTTCAAAAGAAACTTTTCCGGCGGGCCAGCCGTAACCAAAACATTTGACATCGATCCCCAGCGTGTTAAGACGGCTCACGAACCAGGCGCGGAACTTGTTATACCCCCCGACAAAAGACACCCCATACTCGTATGCTCCGGGGACATACAGCACCGAGGCCCCGGCAGAGGGCTGCGCGGCCCATTGGGTCAGTATAGGGACCACGCCGATTTTGCGGTATTTGTCCACGCTGAACGGGTCCGTAGTCGCCGCGTAGGAATAGTGAGGCGCCATTTTAGAGGAATAATTTTCGAAGCGCCAGGTATCGTCTCCGAACCAGGCGCAGGTGGGCCACTTAGCCTTGAGTTTATCCAGGGTTTCCGGATGAAATTGATCCGTATACGGGAGGAAAAAGATCAGGTCCGGATTAAAAACTTCCGCCTTTTCCAGCAAAGCTCTCTGCAAGCCCGGCAGATCGTTAAAGTAGGCATCGTACCAGAACGGCTCTGTTTGCTCGGTAAGAGCGGCAAAATTGTTATAGAAACAGGAAACATCCCCTGAAAGTCCCCGCGACTTGTCTCCGTAATCCCACCGCATTACGACAACAAGGATCTTCTTATTCCATTTTTTCTGCATTTGCGCTCTTCCGGCCTTTTTCCGGGCAGAATTCAGCACCAGGCGCCGATCAGGCAGAATGCATGATCCGACTTGAGCTGTTTTTCCCCTCTGCTTATCGTTATATCCGCCACGGAGCGTCCACACCCGCTCTCATTCTTTCTCAATTCTATTAATTTACCGGGAGCTTCTCCGCGGACTTCCGCGCTTCATGTTTTCCGTGTACGCCTTCATAAATGATAAGCGCCATGAAAAGCAGCATCAGGATCGGATCCACGACCACGCCGGCGTATATCTTGGGATTGAACCGATAGTTCTTTGGGATCATCAACAACGCGAATAGAAAGGAGTAGACATAGTCCAGGCGTTTTCCGCTCAGGACAAACGCTCCGGGCTTCTTGCGCGCAGGTTCAACCGGTTCTGAATCCGGCAGATTTATGAATAAGAAAAGCGGAATAAAGAGGTGTACCAGCTTATAGTCCGCGGATACATGCGGGAAAAGGCACATGGCAAAAACTAATAGCGCCGCTTTTTTCCATAAGAGCCGCTCGATCATGGTTATGTACGCGGACAGGGCCATGAACAGCAGGAGTACGGTTATGGTATAGTACTCGGCCACAACCGGGATATAACGATCTTTATGCAGGTAATAGATAGCGCTCCGCAAGAGCCCGAAAATGGAGTGCCCGTAATCCAAACCGGAGATCCCGACCACATACATTTCACCATAAGCCCCGGCATTAGCCAGATATTGAGAGATGTACCCTGAAATATCCTGTCCTGCCGACCAGATAGAAAGCACGGTCAGCGCAAGGGTCAACGACGCGGTAATTACGACATACTTATATTTCCTGTCTGAAACCATCAAGATCAGAAAAACCGCCGGGAAGAGCTTCATCGCGATGGCGCCAGCCAGGGAAAATGACGCGCAGAGCATCCGATCATGCCGGTAGCACTTCATGAAGAGGACCAAAAAGATGAAAACGACCATCTCGAAATTAGCCCGATCGAACAGGAAAAGAACCGGAAAAGAAAAGAACGAAAAAAACGAGGCCCGCAGCAGGGAGTTGGCCGTACCCGGCGCCTTAAGGCTGTCCCATGAATACCCAAAAACAAAAAGGACATAAATCCCCAGGAAAACCGACAAAGATACCAGTTCCGGCTTTATGATGGAAAAGATCCGTACTATCGCCCCGGCGAAAGGGAAATATATCCCGCTTGTTCCCAGTTTATATAGTTCCAGGAAATCCGAAAATCTTGCAGCCGGCGAAAAAAGAAAAGTATTGTAGGGGTACCCTCTCCCAAGGCATTTTCCCAGGATATAATGATAGCAACAAGCGGCGACGAACCCGGCGCAGACAACGGAGATGACGGTTTTTATCTTTTCTTCCCTGCTCATGATGTCTCAACCACACGGCACGCGCCGCTCGGATCTAAAACCTATTTACCGCCAGCGAAAAAGGCATTTATAGAGTAGTTGGCCGTTTAAAGACATAGGTCCTGTTCAGAAAAAAAGACATAACGGCCATCGGCAATAACAGCACCGCACCACCCAAATAATATCCCAACCCTAGAACAGAAAGCACTTTAATCCCGGCTGTTCCTACGACATATGTACAGGCATAAACACCCACGAACTTGAAGATCAAGGTCCTGTCGCCACTGGAGAAAACGAAGCGGCTGACCGTATGGAAATTAAAAAGTATACCCATTACTGTAGCGAGGAATGACGCGACAGCATAATGGAATCTCAAAAAAAGAAAAAACGCAAAAACGCCATAGCCGAACAGAGTGTTTACCCCCCCCACGACTAAGAACCGAAGAAACTGGTAATGGGAGGGTTTTATGTCCATAAACGGCCAAGATGCATGACTAAGAAACCGGCCATGAGACTTGCATTAAAAGTTTATGCGTTCCTTCTCTATGACCAACGGTCGTTTGAGAGTTTGGGTGTATATAGCGCCGATGTATTCGCCGAGGATGCCTAAAAACAGGAGCTGCATCGAGAAGAAAAAAAACATTCCGATTACAACCGGGGCCGTCCCCAGTGAAAAACTATGCCAATAAATCAGCTTGTAAATGAGATATATAACCGCGACCGTCATGCTGAACATCGCCAAAAGAAGACCGGCAAATATTGCGAAACGCAGCGGCACCTTAGAATGGTTTATAATGCCCAGTATCCCCAGATCATAAAGGGTATAGAAGTTGTTCTTCGTCAACCCCTGCTTTCTCTGCGGTTGAAAATACTCCACTTTCGCAGCTTCAAACCCAAGCTCAGAAATTAGTCCGCGCAAAAATGGATAGGGGTCGTCTAAGCCACGCAGTTCCGTTATGACTCTCCTATCATAAAGTCCAAAACCCGTGCTATTTTTGACTATTTTCACTTCAGCAAGGCTGTCAATAAGGTTGTAGTAAAACTTCCTAACGGAAAACATCAGCCAGGATTCAGCGCTTCTGGCTTTAACCCCAATCACAATTTTATATCCGGCCTCCCACTGACTCAGGAACTTTCCGATAAGCTCGGGAGGATCCTGCAAATCGGACAGAAGAAATATCACGGCGTCCCCGCCAGCCCTGGTCAACGCGTAATAAGGGGATCGGACATGCCCGAAATTCCTAGTATTAATAATGACCTTTACATTTTTATCCGCGCCGGCTAATTCCCTGAGTATTTCCTGCGTCCGGTCCGTAGAAGCGTTATCGATGAAAATGTGCTCATAACTATACTGCGGCACATTAGCGAACTCCTTTTGTACCCGTTCATAAACCTCGCGGATATTCTCTTCCTCATTGAAACAGGGAGTCACGACGCTTATCAACTTCATTCTTGCTCCTGCCTGAGTTTATATTTTCGCCGCCTCTCGGAATTAGCGAACAAACATCCGTTATGCAGGCGGCGGCTCTGCGGCCCTACGATCCATACATGTTAATCGGGGCATAATGAACAGACTTCACCCCTAACTGACAAAGCTGATTCGCCACCTGCTTATGATTGACCGTTGTAATAATGACGCGGGGATTAGCGCATCGTTTAAGTATGCTCCCAGGCTCAATAACCTGAAGCCCACAGAACTGCCTGCCGATTTTCAAAGCGCTGTTATCGGAAAAAAAAGAGACCTTGACATTCTTGCCTTTCAAATAGGACAAAGCCTTCATGCCGAACTCTCCTGCGCCAAAGAGCACAATTTCACCACCCGTGTTTTCTGTTAAAAATTTTAGCACCTCACCCTCCGGACCGCCGCTGCCGGAAGGGGAACCCGGCCTCAAAACATTAAGATCAAAAGGAGTATATACGGATAAATAGTAATCCATGCCCTTGGATTGACACTCTCTGCATATCTGCTGGGTGGTTCGGGCGCGACGGATTTCATCCGGTGCTATATCGAAAATATTGCCGTAGGAATAATTCGGAGCGCCTTTTCGGATCTGGCAACAGGTTTTAAGGTCGCCATTTATATCCACCAACAGCATATCAAAAAAGTTGCACGAGAAACCCGAAGGCCGGGAGTCAATGGTTTTCTGGATATTACCCAGAAAAAGCTCCCCAGAGGCCTTCCTGAGCAGGTCATACGGCAATGTCCCGTCTATATAATCGCGCACATACTGCCACTCGTAGAGAGTGGCATAATACGGGTAAAAATCAATATTATTTTCCTCAGCGAAGGCCAGAGCTCTTTGAATTTCATTCAAATTGAACTGATACACATGATAGATCAAGCGCGCATCGCCGGCAAACCCGTTCTTACGGAAATCAGAAAGGAGCTTTACTATATTGTTTTTTATCCTATCAAATTCAAAACCATGAACCCGGTTGTATGACTCCTGGCTAAAGCCCGGGATGGAGATGAGAAGACTGGATAAATTCTTTAAAGCATCAGGATCGTTCTCAAATGAAAGCGTCAGCGAAGCATTTGTACTGATCGCGTACTTAATAGATTTGCCGTTCAAATATCTGAAAATTTTAACTATATCCTTATTTAAAAAAGGCTCCCCGATCTCATAAAGATTAAGAAGCACATCATCATGGAGCAATCCCAGCGCCTCCAAACGCTCAATGACCAGGATAAAAGAATCAATGGACATGGCCCTTTTGCCTTGGCCGGATTTTTCCTTCTCCGATATTTTGGTGGTGAAGCACCATGGGCACCTTGCATTGCATTGCGTACTCACTTCGATACCGATATACATGTATTTGGTCTTCATTATTCTATCCTGATATCGGGATCTCTGAGCATTATCTCTTTCGGCAAAAAATCTCAAATTGCGACGCCACACGCGTGACCAAGCCTAGCGATCCCAGCGGCTCGCTAAGGGCCTGTATAAATTCGCCCGGACTGGAAGTCCTACCTTGGTTGTTCGACAATACCTTCAGTTTCATTTGTTTCCGCCCCTCAAAAGGCGCCTGATCAACGGCTCAGGCATATGGTCCAAATTATCCGGCGCCGTGTGAAGAAAACGACAATTCGCGCACGACCTGTTCTTTTGCCGATTCCCGGAAAGATGCAAAGAGTAAAGGTTCCGCAAGTTATTCCCGCTCCACAAGGATTTCAACTCTGTTTCAAAAGCATTCCCTATCTTCGTCGCTTTGTTCCAATCTACGCAGCATACGGTCACATCCCCGTTTGCGCTTACCCCCAGGGTATAAAAGGGAAGGGGACAGATCGTTCGGTTGTAGCGGTACAACTTTTTAGGGTCTACGGGACACTTTTTATCATAAGTGGCTTTCAGGAGATCCGCTTCTCCGTAAGAATTCCATTCCATCGGCTCTTCAATGGCCGCTTCATCCGCGACCGGCTGATACAATTTTAAAAACCTGGCATTTTCAGAGGCCGACATGGAATCCAGCATTTTCACATACAAAAACGGCTTCTTGCGGCCCAGTGAATCGCGAAGCCGCCGGAACCGCGCCAGATTGTCACAGATCCGCTCTATACGCACATTGGTCTGGGTCAGCCGCCGATGCCGCGCCTGATCCACGCTGGTAATACTGATCCGAAGATAATCCAGACCCGAATCGATAAGGGCTCTTGATTTTTCCTCGTTCAACAAAGAACCGTTGGATGTCAACTCGGTCCTCTCCGCAATTTTCATCTTACAGGCGATCGCTATCATTTCCGGCAACTCGGGGTTTAACAGCGGTTCGCCCATCAGATAGAATCTCAGCACTTTGAGTCCGCCGCCGGAGCGTATGGCGCGGCAAATCTTCCTGAATTCCAAAAGGCTCATGGTCTTAAACCCGCCTGCGGTCTCCGGGAATTCCGGTAAAGACATGGGGCAGTAGCGGCAATGGAAATTACAGCGATTTGTCGTCTCCAAATAGAGGCTTAAAGGGAACGAAAGCGGCAGCAATCGTGCCAGGGGCAGGCGGGCGCCGTTACGCAAACTCAGATATTTTTTCATTCTAGTATCGGCAGTTACGCCATCACAGCGGCAACCGGAAAGTTCTCCGGGCAAGGATAGAGGACAAAGAGCATCCTCTACCCGGGGCCGGCCGCATCACGCGAATCCTTCCGTTCAGCCGACCGGGAGGCGCAAGGTAAATCCGCCCCGCCCGGTACGGACCGCCTGATTGACGGCGGCAGTCAATCGAACTCCTCCCGGCTGAATATTTCATCCACATTCGCAGGAGACGGCTTCCCGTATGTTTTGGCGATCTTGTTCTTAATGAAATCAGTATGTTCGCACGCCAAACATACCTGGGGAGGATTCTTAAATATTTTCAGCCGCATTCCTTTTTTCAGGATCTGCGCCAATGAATTCTCGAACAGATTCCCCACGGAGATATGTATGAATGGACAGGGGAGCACATCGCCATATTGGGTGATATAGACGACCGACCTAAAGGCCGGACAACCTATTTTCTGGCCCCTGAACGGATAAATATCGCGTTTTATCACTTCATGCCGGGCATTAAGGCCGTACACATAGTCTGCGTCATCCCGGTCCAGCAGCAGATCATACCGTCCCTCCCAGCTTCCTATGGGAGCGGCGAAGTTGGCATAAACTATCAGGTCATTCTGCTTGGCGAACTCTATCAGCTTAAGGAGTTGGGTCCCCCTGACGTTCTGTTTGGTCGCCAGAGTATTGATGACCACGCGCAAACCGGCGGCCTTGGCTTGGAGTATCCTGTCGATCGTATGTTTAAACAGCCCGGGAGCGCTGCGATTGTCTTCATATTGCTCCATATCAAAAGAATCGAGGCTGATAACGATCTTGTCGATTCCGATGCGTCTCAGGTGAGCGACCTTTTCTTTGTTGAGCAATGTGGCGTTAGTGACCAGGCCCAGATAAAACTGCTTTGGATCGATCGCGGCCACGACCTCGTCGAACTCCTTCCAGTAAAGGGGCTCTCCGCCCTGTAGAATGAACTGATACGCCCCCAGTTCCGTCGCCTGGCGCGACAGGGCTTTCACTTCCTGAATTGAGAGTTTCCGGTCTTTTTTTTCGAATCTGCTCGCAAAGCAATGCTTGCAGGAGAGATTGCAATCATACCGATACGCGAGTTCTATCACCGGGGGCGGAGCTTCCCCCTTTTTCAGTTTCTCATCGAGCTGCAGGAACTTCGCATACACCGCCGGTTTCTCCCGCCTCAATCTCTCTCTGGTCTGCGCTCTATCGGTCAAATCAGCTTCTTTTTTCTCTGTCATTATCTCAGCCCTCGTTGAGCACCGTGACCGCAAGCCCTCATTTCAAGATATCTTCCAAGGTAACTATCCGACTTTTATGAACGCCCCTGGACGCAAGCACTTCCAGGATCTCCGACTGATATCGGTATGTCGCGACAAGGAATTTACTATCCGTATAACTGCCGATCGCCTCCGGACCTTCTATCCTTTTCCCCATCACGGATTTCCCGATATTACCCCTGGAACCGTCCATCACCGCCCGCACATCGGCGCGCACGAGATACGGGGACACCAAACCTCTAAAATCACCGCCGACGCCGTAAACGACATATCTCCGTCCCAAAAGGCGCTTAATTCTTTGGCTTAAATCGGCCTTCTGCCGTTGCGAAGCTCTTTTTTTGCGCGCCACGATACGGATCGAATTGCTGTAAACAGCCGACTCGTAGTGCCCGGTTGTCAGAGACTCTATTTCAAATCCGCGGTTTTCGAACAGGCACGCCAGCGACGCCGCGCTGAATAAGTGCGCATGCTCCTTATTAAAATCCCAGGGCACCCGGTCATTGCCGGAATGACACGGGACCTCAAACACAAGCCGTCCGTCGTCTTTAAGCAGCCTGCATAATTCCGGCACTATTTTCTCTACAACGCAGATATGCTCCAGAACATGGAAACCCAGAATGAGGTCGAATTTAAAATTTCCGGGTATCGCTTGAGCCGAATTCCAAAGTCCGTTCAATTTCAATTTTGCGGTTTTTGCATCTTCAGACGGTTCCAGTCCGTAATAGGAGACCGAAAAACTGCGCCTTATTAATTCGCCAAGCGAGCCTTCGGCGCAGCCGAGCTCCAATATCTTTTGCCCCTTTTTCAAAAACCGCTTAATGAACGCGGCTCTTTCCCCGTTTTTAATCGCCACGCTCATTTCCAACAATTTAGACCGGCCGGACTGCCTGTGATAATAACCGGCGGCAAGGCTAAGGTCTTTTTTTATATGGCAGCACGCTTTACAGAACAAATGGCGTTCCGGAACTCTCCGGACAACCATCCGAGCCGAACCACAGCAGGGGCATTTTTTCATGCGGCTTGATCGCATATTCATGAGCGCTTTCGTCGGATATTCTCCCGGTTCCTGCCGTCTGAACAATATTCAGCGATTATATCAAATCATGACCGCCCGGCGTTAAACCTTGGAACCGCGCGACCCGGTAAAACCCGCCTGATCCCCTTACCGTCCGGCATGCGGGATCAGCATGTTGAGACCGAGTTCACTACTATCCAGGAAAGGCCATAGGTCCTCCAGCGGCCTTGAGACTATAGAGCCGTCCGGCCTGACAAAAGAGGATATTTTCGGCGCCGTTTCAAGCCAAGGCTCTACCATAACCTCGCAGACGACCGGACCCGGCGCGGCAAGCGCTTTTTTCACTCCGCTAACGACCTCGCCGGGACGGCTTATGCGAAGAACTTTAAGGCCGTAAGAATCGGCGATCTTGCCGGTATCGGGGATGCTCATGCCGCTGGCCGCGTCGCAGCAGACATAATTGCCTTTGAAATGCCTGGTCTGCATGACGCGGATGGAACCATATCCGCCGTTGTTAAGGACGAAGATCTTAAGCGGAAGATTCAGCCGCCTTATGGTTTCGAACGCCTGAACATTGTGCTGTAAACCGCCATCGCCGACTATTGTTATCGTGCGGCGGCCGGAAGCTATACACGCGCCGGAACCGGCCGGCAGACCGAAGCCCATCGACCCCAGCCCTGGAGTATTGAGTATCCGTTGACCCGATTTCACCCGAACGGCCTGCATAGTTATTTCCGCGCAGGCCCCCGAACTGCCCGGAACCAGGACATCGTTCCTGTCCATCGCGGCGGAAAGCGCATATACCAGATCATAGGTGTTGACCAGCCCCGTCGGACGCTCAAGCACTCCTCTCCCTATCGGATAGCGGCGCTTCCAATCGCGGCATCTTTCAAGCCATGGCGACCTGTCAATTTTCGCGATCCTGCGCGTGTTCCGGAGCAGTACGGACAAGAAATCCTTCGCGTCGCCCGGAACCCGGATGTCAATGCGCATCGCCAGTTTGGCTATTTCGCGCGGATCTATTTCGACCACGACCTTCTTTGCGCCCCGGGCGAACATATTGTAGTTATGCCCGATCTGAGGCAGGTCCAGCCGCGCGCCGATGACCAGGATAAAATCGGCGTTCTGCTGCGTAAAATTAGCTGCGCGGCCGGCTATGGAGCCCGGACGACCGAAGTAAAACGGAGAATCCTCAGGCAGGAAATCGGCTGCGCGCCAGGTGGTAAGCACCGGCACTTTAAGTTTCTTTACCAGAGCCAGGAACTCCGGCAGCGAGCCGGCCAGGCGTATGCCGTTCCCCGCGAGGATCACAGGCCTTTTTGACGCGTTAAGGAGTGTTATGGTCCGCGCGGCATATTCCGCCGTTTTTACGGACTTTTTTTTCGCCGAAGGAGGAATGAACCCCTTCAATTTCCTTTCGTCAACCTGCGCGCCCTGAACATCCAGGGGAATATCCAGCCACACCGGGCCCTGACGACCGGAGCGCGCCATAAAAACCGCTTTTTCAAGGTGGAAGCGGATAGAGGAAGGGTCCAGCACGGTTACGGCGTACTTGGTCACAGGACGGATCATCTCTATTATGGGGGCCTCCTGGATGCCGCGCTGGCGCGGGCCGCCGGAACCCGCCAGATCGCAGCGCTTGACCTGTCCGGAAAGCACAAGCAGAGGGGTTGAGTCTATCCAGGAAGCTGTAACAGCCGTTATCGCATTGGTTCCGCCGGGGCCGGTAGTGACAAGAGCCGCTCCCAGACATCCTTTATACTGAGCGTAGGCATCCGCGGCGATAACGGCTGCCTGCTCGTGCAGATATCCGACAGGTTTAAGCCGACGCTGCCTTCCCAGCGAATCCACAAGATGCATGCACCCGCCGCCGGGAAGCAGGAACACATGCCTGACTCCGAGCTCCGCCAGAAACCGCATAACATAGTCAGAAAGTTTGGTCATCGTATTTTCTCCAGGAGCCCCGCGATATCCCCCTTTGCGCTGTTCCAGGGCCTTGGGACCGTAAGACAGCGGAATCCGGAGACCTCTACCTGGGCTATATTTTCCGGACTGTCGTCGATGAAAATATCGCAGCCGCCTATCATCCTTATAAACCCCGCCTTGCTGTCCGAATAGCAAGGCAAGCGCTCGCCGGAACGCTTTGAAGGAACGACATGGAAGGTGCGAATCCAGCGGCCGAAATACCGGTAAACCCATGAAGCCGACTCGTGCGCGGCCTTAAGAGGAACGGAGGTAAGGGCCATATGCCTGTACCGGCCGCCGTTCCCCCTGAACCAGGCAAGAAGCTCGCCATCCGGCCGCATTGAAGAATATATCCCGGAAAGACGGAACTTGTCATAGGAGCGGAGATAGTCCGCCCTGGAAATGCCGAGCAGGCGGTGGGGCGGGTTCTGTTTCAGGTCCTCATAGAGCACTCCGCTTTTCCCATTGCGCAGGCGGAACCATTCCAGCCACAAACGCATCAAATCGTTCAGAGTGTCGTCAACATCCCAAACTATGGTTTTCATCGTGCGTTTTGCGCGCTTTGCAGTTCCCGTTTCTGCGGCTTTGTGAGCCAGTCCGACCAAAAAGTCATTTCCGTCTTTCTATCCTTGTTCTGCATTATAGCCGGGTCTTCATAGAAGGAGTCGTTCTTGTAATGCGTGGTGGAAATTTCTTCGAAAACCGCGCCCGCGGCCGATCTGAAGCTGTGTCTTGTCCCGCGCTCCACGACCACGATTTCTCCATGCCGGTAGTCCTTCTCCACGCCGGAGATGTTTATAGTGATGGTGCCGTAAAGCACCTGGAAGGTCTCCTCTTTCTTCTCATGGTAATGCACCGGATTCTCCTGCCCCGGCAGCATGATGATTATCTTTTTACAGTATTCCCGGTTTATACAGTTTATTATCGTCGCTCCGTAGCGGTCTATATTATCCAGACCGTACTGATGCGAAAGCTCGAACTCTATCCTGGGCGGAAGAGCTATCTTACTATCTGCCACAAGTTCCCGTATCTTGGAAACCGTCTCGAACACTTTCTGACGCATATTGCGATATTCGCCGCCGGCCGTCATTACAGGCCCCCCGGCCGGGATCTTCTCCCCGGCCGTAAAAACCGCGTACTTGGACATATCGTTCGCGAGAAGCTGTCCGGTCTGATTGGGTATGGCGAAAAAGGAATTTGAAAGGGTCACTCTTTCTCCGGGATTTATATCCGTTCTGGCAAAAACTCCCCGCCGGAGACCGCGCAGGTCCTCGTCTTCTTTAGCGGACAGCTTTTTTCGCCCGCCTGAAACCCCGCACATGACACCGGCGTCGGCGGCCGCGGCAAGCCATTGTTCCAGTTGTTCCGGGGTGGACGAATATTTGTTCACGGGGTATTTATCCGTTTTAAGGGCGACATGCCGTTCCAGTATTCTGGCTCCTTTCGCGACCGCGATACGCACGACATCGTAATTGTCCGGCTCTTCATGGGTCGAATAACCGACGACAGCCTCCGGATAGCGGGAACGCAGGAAATCTATCTGCCCCAGCTCAAGGCGCTCTTTCGGAGTGGGATATTCCCCCACGCAATGCATAATGGCGAACTTCTTGTTCCGGTGCTCCATGAACGACACAACGCTGTCAATATCGTGCAGATGGGCCCCGGCAGTGGAAAGGATCACCGGCTTGTTCGTTTTTACTATGCGCTCAAGAAGCGGCCAATCGGTAAACGAACAGCTGGCAACCTTTATAACCTCGTATCCATGCTTTACCACCAAGTCGACCGAAGCTTCGTCGAACGGAGTGCAAACCGCCGTAAAGCCGCTGGCGCAAGCTTCCGTTTTCAGCTTCAGGAGATCTTCCTCCTGAAGCCGGGTTTCTTCGAATCTTGCGACATACTTGATATCCTTGCGTCCTTTGTATCCCGGATGGATAAAAGTGTCCAGATTCCTGTACTGGAACTTGAACGCGAACCTGAACGGGAATTTTTTGCAGATCCGAGCGAATGCGCGGATAGTTTCCACGCCGTGGGCCAAATCCCCCATATGGTTATTAGCCAGCTCAAGGATGAAAAGCTGGTCCAAAATATTTTCAGACATTCTCGCCTCCGCCCGGACCAGCTCCGGCGCCAGTATCCGGCTTCTCTCTGCTTCCGTTCAGTTCCACTATAGCGTCTACGGCTTCCCTTTCCTCCAGGTCTCCGACCCTGCACATTTTAAGATCGGCGCCGGCCATTACCAGCGCCAATTTAGCTCCGACCCGCTTTTTATCCTGCTTCATCGCTTCAACAATGAGATCAGGCGTCAAAGGCCCGCGGTAAGGTTCGCGGCGGACTATCGGGGCAAGGATGCTATCGCGCAAGAAAGACTCCAGTTCTCCCGGCAGCAGGGCTCTGCGCCGCGCCGCGATATTCGCCAGCAGCATGCCGTAAACCACGGCGATCCCGTGCGGCAAAGCGAACTCCGACGCGGATTCCAGCGCATGGCCGAAGCAGTGTCCGAAGTTCAGGATATTCCTGCGGCCCGAATCGAATTCATCGTCCTCTATATAGCCTTTCTTTATTTCCAACGCCGTTCTCAGGAAACCAAGGACCGTTTCTTCATCTCTTGCCAGAAGCTTGTCCAGGGAAGCGGCAAAATCTTCAGCGGCGGACCTGCCCCCTATTATACAGAGCTTGGCGATCTCGCCAAGCCCGCTTAAATAATCCTGTTCCTTAAGCGTTGAGACGAATTCAGCGGATATGTATATTTCGGAGGGCGGATAGAAAGTGCCTATCAGATTTTTGTATTTTTTGTAATTCAGCGACGTCTTTCCGCCTATGCAGCTGTCCGCCTGGGCAAGGAGGGTGGTCGGAATAAAGGTCCATTTAATACCGCGGTACAGCGTGGATGCCGCGAAGCCCGTGATATCCTGGGTTATGCCGCCCCCTATGGAAACAAGCCGCGTATTCTTTTTGCGCGGGCTCTCCAGCAGCCGGTCATACAGCATCTGCGCGGAATCGAGCGACTTAGCGATTTCGCTTATCGGCAGAATTATATGCGGCGAGGCCGTTAAAGGCTTAAGCGTGGAATTTTTATGCAGATGCCAGACATTTTCGTCCACAACGAACACGCAGGCGGGGTCCGCGGCCAGCTTCGGCAGATATTGTCCGGGGGCTTCAAAAAAGACCCCGTAATCCCCAAGCCGGGATCTGACCATAAAACCGCTTAAAGACATGTATAGCCCCCGTCCACGACTATCGTCTGGCCGGTAATATAGCTGTTCCGCCCGGAAGCCAGGAACGCGGCCACCGCGGCTATCTCCTCCGGTTCCGCAAGCCGCTTCGCGGGAATAGCGTCGGCAATGGCGCGGAGTTCGCTTTCGGAATTGTTCTTGCGGGTCAATTCCGTGTTCACATAACCGGGCGCGACGGAATTTACCAGCACACCGTACCTGGCGCACTCTACCGCCGCCGAGCGGGTCATGCCGCTGATACCGGCTTTAGCAGTAGAATACACAAAACGGCCCGGTTTTGAAACAAAACCCCACACAGAACCGATATTCACGATCCGGCCGTACCCGGAAGCCCGCATCCCCGGCAGCAAGCCACGAATAAGACGCATCGGAGCCTTAAGATTTACCCGCATGACCAGATCCAAGTCCGCATCCGAATAACTTTCCGCCAAACCCAGAGGATTAATGCCGGCATTGTTTACCAGTATATCCACTTTTTCGCCAAGACCGCGCAGATATTCATCTATGGATTCGTCCGATGCGAGGTCCAGCTCCGAGTGCGAGGGGATAAGCAGTTTGGCGCCATTTTCACGAAAAACGCCCGCCACAGCCTTTCCTATCCCCTTCGACGCCCCGGTTATCAGCGCGAGACGGCCCTTCATATGCCCTTTACTCCGGCCTCTTCGATAAGGCGTTTATATCTCGTCTCCAGCATGTTTATCCTATGTTCGTCTTCGGCATAGATGGCTCCGTAGAAATTCCGTTTATTCTTCAGCCACATCAATTCGAATCCTACCGCCTTGAGTATGCCGGAGGGAGCGTCTTCTCGCAGCGCCCCCGGACAGTTGAAAATGACTTTCCGCGTCTCATAGCGGTCCAGCAATCCTTCCGGCAGCTTTTTAAAGAACGGAAGGGATTCTTTAGCGACCCCGCCCCCGATCACGCACTCAAGGTCCTTCTTTTTGGCCTTGCTGAAAAGATCTTTTGCGATCTTGAAGATCTTCTCGGAATTCACATCCTCCCTGCTCATTCCCAGGGACCCGGTCATATCAACCCGTCCCAGCACGATCCCGTCCAGCTCGGAGATATTCTCAAGCGCCAGCATCCCATCCAGATTCCGATATCCCATTTCGGTCTCGATATTGGCCAGAAAAGACACTTGCCGTATTTCTTCCTTGGGGAAAACCATTTTAGCGGCGCTCAGGTATTTTTTCAGCGCATACGGCGATTCTATCATCGGCGCCACTATTCTGCAGGCTCCGATAGACCTGGCGTCATACATATCCTTCAAGGCCTCACAGCCGCCGATCTTGATGGTCAACTCCAGCCCGGCGCGGGTTATCACTTCCTTCAGACGAAGCGCCTCCTCCAGGCGCGTGCCCTCGGCTTCGAATTCGGCCTTGATCCCTATCACATTATGATTTTTCCTGAGGTCCTGAAGAACATCCACCATCCTGAGTTCAAGATCATTCATAGACGCACCATCCTTTAACGCTTGAGACCGCAAAAGCCCCGCCCTGCTACAGCAAGTTTCCCCTGAATTCCTCCCTGTCCAGAAAGGGCCACATATCCTCCAATGGTTTCGAGGTCATAGTACCATCCGGCTTCTTTTCAGAGGACAACTTCGGCATAAATTTGTGATCGGGAGGTAGCTTCACCACGCACAACGCCGGTCCTTTAACGGCCAGGGTCCTGGAAATAGTTTCCGTCATTCCGGCCACATCTTCGATAATTTCGGCATGCAGGCCGAATGCCCCGGCAACTTTCGAGAAATCCGGAAAGCCCACGCCGGTTCTTGGATCGCAGGCCGCATAACGGCTTTCAAAAAAATTCTCCTGGGTCTGCCGTATCGAGGCATAACCGTCGTTGTCCAGCACGAATATCTTTATGGGCAGGTTGTGATGCGCGACCGTGGCCAGTTCCTGGAGGTTCATCATAAGGCTTCCGTCCCCGGCCAGGCAAACCGTCTCTTTTTTCCCGCTCCCGATGCAGGCGCCTATAGCCGCGGGCAGATCGTAGCCCATCGAGGCGCAGCCGGAGTTCCAGAATGCCCGCTGTCCCTTCTTTACGATCCCGGCCTGGAAAAGGCAGACGCAGGCGGAACCGTTCCCGGCCACCACCGAGGTATCCGCGGGCAGCATGCGCGTAAGCGTCTCCATGAAATGGTAGGGATTCACTTTCGTCTTTAGGCGCGAATACTCCTCAAGCATTACAGGATACTTGCGACAGCGCTCCCGGCACCAGGCCAGCCAGCCGGAGAAATCCCCGATCCCGCCCGAGGGCAGCGCGGCAAGAAGTCCGGAAATGAAATTTTTCACATCCACATTTACAGGCAGGTCGGGCTTCAGGGTCGGCTTTACAAGCTCGGCGGGATCTATGTCCACGATTATTTTCTTAGCGCGGGAGGCGTAATTGGCCCAGTCATAGCTGATCTGGCGGATATTATTGCGCGAGCCCAGAGAAAGCACCAGATCGGAGTTCTGCAGGGAGAAGTTCCCCCCTCTTGTGCCTATAGTGCCTATCCTGCCGGAGAACCATGGACTTTCGTTCGGCACCAGGTCGAAACCCGCGAATGTGGCCAGCACGGGTATCTTCAATGCGGTTGAGAGTTCCTCAAAAAGCGGCTGGGCTCCGGCCCGACGGATGCCCCCGCCCGCGCCCACCACCAGTCCTTTCACACCCCCCCCCCCTCTC
>Ga0074195_1001615_pt1 | contig 30130 bp, 31 predicted proteins | sample EPASupsiteHSE623_FD_64525 | JGI IMG/M metagenome (GOLD analysis project Ga0074195, IMG submission 64525) | Bioremediated contaminated groundwater from EPA Superfund site, New Mexico - Sample HSE6-23 | ecosystem: Environmental > Aquatic > Deep subsurface > Groundwater > Contaminated ... | reverse complement strand
TGACGGAGAAGTGCATTCGGGCAAGCAGGTCAGCCAAACCAGAGATAAGCTTGATTCCCTGAAAGCCAGGCTCCAGAGCAAAGGAACCAAATCGGCTAAACGCCATCTGAGGAAGTTGTCTGGTAGGATGGCCAGGTTCTCCAAATATGTGAACCATTGCATTTCCAGGAAACTTGTTGCGAAAGCCAAAGACACTCTTCGGTCGATTGCTCTCGAAGATCTTGAGGGTATTAGACAAAGAGCCACGGTTGGAAGGGCGCAGCGTCGCAGCTTGCATACCTGGAATTTTGGGTTGCTCAGGATGTTTGTGGACTACAAAGCCAAGATTGCAGGAGTTCCTGTGGTCTTTGTAGATCCTCGTAACACTTCTAGGACTTGTCCTTCTTGTGGACATATCTCTAAGGCTAATCGACCTACCAGAGATGATTTCAGATGCGAGTCTTGCGGCTATGCTGGTGCCGCTGATCGCATTGCAGCGATGAATATCGCTTTTAGGGCAGCCGTCAACCTGCCTATTGTAGCGGGGAAACATCTTAACCTCAGTTACAAGCCCACGACTTCAGTCGTGGGTAGTTGACTGTAGCTTTTCTGTTCTCTTCTTTCCCTCGCTCCAGGCCTTGCCGATCCGCTCGCCTACCGCCCAGTAATTGTTATCGGGCATGGTAAGCAGCAGAGGATCGACTTTCTTAACGTCGAGCTTGCCGTCGGTGAGGAATCTCTCTTCCGTGTATGATTCTATGATCTCTCCCACAAACAGATAATGCGACGGCAAATCCACGGTTTGGAAGAGCTTGCACTCGAAGCACAGCGGACAGTCGCGAATCATCGGTGCGCAGTCGAGCGTCCCGTAAAAGACCTCGAAAACCTTTGATTTGTCCGTCTTTTCGCCGGAAACTAGCCCGCAGTAGTCGGTCTTTTCCATCAAGTCCCGGCCCGGCACGTTGATGCTGAAGGCTTCGTTCTTTTTTATCAGGTCGCAGGTAAAATGGGATTTATGAAGCCCGATGGCAATCATGGGCGGATTTAGGTTAGCCCTGGCAATCCAGCCCACGGCCATAAAGTTGGCCCGGTCGCCCGCCTGAGTGCCGGCCAGGACAACGGGCATTGGATAAATAAATATATTTCGTCCTATTGACATCTTGCCGATTGGTATCTTGCCTATTTGTATCTTGCAGATTGGTATCTTGCCGATTGGTATCTTGTTCATTTGCATGAACTCCCTTAGCTAAATTTCTGAAATATCATTCGTATCTGAAATATCAATTTGATCTGAAATTCATTTGTTTTTTTTTTAGCACGCTCGCCATTCAGGTCGTTAACCTTTTTTTTCCGCGCTTATTTTCGCAAAGCATGAGTGACTGAGCCGGCATCTTTCCAAAAAGAGCGATTCGCGTAACTATATTTATAGATAATACAATCAAAATAGTTATATACTACCATTTGTGAAACCAAGGAGCTGTAGCGTAGATAGACATGGTGCTGAAGAAGAAATACAACTGCCCGGTGGAGGCTTCCATCGATGTCATCGGCGGGAAATGGAAGCCTTTGATCCTGTGGGCCTTGAAGGAGGAGACATTGAGATTTAGCGAGATCGAAGACGAGCTGCCGCAGATAACCCAGAAGATGCTCACGAAACAGTTGCGCGAACTGGAGAGCGACGGCATGATTTCGCGAAAAGTTTACGCCGAGGTTCCGCCGAAAGTGGAATATTCGCTCACCGCCTCCGGAAAAACGGTCATTCCCATCCTGGAACTGCTCTGTTCTTGGGGTGAGAAGACATTCGGTGATCAGATCGAATACGCTTGTGATGATTAGGCGGCAGGCGGCGCGAATGGCCGTGACGCGTTAACGGGAACGGATCATCAATACGAAGAAGAAGCAATTGGCCGATCATGGGCTCCCTCAACCGCACCAGAGTCGCATCCAGCCATCAGATCGCCCCCATCAAATCGTAGTCTTTTAATATGTAAGACACGCATAGACCATATCGCGAATCAAATAAGCAACAAGCGAATCTAGTGAGGCGCGCGAAAATTTTATGCCCAGCGTCAGATACACTCGAATCGAGATAACCCCGGATGCCTATCGCTCCTTGGAAGCGGAGGCTATCTTGCAGGGGAAGACCCTGAAGAAGCTGGCATCAGAGTTGATACTGAAAGGCGTCTCCAAGAAGGCGCTGGACTTCGTTCAGGAACCGATCGAGCCTGCCGAACCGAGCACTCCCGGCCTGGAGTTGGACGAGGAGATGATAAAGGTCGTCAAGAAGATCGGTGCTACGGGAATGCATATCAGCAGTCAGAATCTCGATAAGCTGAGAAGAGTCCTTTTGGAAGAGGGATACCAAGGTGCAATGCTGCATGTTGCTCAGCACACCGCCTCCGCAGAGAGGGACGAGCTTCACCGCGTTCTTGCCATCTTCAGGCGCTACAGGCTTTCTCCAGAGGCCGCTGCAGATCTGGTCGAGAGTCTGAACGATATAGAATCGGGCAAGTGGGAGTAGAAATCAGCGATCATTTTATCGGATATTTTGATATTTTCGTTCCGGTTGATCATTCCGAAATAGGCTCCTTTTCCCAAATTTCTCATTCCTCCAGCCATTTTCTATTCTTCTTTGCCTGCGGCTCTCATTGCTCGTTTATTTTATATTCGTCTCGCATCTCTCTTGCATCCCTCTTGAATCCCTCTTAAATTGCCCTTGCATTCTCTTGTATTCACCATATATTCGTCCAGTCTCCGGGCAAGCTCTAATAAACCATGAACCGGATAAACAGAAAAAGAAGAGTCAATTATGAATTCCGAGAATCAAGAAAATCCCGTAGAAATACTGGAAACGGCAAAGCGGATCATCGCTCTGGGCCCCATCTGCGACAACTGCCTCGGTCGCCAGTTTGCAATGCTTGCCACCGGCTTCGCCAATGCCGAGCGCGGGCGCTCCATCAAGACAGTGCTGGCCATGCAAGCGTCGGCATCCGGCGACAAAGCCCTGCTGGAGGCGCTGGCACCAAGCTTCCTGCCTGCCAGGTTAAAGCTGGGCAGAAAAGATGAGGAGGATGAGACATGCACCGTATGCCTGGGCGAGATGAGGCAGGAGACGCTGGAGGCGTGGGCAAAGAAGGCGGCGGCATCCATGCAGGGATTGGAGTACGCCACGCATCTCGTGGGAACCAGGATGAGCGGCCTATTGGCTGAGAACGAGGAGCTGCTGCTCGCGGACGGCGGCTCCAAGTATGCCGAGCCCTTCAAATCCGAGCTGAACCGCGAAGTCGGCAAGCGGCTCGCCGCCATAACAGGGAAACAGGTAGACCTGAAGGCTCCGGACGTGGTGTTCCACCTCAATTTGGAGTCCGGCGAAGTGGACACACAGATCGCGTCGCTCTTCATCCGCGGCAGGTATAGAAAATTGGTGCGGGGCATTCCCCAGACGCGCTGGCCCTGTCGCGAATGTCATGGCCGCGGCTGCGAGCGCTGCCACGGAACTGGCCGCATGTACCAGGAGTCCGTGGACGAGCTAATCAGGCCCGCCGTGATGCAAATAACGGGTGCGGAGGACACGGTCTTTCACGGAGCCGGGCGGGAGGACATCGACGCACGGATGCTCGGCACAGGCCGCCCCTTCATCGTCGAGGCGGTGCGGCCAAAGATTCGCAGCATCGATCTCGAGAAGTTGCAGGAGGAGATCTGCCGGAGCGCGGAGGGAAAAGTAGAGGTTTTGGAGCTGAAACCGGCACACTCGTCGATGGTGGAACGGCTGAAAGAGGGGGCCTTCCTCAAGACCTATCAGGCTCTGGTGAAGTTTGGTGCCGAGGTTTCAGAAGAAAAGCTTAAATCGTCCCTGCGTGAATTGGTAGGTCTGGTTGATCAGCGAACACCAACTCGCGTCTCTCACCGCCGGGCGGATTTGCACCGGAAAAGAGCCGTTCATGCAATTGATCTGATCGAGGTTTCGGGAGACAGAGCCCGCATAAATATCCTGGGCGACAGCGGCCTGTATATCAAGGAGCTGGTCTCCGGGGATGGAGGCAGAACCAGTCCCAACCTCGCGGATGCCCTGAAAGTGGACGCAGTGGTCGAAGAGCTGGATGTAATTCATGTAGGTGGAGAATCAGATGGTACGTCATCACGGAATGCGCAAGAAGACAAGAGATAAGCTGAGCAAGACAGTTAGAACAAGAGGAATCTCCCCAGTGGTCAGGGCAATTCAGGAGTTCGAGCCGGGCAGCAAAGTGCACGTGCTCATTGACCCCAGCATCCATAAGGGCATGCCTCATCCCCGGTTCCACGGAAAGACGGGAGAGATTACAGGAAAAAGGGGCAGAGCCTTTGTCTTGACGATCACCGATGGCGACGCCACCAAGACTCTGATTGCATTACCCGAACATCTGGTAGCTCAAAAAAAATAGATCACGATAACAGATGATTGTCAAGAGTGTATTGCAGGAGGAACTCCTGACCCTTGCCGAGGTCAAGGAGCTCCTAGACCAGATCCGGCTTAACCGGGCCGAGGAAGAGGAACTGGGTTACGAGCTGCGCCGCGCCATCAGGCATGCCGAGATCTTCGCCAAGGGCACTGCTGAAGAGAGCAGGCAAATGGTAGTGGAACTGATGAAGCTGGAGAAGATGACGCGAGAGATAGCCGTGAAGATCACGGATGTCCGGCCCATTACCAAGGACGAGCTAAGAGCCGTTTACGCCAAGGAAAGGTTCACGCTGAGCGAAGAAGAGCTTGACGGAATCTTAGAGATAGTATTCAGGGGGTAGAGCCAAGTGCCCGAGGGGAGACCGCCTAAAAGAGAAGAAGTAGCTAGGGTTCTCGATTACCTCCCCTATGGACGTTCTCCTGATACCAGAAGCTACCAAAAACAGCCGTTAGTTCAGAGCGTGGGTGAAACCAACTTCGTTCTCATGGAGTTGACGCCCAAGGACGGCGTGGTGCCGGCTGCCGGGACGAGAGTGTACATCGGCAGCGGAGAGCGGGATATGATCGATCATGTCAACCGCAGGATCGACTATATCGAGCTTTCCAACAGCGCCAAGCTTGAGCTTCCTTTCCAGATCCAGAACATCGTTCTCGATAATGAAGCCAGGTTCCTTCGATACTTCAATGATGCCGGGCCCATCAGCACACGCATGCATGCTCTGGAGCTTTTGCCGGGCATCGGCAAGAAGCTGATGTGGGCTGTGCTCAACGAACGCCGCAAGGGGCCGTTCAAGAGCTTCGCAGATCTTACGGAGCGGGTCAAGGGCCTGCACAATCCCGAGAAGCTCATCGCCAAGCGCGTCGAGGACGAGTTGATGGACGACAAGATCAAGTATCGGGTCTTCACCACCGTGCCCCGCATGAGATGATTCGCGATCGTTTGGGGCAGCATTTTCTCATTGATCGCAGCGTGGCTCTGCGCATTGCCGGCTATGCTGATTTAGTGGACACAGACCGGGTGCTGGAGATAGGGCCAGGGACCGGAAACCTCACCGAGGTTCTTGCCCCTCGCGCATCCCGTGTCTATTCCATCGAGGTTGATCCCCATCTCGCCGGGGGCCTGCTCGGTCGTTTTTCCAATGTCGATGTTATGAACGCCGATGCATTGACGGTTGAGCTTCCGGACTACAACAAAATCGTCTCCAATCTTCCCTACCAGATTTCCTCCAAAATTACTTACCGCCTGCTGTCCCGGCCATTCGATCTGGCAGTCCTCATGTTTCAGCGCGAATTCGCCCTGCGCATGACGGCCCCCGTGGGCAGCGAGAGATACGGTCGGCTGGCAATGATTGTTGGCTTTTTGTGCCGGGTCGAGATCATGGAGACCGTTCCCAAGACTGCTTTTCAACCCGTTCCCGCCGTGAATTCCGCGGTCGTGCGACTGCACCCCAGGCAAGAGCGGCTTGATGTGGATGTGCAAAAGTTCATGCGGCTGGTCGAGGGGCTTTTCGGACTTCGCCGCAAGAAGGTTAAAAAGGGCCTGGCGGCTCTCGGCATAGGTCGAGAGAAGCTGACAGAATTGTTTGGGGAACTGGATCTTGACCCGAAGCTCCTGGAAAAAAGGCCGGAGGAGCTATCGCCGGATGAGGCGGCGATGCTGTCCAGGGCGATGTAGGTTCCGTCGTCTCCTTGCTGTTGTCTCTACTCGGTTTTATGTCTCTGCTCTGCTCTATGTCTCTATTCTTTTTTGCTTTTTTCTATTCTGTTTTATGTCTCTACTCCATTTTATGCTTCTGTCCTGTTGTCTTAGCTTTGTTATCTTTGCTCTCTGTTTTTTCCGCCCTGCAATTTGCAGTTTTAAAAACTTGGGATTCGGATCAGTTTGGATCCGAATCATGGCGCGCCTATCGTTTCACAATTTCTTCGCCGATTGATTTTGACCTTAATTTTGCGATTACTTTACCTCGGTATTTTCAAAGAGATAGGCTCCGATGGAGAGCATGACGATGCAGACGACAGCAAGGACCGCCAGATCCACAGCAGGCGAAATGGCGCTGGAGCCGATCAGGCTGTATCTCAGGCCGTCCACTCCGTAGGTGAGGGGATTGAGGTAGGCGATTTGCCTGACAATGCCCGGAAACCTGTCCAAAGGATAGAGCGCTCCCGACAGGAAGAACAACGGGAATATCAGGAAGTTCACGATGAGGCTAAATCCCGACATATCCGTCATCTTTGAGGCGAAGGCAAGGCCCAGGCCGATGAAGGTAGCGGCAATCAGTACCATGAATACCATAGACAGCAAGAATCCTGTTAGGCTTGGCATCGCCATTCCCATGAGTATTCCTGCCGCAAGGATGATCACGGCTTGCAGAATGCCTGTGGTCATGCCCCCGGCAGTTCTGCCCAGGACTATGGAGATACGGCTCACGGGTGCGACCATTATCTCTCTCAGGAAACCGAATTCCCTGTCCCAAAGTACGGAAAGGCCGGCAAAAGTTGCTGAGAAGAGCAGTGTCATGCCGATGATTCCAGGTGTCAGGTAGCCGATGTAGCCACCACCGGAAGAGAGCCCCGGCATGCTCATGCCGCCGCCGAATCCCGTGCCGAGAAATGCCAGGAAGAAGAACGGCATGGCAATGGACCCCACGACGCGACTCTTCAAGCGGAAGAAGCGCAGCATCTCTCGAAGCCAGATGCTGTAGACTGCATACAAATCCTGCTTCATCCTCCCCTCCGATGCATCAATGTCATTGCAAAATTTCCCGAGCCTCCGCTCTCTCGGATCTTCCTGCCCGTATATTTGAGAAATACGTCCTCCAAAGTCGGTTTGTGCAGTCCGACCGAGGTTACTACCGCAGAGGATTTGTTTGCCTCCAGCATGATCTCCGGAATCCTCTGCTGGGCATGATCCACCAACAGCACAACGGTTCCGTTGACCGGCGTTGCGGATTTGATCCATGGGAAGCGCTGCAAAGACGAAATTAGCGCATCAGCGCCGCTCTGCACATCCAGGCTGACCGAATCGGAGCCGATCATGTCCTTGAGCCTCTCGGGCGTGTCCAGGGCCACGATCTTGCCGCTATCGATGATGGCCACGCGGTCGCAGAGGGCGTCCGCTTCTTCCATGTAATGAGTGGTGAGGACAACGGTGATGCCGTTTTCTTTGTTCATGTTGCGGATGTACTGCCAGATGTACCTCCTGGTCTGGGCATCCAGGCCAAGGGTGGGCTCGTCCAGGAAGAGCACATGAGGGCGGTGCATCAGGCCGCGAGCGATCTCCAGCCTGCGCCTCATTCCGCCCGAATATTCTTCCACCTTGAGATTTGCTTTATCGGTCAGATCCACCAGCCTCAGAACTTCATCAATCCGGTCCCTGCGCAGCGGGCCGTCCATTCCATACATTCTGCCGTGAAAGTCCAGATTCTCTCTGCCGGTAAGCATGTTGTCCACGGATGGGTCCTGAAAGACCACACCGATGGAGGAGCGGACGGCATTTCTCTCCTCGATCAGATCGTGGCCCCAAACCCTGGCCGATCCACTGCTGGGCTTGAGCATGGTCGTCAGCATCTTGATGATGGTGCTCTTTCCCGCACCGTTGGCTCCCAGAAGGCCAAAAAGCTCGCCCGTCTTTATTTCCAGGTCTACGTGGTCCACTGCAACCATGCTGCCGAACTCCTTGGTGAGATTTTGGAGGGAGATGGCAGGCTCCCTCAGTATTTCAGCCGACTGCATTTTGTTTGCCGGTCCAACTTCATTTGAAATATCCAACACCTTCTTGATTCAACATTTACTTATTTTGGCCTCAGTTTCACCCAATACAGCATTTGCTCAATTTTGTATCGGCTCGATTAAGTTTTACTGACTTACTGCAAGTCAGTAAAAAATCATTGAGCCATCCGTAACGTATTAACGTAAATCATCATCATTTCGGTGCGCTTAGATTTTCAGGACAAATTTAAAATCGCTAACATCAAGCGCTCTGGCCAAAAGATCCTGGAGGGCCTCCCGCATATTTTCGAGAAATGCCTCATCCGGTTGATTGATGTTAAGCGCATTTGATTTTTCCAGGGATTCATTCGATCCGGCAAAGCAGCTATTCTGGTAGAACATGTGAATAGAAGATGCCATAAGAGCCAGCAGGAGGTAAGAGGTTTCCAGAGGGCGCGACACATGAAAACGGCCCTTGCTGCATCCTGCGGCAATCACATTGGCCATAACCGGAGCAATCTCTGCGAAGGGCCTCGCCCTCATGAGCTTTAGCCGCAACGTGGCATTCTTGGATTGATGAATATAGCCGTGGATTTTTTTCCCTGCATCGGAGAGGCAAAGTATTCGATTGGCCATCATGTTGATCTTCATAGCCTCGTCCAGGTCGTCCCTACCGGCTATGTCGATGAAGTCGCGTTCCATCTGCGCGATCTGCCGCATCATCACGGCTATCAATACATCTTCCTTGGATTCGAAATAGTAGTAAAAGGCACCCTGAGATACATTTATTTCCTTGACTATGTCGCTGATGGAGGTATCTTCATACCCCCGAGCCAGGAATAGGCGCTCCGCGGTTACGATTATCTCTTCACGCCGCTCTTCGGGATCTTTGATCACTCTGCTCATCATGTCCTCATTGCCGACTTGATTCTTTACTGACTTAGTCTAAGTCAGTGAGATAACTAAAGACCACATGTGATATATAAATCCGGCGAGCATGTTTAAAATAATTTTAAATTAAAAAATTGCAAAGATTAAAATCTGCACAGTCCAGAAAGAATTTTTAATCCATAAAACCGCTCAGATAAAGCTAAAAAAAAGTCGCGGCAGGGATCAGCGCCTTTTCTGGTCCACTCTGCCAAAGTCGATGAATCCTTTTTCCACATCCACGGAAAGCAGCTCTACTCGAATCTGATCTCCCACATCGACGCCCTCAAAGCCGGTTTTGAGCATTCCTTCCACGGGAAGCTCGATGATGCGAACCCAGGTTCCTTTTTCGGCTGCCCCGGTTACTATCGCCTCAAATTGCTCTCCTATCCTCGATTCCAGGAGAAGCGCCGCCGCAGATTTGCCCACCTGGCGCTCGACCTTGTTGGCTGCATCTTCTTGATCCGTGCAGTGGCAGGCCAGATCATCCAGCTCATCCCTGGTATAGGGAATCGGCCTTCCCTCGATTGCCGCTTTCAGCAGGCGCTGCGTTATCAGATCCGGATACCGGCGATTGGGTGCGGTGGAATGAGTGTAATCCTTGACGGCAAGCCCGAAGTGCCCGGTGGCGTCAACGCCGGGAATCTCGGCGACATATTCGCCCTTTCCAAGAAGCTTGATGATGACAAGAGACAGGTCGGGAAAGCGGAGCGGATCGGCAGCCTTCTCCATGACCAGAAACATCTCCAGAGCTTTTGAGTCCGGATGCTTGGGCAGTTTGAAAGCCCTCTCCGCCGCAATCTGGACGATCCTATCCCAGCGCTTGGGAACACGAACCACGCGGCGAATGGTCGGGATTCTTTTGGACGAGAGAAAGCGGATAGCCACGCCGTTGGCCTCGATCATGAAGTTCTCGATGATCTCCTTGGCGCGGTTCTGTTCTTCCACCTCCAGGTCAAGGATGGAATCGCCCGAGAATACCGTTTTTGCTTCAATGGTCTCCAGGGATAAAGACCCTTTTTTGTGGCGATAATCCTTCATGCTCTGAGCGGCCCGATCTTGAAGCCGCAGATTTTCTGCGAGCCCCTCGACGGCGTCAATCTCCGCAATGGATGCCGTCTTCCCGTCCAGCCAGTCGGCAACGCTGTTGTAGGCGAGCTTGGCATGATTGTGAACGACTGCCCTGTAGACAATCGCATCCTGGAGCGATCCGTCGGAGCCGATCACCATCTCCACGACATTGGCCAGCCGATCCTCGTTGAGATTCAGGGATGTGAGGTTGGTGGAGAGCTTTTCGGGAAGCATGGGGAAGGTCTGCGCCGCCGTATAAACCGATGTCGTGTTGTGGCGCGCCTGCTGGTCGATGGCCGATCCCTTTTTGACGAGTGCATCCACATCCGCCACGGCAACGAATATCTTCGTCTTGCCGTCGGGCAGGCTCTCGGCCACCGTCAGTTGATCCAGATCAAGAGAATCGTCGTTGTCGATGGAGGCCCAAATGAGGTTTCTCAGATCCCGGACCTTTGCGCCTTTGGGCTTTGCCGGGGCCGAAATTCGATCAAGCTCGGCAAGCGCCCTGGAAGAAAATTCCGGGAGAAGTCCGCGAGCCAGCATTGCCCTCTTTGCGATGTCCTGCAAGATCGCGCGGGCGTCATTGTCGTTTGGATTCATGGGATGTCATCCTTTTCATAATGACGATATGTGTCTGATGTTCTTAACCGTTTGCCAAAATGGGATAATCGGGCAGGGGGATCATAAATAATCGTACAAGTACAATTGCTGCTCAGGGCATACTGCATTCAGGCACCGATATTTAAATGAGTATGCACAAAAATAATTAATAATCACAGAATTTACATATTCACGAATGTCCGATGTCTTCCATCCAGATCTTCGGGTTATGCGAGATAAAATCACTCATCAGGCGGATCGACTCCTCATCCTGCAGATCTATTAATTCGACACCATGATCATGCAATTGACTTGCGAAATTTACAGGTACATTTATATAGAAGGGCTGCGCATAGCGCAGTCTGTGGCACGATGCGAACTCAAGAATCGGCAATACACAATCTACGCCAAAGGTGACGGCGATCTCGCTCGATGGAAAACGCATTGCCCCACCACGATGACCTTGAACGGGTGGCTGGTGGAATTGATCGAGAACAGCATAGAGGAGATTGAAAATCCGAGTGGCAGCCCCAAAGGCCATAGCGAGGAGATCAATCGGCTCCGAAAAGAAAACATTGAGCTTGAGTTACAGAATAAGCAATTGGCTAAAAGGATCGGAGAGTTCGAAGACGCAATCAGAACCAGACCATCACATCCTGATCAACGTGTTGTGAAATTTTTACAGAACGGCGGAATTCTCCAGTCTGCGACGATACCGGGGGGATCATGGGTAATTGTAGATGCCTTTTCACACAAGGAGAAGCAAACAGATGGCGAACCCAGCGAGGCCGATGTCAGGGAATTTCAACGTGAACTCATGTACACAACAATCAAAGTAATCAGTCGAGATATCACTACCAAGACCTTGATAATTCGACCGCGTGATAGCGCCGGAGCAGTCGACGATAATAAAATCGTAGAAGACATCGGAATCCAGCGCGCCAAGACTGTGAGCTACACAATCGAACAGTTGGAAAATCTAGGTTTAGTTGAAAGCACAAGGCGGGGTTATAAATGGATCTCATAGAAGAATTCCGCAAAGATCTCCTAACTCGGGGGTTATCAAAGTACACGGTATCGGCATATCCTCGGTATGTTCGGGCTTTTGAAAGATTCGCTGGGGGGGATTTGCTGTCAGTCGACCAAGATGTATTAATTAATTACATAGAATTTTTGCGTGGAAATAAATTAACCTTGTCCAGCATGATGAGGTACTTCTCGGCTATAGCGGTATTTTATGATTTCCTGGTTTGGGGAAAAATAGTGTCAGTAAATCCCGTATCACACATGTTTAGGAAACGCTATCTTCGAGAATTTAAAAGTCACTCCAAAAGCCAACAAAGGAAGTGTTTAACAGTCGCCGAGGCAAAACGGCTTGTGGAGAGCGTTTTGACCATCCGAGAGAAGGCCGTGATTGTCACATTCTTGAAAACCGGAATCAGGCGATCGGAGCTGTCAAATATCGATATTGAGGATTTGGATATGGAAAACATGACAATTCACCTCAAAGCAACCGCTAAGAGATCCAATGAAATTGTATATTTCGATGCAGAAACATCCAAAGTGCTTGAAAGATGGCTCTTAAGACGGGAAAAGTTGGCAAAAGGAACTCAAGCTCTCTTTTTGGATAGTTTGGGCCATAGATTCAGTCCCGATCAAATTGCGGTCATGGTTGTGAAATATGCGACCGCGATCGGGCTACACAAGCCTGACAGCTCACGATTGGAAGATAAGCTAACGCCACACTGTTTCCGCCACTTTTTTACTTCGCAATTGCTGGAAAATCATTGCCCAAGAGAATATGTTAAGGAGTTGCGAGGCGATTCAAGGCGGGAGGCCGTGGACATTTACAACCACATCGACAAAAAACTGTTAAAAGAATCCTATTTAAGCAGCATTCCGCAACTTGGTTTATGAAGTTGTAGAGCTGGCTTGCTCTTTTTCCATTTGGCCATAATAGACAGTTGGTCAGTTTTCGTTTAAATAGTTTTTCGATATGTATATATTTACATATGAATCGATAGCAGCAACCAGAACGCTTAAATAGACTAAAACTACATACTTGCGCATGACGCCAAAAGTCACAAGATGTAAAAACAGCAAAAATGGTTGGCAGTATGCAGTCACCATTCCCGTCGCCTATCACGATTTTTTCGAATCGGATTTCGTAAAGATTATTCCACTTAGTGATAAAAATGGAGTAATAATCAGATCAATTGAGAATGAAAATTGAGCCGCGAGGCGTTACCAGCGCCCCAGGCCCTAAGAGTTTGAGACAATGAGTATTAGAAATAATGAATATATAAACATTGCGGATCGAATCGATCCATATGAACAGTTTATAGGAATGAAAGTAGTCGTCACGCCGTTGCGTGGTCGACCGTTTGAGGCGACATTGATCGAAGTCACAGCCTCAGATTTCGTTTTTGGCGGACTGCATCAGATGAGATCGATTTATCGGCGCGAAGCAGTGCTTCAACTTTTCGCGAGGGAGGCGGTTTAATTGACCGCCACAGACATAACAAAATATGTGGAAATGTATATTGACTGGGGCATATCGTTTATGCCCATCTTTCCACGGACTAAAGCACCATGCCTCCCCACATTTGGAGAATTGGCTGATAGGGTTCCGACTGACAAAGAAATTCAAGAATGGAAAGAAACTTATTGGAATCCCGATTTCTGGCAGGCGGTTTGGAACGGCGAAAAAAAGCCACAGCTTCGCGAAAAGTGGCTTAAAGCGCTCAAGGCGGATTGGTCTAAAATCGGAACCGCCGACCAGCTCGACGCGTGGGAATATGATGGGAGCGTGTCGATTGCTGTGATCGGATCGCGCGCGACGGGTTTGGTGCTATGTGATTTAGAAGATATCTCGCTACTGTCTGAAAAAGACCAAAAAGCTATAACGGGCGATCAATGGAAAACCGCCGTCGTCAAGACCGGAAAGCAGAATGGATATCACATTTATTTTAAATTCCCGGTCGGCCACACATTTGAAAATAAGAAACGGGCGAACGGGGAGATACGATGCAACCGACAGTATGTCGTAGCGTGTCCCAGCGTCCATCCGAGCGGAGCACAGTATAAGCTTATTAAGGAATTTGCACCGCGCGAGATAAGAAAGGAAAATGCCGATGAATTCTGCAAACTATTGCTGGAATTTATTTCGGCCACACGCGACATCGTGATCGAATTCGCGAAAACGATTCCTGTGAAAGAGGGAGCGCGCAGTGATTGGATATTTGCACTCACAACTTATTGCAAATCGATGGGCATTCCCAAGGACGAAACACTTAAAAAAATTTTAAGCGTGCCGATCTGCGCTGACAAAATCACACACAGTGGCGCGGATTGGTGGGAAACCCATCAATGGGATAGGTCGGAGGGTGGGAGCTGCGTAGGGTTGCTTCTGGCGGCTGCCAAGAAATCAGGAGTGCAGATACCAAAAGAAGTTTTGGATGTTGTGGGAAATGGAACACACATAATACGAATAAGTGCCGACTTAGCGGGCATGATAAAAATAGCAGTCGATGCATTAGAAAAATATAATAACACACCAATAATATTTCAGCGAAACGGAGAACTGTGTTGGGTGCAGGACACAATTGAAGGCGTGAGGGTGCAGAATCTAAACGCGGATATGCTGAGGCCGATTATTGGTCAGGCTGTGCATTTTTTCGAAATGGATACCCCTAAAATGCCGCCGATGCAGGTCGTCAAAAGTATTTTATCACAGAGAAAATATACATTCCCACTTTTGAAGGGAATTATCGCGGCACCTGCGTTGAGGCCGGATGGATCGATGTTGCTTGAACCCGGATATGACGCGGCAACGGGGCTATATTATCACCCAAGCGGATCGCTGGTGATGCCGGAAATTTCCGAAAATTCCACAAAAGAAGATGCTGTACGGGCAGCGTCCTTCATTCTGGATGAATTGCTGGTCGATTTTCCGTTCGATGGGCACAAGGGACCCGGGGCGTCTAGGACGAATGCACTTGCGGCGATCATATCTCCGATCGTCAGACCCATGATCGAAGGCGGGATGCCTATGTGTCTAATTGACAAGCCCGCACCCGGTACTGGTGCTTCTTTACTGATGGATCTGATATCGATTATCGCCACAGGAACTAAAGCCGCGAATCTGTCACCCCCGGAGGATGAACCAGAGTGGCGCAAGCAGATCACGAGTTGGCTGAGAGATGGTTCGCCTCTAATCTGTTTGGATAATATAGACAGCGACTTAAAAAGCGCCTCATTGTCGAGAGCTTTGACTTCGGACCCTTGGAGGGATAGAATTCTCGGAAGGCCCGACGATTGCAGCTACCCACAAAGGGCGACCTGGTACGCGAATGGAAACGATCTAACACTTCGCGGGGATTTAGCGCGTCGGTCATATCTCATTCGAATGGATGCAAAAGTGGCACATCCCTGGGAACGCGAGACTGCGAAATTTCATCATTCAGATATCAAGCAATGGACTTTCGATCACAGAGGCGAGATACTGGCGGCGATCATGACTATGGCGCGAGCGTGGGCAGTCGCAGGCCGCCCCAAAGGAAATCACACCGCTGTTGTGGGTGGATTTGAAAAATTCACAGCCGTGGTTGGCGGAATATTGAGCTATGCGGGTGTTGAGGGTTTCTTGGGGAACGCAGACGAAATGTATGATTCGCTCGATGTCGAAAACGGGGAGTGGGAAGCGTTTTCAGCTGCGTGGTTTACCCAATGGGGAAGCACACCTAAAAAATCTGCGGATGTGCTTGCAGAAATATCGTATAAGGGCGGACCATCCCCGATGCGGGATACTACACCGTCAGAGATAGCTGATAAAATCAAATTTCCGGGACCAGGAGATGCCATCAAAGTCGGAAAAATATTGAGAAAGAGACTGGGCAGAGAAACCAAAAATGGCTACAAGCTAACCACACAAAAAGATGACCATGCAAAAATTGATTTGTGGGTTATGAAGAATAGAGCACAGAATGCACAGACTGAATGGTAGTCTGCGGGTAGTGCGGGGAGTTCACAGCATAGCGGTTTGCGGGTAGTTTGCGGGTAGTCTGCGGGTAGTCACAGAATTGAAAAATAAGTCACAGCATAGCGATGTGCGGGTAGTGCGGGTAGTTCTTTCTTACCCTAAGTAAATTTTCAGGAAAAAAAATATGTAAAATATTAAGAGGGGGGTGTGACTCCCCGCACTCCCCGCAGAAAAAACCAAAAACGATATGCTCTGCCATGATTTCTGTTTTTGTGACTACCCGCAAACTACCCGCAGACCTATGATCAAGAGTAAATAGTTGTTTTGTGATGTGGTGAAATAATGAATAATTCGATGCTGTTGATAACAGACGCGAATACAGAATGTGTTGAACCCCACCATCCAACCCGATTGCTCCGGGGGATCGAGATCGATGTCAGTATTTATGATCTCATCGAGTTCTTGTGGGATCATGATATTGAAACCATGAGATCTTGTGAAAACATGGATGGTATGATATACATCGCGTTCCGAACCGTCTGTGATGCCGTGCAGGCCGGTCTTTTGACCGCTAACACATTCGCTCTACGCGTGGCGACTAACAATGTTGATGGTGGCTATGCTTCGACCGCGCTTTCTATCCCAATTGGCTGTGTGACATATCCTCTTGTCGAGAATTCCGATGGTAAATTGTGTAAGTACGCACGAAAGGTCTTATCACCCGTTCTAAAGGACTTAACACGCACCAATCTAGTTAAGCGGATGTGTGATGAGGCTGACGCAGATGATAGCAAAATCGCCACGGTGACTGTGGGTGTCCTTGGTATACTCGATGCTACCACGCTTTACGTTTCGAATGTTGACGGTAAGGTTACCACCAAATTATTTGGTGGCATCGACAAATCGCGATCAGTTGCAGAATTATTGAGCATTGAAGAGTCTGCTCGGACTAAATACCTAGCTTCGAAAAGGGGGAGCCAAAGTATTTAATTCACATCTAACAATTTTTATTTTTGATAGCTAAAATATAATCTGTGATTTTTCTGCTTTACAATTTGAGGAATAATTATGTTCAACGAAATATTTTTAGGGGTCGCTCCGGCGATCGCTGTGTCATTTTTTGCGATCTTCTGGTTTCGAGAAGCGGTGATTTATAATGTCAAATGAATTTCAGGCCATATCGACCATTTTTTTGACTCTTGCATCGCTCTATTGTGTATTGGTTGCTTTCAATCCCGGCGAATCCGGTGTTTACGGCATGATTTTTTGGATGTTGGTTGCGATCTGGTCCGCCGTGCTTGCCTGTGGTGTATCTCTATGGAAGACTGGCTAAAAAACGCTTGTGTCCACGAAGCCGCCCACTGTGTGATGCTCCGGCATCTTGGTTTCGGAAAGATTTCATTTGTCCGTGTGGGATTGAAGGAAACCGAGGACGAGTTTTCGACAGGCGAGACCGTTTTCGTCCGAGTACGTGATCCCACTGTGCAAGAAAGTTTACTTTTCCTGGCATCTGGTGAGGCTGGGGAGCATTTGTTTTGTGACGGCAAATCGACATACGACGACCGCGAATCCCAAGACCGCGCCCGCATGGCCGAGACAATAGGCGACAACGAGCGCGCTTATAATTTGCTTGACGAGCAGGCGAAACGCATTTTGAATGTGCATCGTCACTCGGTCTTGGTTCTGGCGTTGCACCTCAAGCGTCGCCGTTTTCTCTTACCGGGATTTGTGAATAAAATTTTAGAAGATGTGATGAAAGATGTCAAGAAATAAAGAGCTTGCGGAACTTACCGCAAAAAAGGAAGAACTGATGAAAAAGGACGCTATATTGATCAAACGAATACGATCAATAAATCAACAAATTGATGAAATAACCTTCCAAAAACTGGAAGAAGATCTAATTCAAGCCGAGAATAATGCACTCTGTGATGATTTAAATGTTTTATGGCAGAATGTATCTTGAAGACATTCGCGAACTTTCGTTAATGTCCCCAGACGAAATCAATCATTATTGTGGTATAAAATCATGCCCGAAAAATGCCCCGCTTGCCGCTCGACCGACATAATAATTTGTGGCTGGCGTGGCTTAAGCCTTCTCCTTCATTGCAAATCTTGTGGCGAAACGTTCATCGAATGTGGTTGTGATCATGACAGACGACGACCTTGCGCGACAAATCGCATTGCTTAGACGGCGCGAATCGCTTTTGGAGGAAATTGAACAAATAGAACGCGAGTTGGAGCATGGATGCATCACAGAGAAAAAAACCTAAATACAATGCTATACCACTGGTTGGTTGCAGACCATGAGAGGTCTCCACTCACCAGGAGACTCATTCGTGCGGTATGGTACGGTTCGGTATGGTATGGGAGAAACGCGATTACCCGATCGCGTTTCTCAATTTAACTTTTTTTGGAAAAATTAATGGTGATTAAGACATGAAAAAATCTGATATCCAAAATTTACTTATTGAAAAAATTGTCGACGACGTGATCGAGTTCGAAAAATGCCGCGACACAGACGGCTTTTGCCGAAAAATGTCGAGGAAAAAGCACGAGGGCCGTGACGACACACCCTTCGAGCCTGGCGGCCTGCTTGCCTCCGGTGAACATGATTCCGATCCATCTGTGAGCGAGCGTCGGAAGCGATGCACAGAAGGCGACGAAGAAGCGCGCTGCAACTGTCGTAGGGGCACCGAAAACGCTCCTGAATGCAAGAAAGGACCACGAATCGAGATCAAGGCGGATGAATTGCCCCTAGACGTGGGAAAATCCGATACACTCGAAAGCGTTTCTGAGATGGAAACTAAGTTCCTTGACATAAGCGGCAAAGATCCGTTGAAAGTTTCTGAACTCATGAAAAGACCCGAAGGCAAAAGGCTCTATGCACAAATCGAGGATCAGCGAACCCGTGACCGAAAGAGCGATCCAGCGGGCTATAAAAATATACGGAGGCTGGTCTAAATGCCTCGCAATGTGGAGAAGAAATTGCCTCTATTCGAACGTCGCAAACTGGCGGAAATCGAGCGTGCAGCCGAAATAGCCGCCCGAAAGCCAAAATACGGTCTAGTCCGCCGTTACTGCAACGAAAAATTGCTGCGAGGAAATTTCGGTTCAGACGATGAAATTGTTGCCCTTGCCGCTCAAATTCAACAGCAGGAGATGGATTTGGCGCAATTGTACTCCGAACGTATGCGGCTGTGCTCATTAGAACGCGATCCTCGAAATGGTCGAGACGACACAGCTTGTTTTATAATAAACGATGTGGACGCATTCGCCGCCAGTGAAGAGCGTGAAAAAAACCTCAAAAAAGAAATAAAGCACCTCGAAAGTCAGTTTGAAAAAATTGAATCCATCGTGGAGCAAGCAGTTATTGAGTTACCACGATTGGTGATTTGCCCGACCATTGCTGGTTTGATAGACTTGAAGTACAAGGCACAAAACCAGGCGATCAAACAGGAAAGACACTTGTCAGCGACAGTCGAAAAGCTGATAAGTCGCCCGCGTGCGAAACTCGATGACGTTCTAAAATCACAAGAAATCGTTGACCTAAAAGCGCGCACAGAAGACGACATCAAACAACTGCAATCCAAAATTGCCATTATCGATAAGTACATCGATCTTTTAGCGGACGTGATGTGAGGACACAAACCCACAGTTACAATAACATGGTCGTGACCCTCGACCGATACATTCTAAAAAAGCTTACGAACATCAACATTAAAATAAAAGTGTGATATATTTATGAAAAAGAATAAAAGCGAAAGCCTGTATGAACAAAAGAAGAAAATCGCAATCAAAGAAGGGTGGTTTGGCTCTTTTGATCATGTCGATCGAACGATTGTGATTCCCGATAGGCGGTAACGTGGTAGAAATTCGATTACGGATGATAATATATGTCAGATAATAATAATAATGATCGTGAAAAAGCAAAGAAACGCGCTGAGAAAAAGAAGGAAAAGCAGAAAAAGAAGATCGAATCGTTGTGGGATATTTAAAAAGGTGATTTTTATGGGATGGTGTACATATTTACTAAATAAAATACTTGATCACGTATGGAGCGATACCGCTTTCGACATGCCGGGAACAATCTATCTGGGACTCGCTGGAAGCGTTGCCGCAAACGGAAACGTTACAGGCGAGCCTTCGGGAAGCAATTACGGAAGAGTCGCGATCACACAGAATGCGGCTATCTTTCCCGCCGCCAGCGGCGGATCTAAGACAGCGCCAAACGCTGTAAATTGGACATTTAATCAGGCAACAGGCTCTTGGGGAACCGTGAATGTGTTCTTCTTCTCCGACTCAACAACGGGCAACACAAACACGCTCGCTTGGGGTCAGTTGACCGTGAACAAGACAATAGGCACGGGCGATATTCCCTACTTTTCAGCGAATGATGTAACCTTGAACATAGCTTAAACTAATTGTGAAATTGTGCCTCACCAAACGCTCCAAAACGCGTGATCGAGCGTGTCCGAAGCTATTTACCTGTCTGGTGAGAAGTGCGGCCTACCGGCTTCTGGGTGGCCTTGTAGGGCATATCTCGCGCAATCGCGAGCTGTGAGCATTGATTTATAATGGTTGGCAATGACCCGGCACACGGCGAGCCTTGGGTATTGGCATACCGCAAGTGGGAGTTGTGCCCTACTATATCACCGCAGCCGTGGGTTAGGGTTCCTCATCCATTGACACGGCTGAAAACATTTTGTGCACGTGTGCTCTTTAACCCAGGTCGCGGTTACCTACCCGCGACCGCGTGCACAATTATATTTATGATGTTCAACCACGATCTAATTTAATTTGCGTTATCAAATACAATCATCCTATAAACACTATGTTGTGCTTCAAATATTTTTATAAATATGATCTTAGCCCGATAAGTATGATGTTGCGCGCTGGAAAACCACAGGCACGTGATCGATAGCAGTAACTCAGATTGACCGATAACAGTAGGCGCGCAAGTCTACTTGAGCGTCATTCCCATAGTGATTGAAATGGGTAATTTGCCAAACGCAGTTCAGTGCATAGCCCTAAACGAGCTTCGAGCACGATAATATAAAAATCACACACATTCAAAATTAATTTGCAATATGGGCGAACATACTAAATTATTTTGCGAATCTCGGACACGGAAAACCGATACCGTGGGGTGGGCACATTTTTGGTCGACGGTAGTGCATACCGATTTCGCTCTGGGGGGACCCTATATCCAGATAAACAAAAAACAAAAGAGGTGCGCCCCCCCTTCTTTTGGATGGGACCCATTCTGTGAAAAAGACGCGACCCCGAATTTTTTTTAAAAATTTTCAAAAAGACAACTATTAAAATTATTTTACAGAGAATGTTTGAATGACCGATGATGCTTTGGCTCAAAGTCAATCCCTAAAATGTTGAATGGAAATCCTTAATTATTAAAAAAGTATAAATCAGCAACAATGGAAAAGGAAGAAATCATAAAAATGAAGGACTCGCTTTGGGAGCTTTGTGAGCCTTGGGAATCCATAACATGTGAAACAATAGAATCCCTTGGAAAAGAAGATGCACTTCATATTTTAGATTTTCACGGTGAGAATTGGATCGAAATTATAAACAAATGGATACCAGCTAAATATAGCGAAGAAAAACAGAATGGTATCATCTATTGGCAATTCTTCACGTTATTTAAAGAAATCCTTTGGCTGCAATTTTTATTCCAAACAGGAAATTATAACTTGGTACACAGAAATCTGAGATATTTATTGGAAATGATGGCTCAAGCGCATTATATCGATAAAAGGTATCCCGACTTGGATTATGATAATCAATTAGAAATGGCAATTGAATTAGAAAATAAGAAAATATTCGGGCGAAAACTTGTTAAAATTATCTTAAATGACATTTTAGGCATTAATGCCAACGACTTTGATAAGAAATATGGAAAAACCTTGGATCTTTTAAATAAACATGTTCATGCATCAGCGAAACGAATAAAAATTGTTGGTGATATAGATCCAGCAAGCTTCTTTGTTGATTCATATAACGAAAAGCTGGCAAAAGATACCCTTAAAGTAGTTGATGAAGTTTTTGATGTAATCTACCTCGTAGTCCTTAACAGATTTCCATATATAGGCAGTCTAATAGCGCAAGATAGATTCATAGACCTGTGGGCGATTCATGCTCCTGATACAATTAAATATATTAACACACATTGATGCTCGCGTTCATTAACCGAATTCTCGCCTTATTGTAGCGAGCACTTCCCCGAATGTTTCCTTAATGTTCTCCTTTCCGTATCTTATTTGCTGCACGCCTTGCAGGTTCGAAAATTCCTCGGTGCTCTCTTCCATCAATACTATTGCTTTTTTGAAGCCTAAACGTCCTTGGAAGAGACCAAGCTCATGGATAACATTTTGTCTTGCTCGCATTTTCCCATCTTCAGTCTCATCTTCACCTGTCAGCACGAGCACAGCAAAGGATGCTTTGTCTAGCATTTCTTCCAATATGTCTCTTATCTCATGACCGGCCCGCGCGCCAGTTTCGTATGCCACGACATCATACTTATGTTTTTCGTGAAGATGGTCTTTCAGATCCTTCCATTGTGCACTTCTTCCATGTCCAATAAAAATATTGGGCTTCTGCATTGGCTGAATAGGCGATAGCTTGCATTTGGCTAGATTATTTTCGAATACTTCAAATACGGCCTCTACTTGACGTATTTCAGAGGCATTTACTGTAACGGTTGCATCTCTTAAGCCGTTTTCGATTCGGATATTGAATGAGTTCATGAACCCTTTATCATAAATCGAAGAAAGAAAATCATTCCTAGAACGTGCGAAAAATTCCTCGTCTGTATTGTACCATATCCCTTCCGTTTCAGTGTTGACTTGCCGACACCATAGACAAACTGTTCTGTCGTGGTTGGCATCAAAGAATGATTCGAGAGTTTTTGTGGCCGTCTCTATTACGTCTGGTGAAAATCGCACATTTCTATAGATCTTTAATTTTCGCAAATCTGGAACCCCATTCCTTAATCTTCTGTTGGAATATAAATCCTTCTGGTTGCCTTTTCGCTTTAACTAAATGGATTTTCGGATAAACAAGCTTATAAGATATTTAATATTTAAAAATTATTAATTTAATGGTGATTTAAAATGACAGATAAACCAGTTCGCGCGAGCGCAGCTCGCGCATTAACAGACAGCCGCGACCCCACCACAGGACTTCTTAAAGTTATTTGCTGTGGCGTCGATGAGAATGGAAACGTTGTTCCGATCAAAGTATCCGCAACAGGAGAGATCATAATTGTGTCAACGTGATTTTTATGTCAAAAATTTTTTTAGAAACTTATAACGAGTTCGTGGACATTAGGCCGCTCACAGCGGCTCAAATGTCCGATCTTGAATGGACCTGTGAAGGCCACGGAATCAACATGCGAGATGTGCTCGGCTTCGAGCAGAGTTTCTTGAAACGCTTTTTTGTGGCTAAAGAGGCTTGCCGACGCGGGATTATCGATCACGATATCGCGTCTCTCGTTGACGATTTTATCGGCCTGAAAGTGGATATATCGAGCAATGCCAATATCGTGCTACAGGGCATCTCAGACTGGTTTAAAGGCATTCTGAACACCCTCTCGAATCTGTGGGGATATTTCACAGGCTCTTATTCAGATGAGCAGGCCAAAGCCTATCAGAACGCAATCGATCCCCAAAAGATGGAGTTTTTGCGCCCCGAATTGATCGGCAAAACGTTGGTCGAAGTGAAGGCCGAGATGCCCACATTCGGCAAGGACCTGCGAGAATTGCCCGCCAAGATGGCTGACGCGGTCAAGGATGCAGCGGGTCTTGGGAGAAGCGATCAAACAGGTTTGGCTGGTTCAATTACAAAGTGGACGGAAGCCAACGATTTCTCTAAATTCACAGATCAACAGCTTGCCGATCAATCGTTAAAACTGGCAAAACAGAATTACCCGAACCGCGAAGAGGCAGACCTGAAAGATGTTAAGAACGACATATATGATTATTTGAAGGAGACACGCGACTTTCCCGATAAGACCCATGACACCCAAAAACTAAATCGGCATACCACTTTTGAAGTTGGTGGATCTTACAATCCCACAGTTTCACTTCCTTTAGCTGTGTCGAAAGAGAACGAGGCAGGCTACACAGCATTAGCCGAGTCGCCGGAATATTCGCCCGGCTTCGCCACTGGTGGCATTGTCAAAAAGTCCGGCCTTGCCTTAGTTCACGCGGGCGAGCCGATTGTGCCTGCGGAAATTGCACGCAGCCCACGCAGTATATTGGACTTCCTTAACCTGTCATCCACAACAGACAACAACAAGTCAAATCATGTAACCAACAATTTCGAATGTAATTTCCATATCAGCGGTGAAGTGAAGAGTGATAATTTCGAACTTCGAAGCATCATAGAAAAAATGATCGCGGACGGCATTCAGCATTCGCAAGCTTATTGAAGTATGTTGATATTTATCTATCAATGAGCGCGAAACGGTATTGATAGATAAATATTACTGAAGAAACAAGATTTAAATAAGAGTGCCATAAATTAAGTTTCATGGTTAAGGAGCCTTTTCCAGAAAAAACGCCAGAGGAACGACGCATTCAAACCGAAAAACATAAAGTTGAAACCGAACGCAGCCTGGCCGTGGCTAATACAAAAATGGCACATAGTCTCATTGAAACAATAGAAAAACAACGAAGTAGAGGAAAAGTCATTTCTCTGCAAATGAGAATAGCTGATCATTCAAGCACTATTAGGATATTAGTCGATCGGCTATCACCGATTCTCGAAAACAATGCATTTAGTGGATATGAAGAAAATGAAATGCTAAATAAAACCATGCAGATTTATAAATCAATACGAAAAGATTTCCAAGAATCGCTGGAACTTAAAGACGAAAAAATGGAAGAACTATTTCCTGAAATTAATACATATTACGAAACGCCTAGACAAGCAGCTGCTAAATTGGTAAATATTCAAGCAGAAGAAAATCAAATGATGGCCTATTCTAATAGAATCCTCTTATGAGTTATCAATTTAATCAAAAGTTGAGGCAATATATTAAATCCTTGCGACGAATGGTCCCTATCATGATAACCGAAACAATCAAGAGCTTGAATGAGTGGATGTGTCTTACTCTGAAACGCATTTACTTCATGTGGATTGTATTGGGATTATTTATATTTATAGGAGTATATTTAATTTGGGATTCCTATATAAATCCTGATTCGACTGCCTTGACCTGGTTATCAGCGTGCTCAACCTATGCAGTGGTTCTTGTTACTCTCGTTTATGCTATAACAACCTCCGAGCAACGAGATCTGATGGCAAGCCAATTGAATGAAATGCATAGTCAACGTCAATTAATGGCCGATCAGTTAGAGGAAATTAGGCGAGATGACAAAATTCAGCGCCTAAATAAAGAGATGGATTTTGTCGTAGGGCCTTTAAGATCCAAAATCGGATCTTATAAAATTTATGAACCTTTGTTTATACAGGAAGATGATAAGCAAAGATCTATTGCCTTTTGGGAAGATATTAAAAGAAACCTCTATTTGGCATCTTCTGATTTACGTGTAAATGTCGAGAAATATTTGGCCGTTTTTGAAGAACAAAAGAACCAGCTTCGTACTGCACGCTATACCGTCCAGGAAAAAGCAAATAATTATGATAAAGAAAAAGGCAGGGGTTTTACTGAAACTGGGAGGGGTCGTTATTTGGATCTACATAAACCTGCGCCGATTAATGAAGGATATAACAGCTATCTAAAATCTATCGAGGATGGCAATAAGCAAATCGATTCTAATAGTAACTATGGCAAAACACGATCGTTGATTCTTGAAATAGCTAATGAGGGCCATAATTACGATATCCATGTTGATGATCAGAAATATAACGTTTCTATTAAAGAAGTTCGTCGTGATCTCGAACAAGCCATTCAGGTGCGATACGACGCCATAAAACATGAACTAGACCGTTTGGAAACGAGTGGATCAAAGGTCCCGACGGTTGGCGGATTGCGGGACGGCAACAAGAAGATCGATGACTGTAAGGTGGATGGTCAGAAAAAGAATTGAAAATGCGTTCTAATGTTGTCCTCTTAAGAATTGCCTGCCTTGTGCTGTAAGTCCTACGTTGTGGATGCCATTGGAGAGCGTCATACCAGGTGCATATGATCCGCCCAATCCAGCCACTTGGATCAATCCACGATCGGCTAATAATTCAAGCCTATCACCAAGTTCTCCTTCATCAATTCCAAGTTTTCCAAGTGCCAGAAAAACAGGGGTAAATGATGGTCCTGACATCGGAAGGGCACTCAGAATACTTAGATCAGTATCGTCTAGCTGAAACATAGAGTTCTGTTGTCTCATTATGTCAAATACTTTATCCACGGAGCGAAAGTAATGGTCTGGGAAGGAAACAACTGGTCCGGGTTTACTTAAGTCTCAACCGGAAGGCTTAAATACTCAAAAAATGCATGGATTATAAAAATATTCACATTAATAAAAACAAAACAGAATACAGGCGGGGGTTGTGATAAAAAAAGCCCCTTCGGAAACATTTCTAATCAGCGTGCGCAGGTGCGCCTCACCCTGGCAAAGAGGGATTTAAATGAGTCAAGCAATAAATAACATCCATGATAATAATAGATTATTATGCGAAGAATGTGTGGCAAAGATAAACACAGGCAAATTGCCAGAACCGCGCGTCACATCTCACAGGAATAGCAAACGCGTTACCGTTTGGACAAAAGAAGGTTCGAGGACCAAAATCGCATCGCCTGAAATCAATTTGCCATATATTAAAAGGGACAATCGTGGTGATCTTGTTTGTACCTGGTGCGGTCTGATCCTCGATGATCCCTACAATGTCTATAGATCGTCTGAGAACCACCAAATGCCTGATAATAGCGATCTTTGTGAGGATGACACAAATCATTACGAGTCCGAAGAAAGGGAACCTGAAGCCGGGCAAAAACCGACTATTCACAGAGGCATGTATCCCGTGATGCAACATTGCACAAAAACCGGACAATCATTTTTCGCGAGGGAGCTGGTGCGAACCGATCCTGTCACAAAGAAAAGAGAATACCTATGTATGATATGTTCCGGGAAAGGAAAAAGGGCATGGCATTATTGGCCGGTTGGTAAATCGTTGGGCTATAAAGAACAGGCTACTTTGACCGCCATATCTGTTACATCAGAGGAGAGGCGTGCCATTGGACTTAACCCGCCATCGATCACAGATGTTCACGATTTTGCAAACGGTCATTTTGTGATCGAGAAAATGAGTTATTCCACAATACGAGATATCATCAAATCATACGAGCGTCGTGGCTGGATTGGCACAATAGATGATCCCATCACAGGATCGCGTCGAGTGATTGGTGGTCAACAGGAAGGGGAATTGTATTTGGGCGTATCTCCCACGCCGATTGAACCACAACCTATTGTGTGGAATCAAAGAGAACATGGCATTATGGATTCACACTTTCCCGGATTCAAGCCGCCAATCCGCTTTGAACCTTATGTCGCTACCACAAAACCGGATAAACCCTGGCGATGTCTGAAAGCCCAGATCATCGAGACCAAGAAAAAAATCTTTCCGAACGACCCCGCGAAATGGGATGTGGCTTATTGATATCGTTACGGAATTTTTCGGACGTATTATATGAGGAAGCTGACTTCCTTGCTTGACTTCCATGAGAGAGTCTTGCCGCTTTCTCATGATTCATTTCATCTCCGGCTCGGTGGTGTACACAGCACCACCGGCCTTTTTCAACGATCCTAAAATAGTAACTACTTGGTGATAATATGAGAAAATATGTATTAACACAGGCTCTCGCGCTCCGATTGAGTGAAACGCAACGCGAAAAAATCGAAGATCTCGCAGACAGGAAAGATATATCCCTGGGTGAAGCCGCGCGAATGCTCATCGACAAAGGTTTGGCAGCGATCTAAGCATGTTCTTTGGTTTGAAGCGCCCGATATCGGTTTTGTACCTGTATTTTCATTGATTCATGCAATAGATCAAAGGACCCTTCCCCGTCGAATGTCCGGCTTTGACCGATCACGAGCCTCTTGATCTTGAAAAGTATTATTGCTCCCGAACAAAGATAGCACGGGAACAATGTTGTGTATAGAGCCGTGTCGCCGTAATCACCAATTCTTCCGGCATTGCGAAGGCAATCGATCTCTGCATGGGCTGTTGCGTCTCCCTCCTGAATTCGCTTATTGTGGCCTACCCCAAGCAGATTGCCACGCCGTGCCAATGCTGCTCCGATTGGGATGCCGCCTTCACGCAAGCTCTTTTTTGCTTCATCCAATGCATAAGCATAGATCTCAAGATCCGTCTCGCAAACATTCATGAAATTTTTAAATTCATCCATTCTATTTATTATCTGCGTCATTTACTATCTGCTTTATTTATTTTTCTGTGTCATAATCTTTTAGATGCACATGGGGCCGAAGGGGTTGATGCAATATTTTCCTTGCATGTGAGCCAATGGAAATATCCTGAAAAAAGCGATATTTGAAATAGGTGAGGAAAGAGCTAACCGTGCAATTGCCGAGCTTGGATCATGGAAGAGTTTACGAAGCTTGCGAAGGGGGGACGGTACTTGATTTTAATTGAACCGGAAGCAATTTATGTTTGCTTTATATCATTAATCTTAATTAAAATTTCAACCGGAGGGATCTAATTGAGGCAATCGACAATCTTGCTGCTTTCGATGCTGTTCGCTGGATTGATCTCACCAGCTCTTGGGCAGCAAACGGCCACAGATTGGCTGAATGAAGGCCAAAGACTTGTGGATCAGGGCATGTATACAGAAGCTTTGCAAGCATACGATAATGGTATCGTGCTGTCTCCTCAGTGGACTGATCTATATTACCACAAAGGCACTGCATACAGTAAGTTGGGCATGATCGATGAGGCTGTAGAAGCTTTCGACAAGGTCAATGAGCTGAATCCAAAAGATGGAGTTGTTGCCTATTATTGGATAGGCCGTACACTATCTGATGCTGGCAGGTATGACGAAGCCATACAAGCTTATGAAAACTCCATACAGTCTTTTAACACATATGGTGAATGGTGGCCCGGTCAAAAAAATATTTGTGCACAGGCCTGGTACCACGAAGGTGTTGCTCTCGACACCGTGGGAAGGTCAGACGAGGCCCAAAATGCTTATGACAATGCTATCCTGCTTGACCCCAGCATAACAAAGCCTGTAACAGGCCCAGGAACACCAGGTACGGGGATTGGAACCGGAACGGGAATTGGAGCTGGCACAGGAATTGGAACCGGAACGGGAACTGGAACCGGCATGGGAACTGGAACCGGCATGGGAACTGGAACCGGCATGGGAACTGGAACCGGCACGAGAACTGGAACTGGTGCGGGAACTGGAGCTGGCACGGGAACTGGAACCGGCGACGATGTTACACAGTACTGCTTGCTCCGAAAACCGTATTATCCGCCTCAAGAGAACTGCTTTGAGTTCTATTTGGCAGCCACTACGGCGTCGGCGCCAAGGGCAGCCGTTGCGGGAGGGTCCTGTTCGGTCACGCCCTTGGCCGCTCGTGAAGGATGGGAACTTGATCAACTCTATCCCGGACCATTCTCAACATTTAGCGAAGGGGATGCAGCGATGGGAAAGGTAAGCCCGTATTTCGACGATGCCTATGGATGCCATGCAGAAGAAGGAGAAACGGCAGGAACTGGAAATGAACAGAGCATCGATGCAAGTCCTGGTGGGACGTATCCTACAAACGGTAATCCCACTCGCGGTTTTGGAGATTCGGATCAAGTGGATGTTTGGGTGCCGTTTAGCTTTGACTTTAATGCTCCCATGAATGTTGACACAGCAAAGATAGTAATGGTGGTGAAGCCTATCGGTCAGCTCATAGGTACCGATCAGATGGCACTGAAAGGCGCTAGCGGCGAGGGCCAAGTAGTATATGACAAATTTAATGAGCTACAGTCCAACCAATGGAACACTGTCGAAGTTGACGTTTCTGGAAATTCTGATGTAATGGATGCCATCAGGACGGGTCACTTGGATGGATTGATCCAGGATGACACCGCAGTTCAATCTGTCAAACTCGTAATTAGCGGCACATCACAAGAAACTGGCGGTGTTCCCGGTTCATATATCAGTCCAGATGGAATGGATATGTACGGCCAAACAGGAGGTGCAAATTCTCTCTAATTGTGTTTTGCAGCTTGGTGCCGGCAATTGGCTATGCAATATGCGGGGGGAGTGGACGCGCGGCATGAAAAATGCCCCGTCCACCTCCCACACTGTTATTAACCTAACCTCCCGAAAGTTCAGGCGCACAATTTTAGCGCCTGAATAATTTCTCTTTGTTTTTTTGTCATTTCAGTGACGGATATCTGTCCGTCCGCCAAAGTAATTTTTCTCAATTTCTCCA
>Ga0074195_1001614_pt1 | contig 30144 bp, 26 predicted proteins | sample EPASupsiteHSE623_FD_64525 | JGI IMG/M metagenome (GOLD analysis project Ga0074195, IMG submission 64525) | Bioremediated contaminated groundwater from EPA Superfund site, New Mexico - Sample HSE6-23 | ecosystem: Environmental > Aquatic > Deep subsurface > Groundwater > Contaminated ... | reverse complement strand
CAGAAGCATCCAAGCTGCCTCGCCTCCCGATCCGATCCATCATCGACAAGCGCCCCCCATTCCCTTGGCCCCGGCCGAAGCTTCCGCGCCGGACGCGTTTAGGATTGACAGACCAACGGCTCCCTAAACAGTCGACCTCTCCGAATCCATGGGAATCTCACGATAGATCCTGTCCAGACGCGCCAACTCGCGGGAGCGGATGGTCGTCCGGAAAACGGTGATGTCCGGCACGCTCCGAAACGCGCTGTAACCGCGATCCAGGAAGTCCACCATCGCCGAGACTCCCGCAATGCGAGCCGTCGCCTGCATGGTGCCGATCACGAAGCCCATCCATCGCCGCGACGCCATCTGGTGGACGAACGAGAGGGTCTGATCGATGTAGTCGAGCTGCCGGATCCGTTCATCATAGTTGTCCACATACCGATAGGCCCGCTCGTAATCCGCCAACTCCAGGGTATACCCGACCCCCATCGTCATCAACATCCTGCTGACCTTATCATCGAGCTTTTCGGACAACTGGTGTAGCTCTATTAGAGCACCAAGGCCCTGACGAAATGAGGAATCGAGAAGCCGCTCAAACTGACGGGAGAGCTTCATGAAGCTCTCGTTCCGCGACGATCCGTCACCCACGAGGTAGACATCGGTGAGGAAGAACTCCGAAAGCCGCTTCCAGCGGGAGTCCTCCGTCAAGTCACGGTACGTTTCCGACAGAAGGGCGATCTGGTGCTTCTGGAGAAGAGCCTTCATCTCGACGAACGAGGGGGCCGCTGATTTCGCGGAAGACATGGACCTGGACACCTGCCCTCAAGTGAGGTCACTCCTCAAGCGACCGATGGAAACACGACCTCGTCTTGAGAGTCGGCGTGGACATCGGTGAGCCGGAGGCCAAAAAAACATGGAGACTCGAACACTGGTCTCGCAAGACCTAGACTATCCTAACAGGAGTCACGCAAGTCCGGCTATGGACACGTGAGTCCATCGCCCGTCAGATACGCCCCGTCTAGAGGTGTCAGGGTCGTGATCGGCTCCCTCTGCAGCTTCGCTCGCTCGAGCTCCACCCTCTTCCGAGCACTCGAGAGACTTGCCCCCCCCTGCACCCACGGAGACTTGCCGTGGTGTGGTGGAACGGATAACATGAGTAGGCGTATGAAGACGTTCGCCTTGTGTTTGGCTTTTTCCGCGGCCGCACCTGTTCTGGCCGCCACCCCCGAGGGGTCTCCCGCTCCCACCACTCCCCGGTCGAGCTCCGCGGCGGTAGCCATGACCGACAACGCTCCGCGAGACACTGGCCGGTCGTTCCTCGGACTCACCGAAGAGAAGCTCCAGGTCTATCTGAAGGCACGACACAGGCTTCTTGGCTTTCTCGTGAAGCAGCCTTCCCTTTCGGGTCCTGTCAAGGAAGCCTGCAGACAGGCTCATACGACTCGAGACTCTGTCTGGAAGCCAGTGGCCAAGGCCTCGCGACTCGCCGGTCCTCTGGTCTCTGTGGTTCCCATGGGTTGGACCGGATTCCTCGAGCTCCATGCTCTTGTGACGCGTGCCTACGATCAATACCTCGCAGCCCAGAGTCTGAAGGCGCTCGAGGACCCCGGGACGAACCAGGCTCTCAGTCGAGCGCGTGCCATCCTTGGAAACACACGCGCGTCGGCGGATGACAAGGCGATGGCCCGGATGGAGTTGGCTCGCGTGGAAGACGCCCGCAAGAAGTTCGCCGGGCTTCTCATCGCCGATTTCCCAGCGTCTGTGATGGCCCTGATGCAGCGTCATGAACAAGAGCTTCAGGCTGCTCTGGACGAGTCGGATGGGGACGAGTCGCTCACTGAGCCGTCAGATCCCACCACGGAATCGGAGGAATGACTCATCGCTCCCGGGACCCGGAGATCCGATGGACAAGCCCCAGCCGTTGAAGGGACCGGCCGCGATAGCCCGACGGCTCAGGAGACTCGGCCCGAGCGGGCTTCGACACGATCCTGCCAGAACGGGCTGTACAACGTCACCAGAGACGTCTCGATCGCCTTGACGGTCGAACACGCTCGGTCGTTCCTGGCCAGAGCCAAGGGGCTCCTCTTTCGAACAGGCATCGAACAGGACCACGCGTTGGTTCTCTGGAAAACAAACAGCATCCACATGTTCGGGATGCTCTTCTCGATCGACGTAATCTTCCTCGATACAAACCTTCGAGTGGTGGCGCTCCATCCCAACCGACGCCCATTCTCGTTGCCCGTGGGACGGTGGACCGCCCGGTACGCCGTCGAACTGGCCGTCGGCACCATCGAGAGGACCGGCGTCCAGATCGAGGATCAGCTCTCTTGGCCCGAGTCCGACCTTGTGACGCCTCCGGATCTGTGTTAGGATCGGTCATTCGCGGCCAGGGGGTCGGGGATGGTGAGGTCTCCGGGACCCATGGCTCACGGGCTCTCATCGGAACACGATTCCTCAAATAAACTGCACGAAAGGGAGGTCTGGGCGTGGCTGCCGTCAAAGTCTTGGTCGTCGATGACTCGCCGATCATGCAGAAACTCCTGGTGTCGATGCTCGCTGCTGACAATCGACTCCAGGTCGTCGGACTCGCGGCCAACGGAGAGGAATGCGTACAGAAGGCCGTTCAGCTGAAGCCTCAGGTCATTCTCCTCGATCTGGAGATGCCCATCCTGAATGGAGTCGAGACTCTCCTGGAGCTCTCCAAGAGAAACTTGGATGTGGCGGTGCTCGCGATCTGCGACTTTAGCCAGAAGGACTCACCGATGCTCAAAGAGGCGCTCGCAGCCGGAGCCTTCGATTTCTTCGTCAAACCGAAGAGCACCATGGAGATCGACCGATACCAACGACAGGTCCTGACGAAGATCTTCGTGGCGAGCTTCACCAGGACGAAGCAGATTCCCAAAAAGGGGGAGGCACCCCCCGCTTCTTCCCACGCCGACACCTCCCGCAACAAGGCCCGCAAGTACACGGTGATCGGCTGTTCGACGGGCGGAAAGAACAGCCTCGCCACGCTGCTCCCCCTTCTCAACGATCAGTGCACCACCTCCATCGTCATCGTCATCCAGCAGCCGGCGTTCATCGTCCAGCAGTTCATGAAAGAGATCAAAGACACGGTAAAACTGCCTTTCCAGCATGTCGAGGACGGCTCCGTGCTCAAGGCCAGGCAAATTCTCATCACACCCTCGGGAAACATGGACCTGACTCTCGAACGATCAGGAGAGGCGCACGAGGGGATCGTGAAGGCGCGTTTCGTACCGCCCGATGCCAAGGTCCCCAACCATCCCTGCCTGGATGCGTTCTTCCAATCCGCGGCCCAGGTTCTTGGGGCCGACTGCCTGGGCGTGATTCTGTCGGGCACCGGCAAAGGAGGAGTCCTGGGGCTAAAAGCGATCCAGGAAGCCAAGGGGTTGACGATCGTCGAGGACAAGGCCACCGCCACGGTGAGTCAGCTTCCGGCCGCTGTCCAGGCCGCGAATGCCGCCGACGAAGCCCTGCCCATCAAGGGAATCGCACAGAGACTGAACACGTAGTCGGAGGAACGCCGGCACGCTCCCAAGGCTGACTCTACACCGCGCGCTTCTCGAAGTAGCTCTTGATAAAGACGTAGCGTTCGTCCAGAAGCCGCAGTCGGCGGGAGAGATCCATCACCATCCGAGTGAGAATCTTGGCGATGAGCGGGGATTTGCTCGCAAGGAATCGCTGGAAGTCAACGGCACTCAGCCAAAGCACGGTCGTCGGCTCCAGGGCCTGGACATTGGCCGATCGGGTATTGGAGTCCAAAAGCGCCATCTCTCCGAAGAAGTCGCCTTCCTTCAGCACTGTCAGGAGGTGCTCCACATTGGCAGCGTCGTGCTTGAAGATCTTGACCTTGCCGTTGAGGATGATGCCCATCCCGTTGGCCTCCTCGCCCTGGGCGAGAATGCGACCGTGGAGCTCATCATACGTCGCGATTCTGGAGTTCGCGACGAACTCGGAGAGTTCCGGCTCACTCAAATCCTGAAAAATCGGGTACTTCCGGAGTCGCTGAAGGTCCATTTCGGGTGGCCGGGTCATACTGGTTTTCATCTTATCAACATGACTTGTAGGCCGTCAATGAAGAGACGAGGATGGCAGAACGGACGGATTGCCGAAGATCGGTGGAGCTCCCACTCTGGCATCCATCGCACCGGCAGGCGGAGCAGTCCGCGTGTTATTGGGTTCGGTCGCCTTCTTCGCGGGCTGACTCGTGCTCGCCTGCTTGACCTGGGAATCGGAGGAGGAGCGAGCCAGGACCGTCGACTTCCGAACCCTCGAGGACTTAGCCTTTGCGACGGTCTCGATCCGCGAAGACCGACCGTTCATGAGGTTCGCCAGGAATGCCCGATACTCCGGATGGGACCGAATCTCCGCCAGGTCTTCGTCTCTTTCCAGGAGTCTGCGATCGCAAAAACCTTTCTTAAGAGCTCGCCTCAAGGCCTTCAGAGAGTGCTCGCCATCGCCCTTGCGGGCGTAACAGCAGGCCAGGTTGTAGTACGTCTGGTAGTACGCGCGGCCATCACGAATGATCAGTTCGTACTGGTTGATCGCGCGATTTATCAATCCCTTCCGGTAGTAGGCGTTGGCCAGATTGTGTCGGGCCTGCGCGAAGCCCGGGTCGGACTTGAGAGCCTGCTGGTAATAGTGGATCTGCTTCTCCGGGCTCGTCGTAAAAACAGCCTTCTGGAACCAATCGGTAGCACTCTGGGCAAAAAGACCGGAAGCGTCGAGAACAGCGACACAGACGAAGACAAAAATCAGTCGAGACATGGACGTTCTCCTTGGGGGTCTTTAAGTAGAAATCCCCTGCTGCCTGGAGCACGGGCACGGTCGACGAATGGTGGGGACGCCCCCTTGACGACGGCCCTTTCCCATCACTATCGACCGAACACAGGTCCAGGATAAAAGCTCGATTTTCGTCAGCAGTGAGGCATTGGATCGCCCAAGGGTCCGTCTGGACGAGCCTCTTGGAGCACCACTTCGGGCCGGCAGACTTTACACCCCGTCACGTCACGACTATAATTGCTTTGTTGATCGCTCGTGGGCGTCGTTGATCTCATGGGAGGAAGACGGAGCACCTCTGGTCGCGCCAATGGATTATGCGCCCTGAGGTTGTCCGTTTCGTCGATTGAGAGGAGACGGACTGACTCCCAAGGCGACCCCCTCGAAGGATGACAAGACGCGTCAACCCGCGGGTCGATAGCCCGGGACGCGTTCTTGGGTGGGTTTGCGTGGCGGGGAGTGGCCCTGCGAAAACCTGCCGATCTTGGGCTTTCGAGCTCCCACGGAAGGGAGCCAGTCACAACCCGATCTGACGGACCGTCTTCGCCTGGCGTAGCCGCGAGAGCGGCATGGGTGGGGCGTGGGGAGAATGATGCGGTCGAAGCCCGCGATTCTGGTCGTGGATGACGAAGAGGGAATGCGTCACCTCATGACCGAGATCATACACCTGAAGACCCCCTACGACGCGGTCTCCGCTGCCAACGGAGATGAGGCGATCGCCTTTCTGAGAGATTCGGTGGACAAAGAGCACCACGATTCCGCCGACATCCGGCTCGTCGTGACCGACCTCCTGATGCCAGGACTCGATGGAGAGAGCCTCCTCGCGCAAGTTCGCGACCTCGCTCCCGCCCTTCCGGTCATGGTCGTCACGAGCCACGGCTCCATCGACAACGCGGTGAACCTCGTGCGGAGGGGCGCAGCCGACTACCTGACGAAGCCGTTCAAACCGGTGGAGTTCGTCCAGCGGATCGAGCGTGTCCTCGAGAATCAGAAGCTCCAACTGGAGAACGTTCGACTCAAGGAGGAGCTCCACCGCCAGCACGTGGTCAGCGAGGTCATCGGGAACTCGAAGGCCATCGCCGACGTCCTCAAGGTGGTATCGACCGCCGCTGTCTCAGAAGCCCTTGTGATGGTCTATGGGGAAAGCGGAACGGGCAAGGAGCTCGTTGCGAGAGCGATCCATGCCTTGTCGAGTCGGGCGCAGAACAAGTTCGTCACGGTCAACTGCGGCGCGCTTCCGGACACCCTGCTGGAGAACGAGCTGTTCGGGCACGTGAAGGGTGCCTACTCCGATGCTCACCAAGACCAGCATGGGCTCGTCGAGGAGGCGATCGGAGGAACCCTCTTCCTGGACGAAATCGGCGACATCAGCCCCGCCGTCCAGGTCAAGTTGCTCCGATTTCTCCAGCAGAAAGAGTTCAAGAGGCTGGGGCACTCCAAAGTGTCGACGGCCGACGTCCGACTGATCGCCGCGACAAACAAAGACCTTCGCGAAGAGGTTCGTCGGGGACGATTTCGAGACGATCTCTACTACCGATTGAACATCATCCCCATCCTGATTCCGCCGCTCAGGCAGCGAACAGAGGACATCCCCCCCCTGGTGAATCACTTCCTCAAGAAATTCTGCTCCCTCTATAATCGAACCATTCCGTTGCTCACGGAAAAAGGCATGCAGAAACTGATGGCCTACGAATGGCCGGGAAACATCAGAGAACTGGAAAACAAGATCCAACAGATCGTTGTCCTCACGGGCAAACGAGAGATCGGCCCCGAAGACATTTCGCTCGAGCACGACGAAGAGGTGACGCGGGAGTCGATCAAGCCGTTCAACGAGGCCAAAAGCGAGATGATCGCCCGCTTCGAGAGGAACTACCTCACGACTCTGCTTTCGACCCACCGTGGAAACGTCTCTCGAGCCGCTCGACAGGCTGGAAAACACCGAAGAGCCTTCTTCGAGCTGATGCGAAAGCACAAGATCGAGGCGTCCACGTTCAGGGATCAGCCACTCCCGGACAGGGAGTAAGACCACAAAACTCCCTACACGAACGCGTTTGGCGGGCTGGCGGGTTCGACCGTCATTCAACGCACCGGGCCAGAGCCACGCCATGCGCAAAGAGGGTTGCCTCAATCTGATCGGGCCCGTGGAACGTGGATAGGAACGCCGCCTCGTACGCACTCGGCGCCAGATAGACCCCTTGCCGAAGCATCTCGTGGAAGTAACGACCGTAGCGGGCCGCGTCGGCCCGTCTCGCATCCTCGTAGTTGCCAACCCCCGTCGCCGAAAAGAAGAACGTCAACATCGAGCCCACCCGGTTGACCTGGCTGGGGACCGACCGTTCGCGCGCAAGTCGAAGCAACCCGTCCTCCAGGGCCTTCGAGGACTCCTCGAGCCGTTCGTACGTTCCCGGTCGAGCCAGGATGTCCAAAGTTGCGATCCCCGCAGCCATGGCCAGAGGGTTACCCGATAGCGTTCCGGCCTGATACACTGGTCCTTCCGGAGCGACCCGCCTCATGAGGTCGGACCTTCCACCATAGGCACCGACCGGAAGCCCTCCACCGATGATCTTTCCAAGACAGGTGAGATCGGGCCGGATCCCGTAGAGTCCCTGGGCGCCCGCGTACGACACGCGGAATCCGGTCATGACCTCATCGAAAATCAGGATCGAACCCGATCGCTCGGTTCGTTCACGCAATCTGGACAGGAAGCCGGAAGCCGGGACCACGACGCCCATATTGCCAGCGACCGGCTCCACGATGACCGCGGCAATCCTGGCGGAGTGTTCGTCCATCAGGCGGTCGAACGATTTCACGTCGTTGTACGGGAGAGTCAGAGTGTCCGCCGCGCACCCTCTCGTCACCCCCGGAGTACCTGGAATGCCCAGGGTGGCCACGCCGGATCCAGCCTCCGCGAGGAGACTGTCGGCGTGACCATGATAGCATCCGGAAAATTTGACGATCACGTCTCGACCCGTGGCGGCCCGGGCCAGACGCAGAGCGCTCATCGTCGCCTCTGTTCCGGAGTTCACGAACCGTACCATCTCCACCGCGGGGAGAGCGGAACGGATTCGTTCGGCCAACTCGACCTCGAATCGATTGGGTGCGCCAAAGCTCGTCCCTCTCTCGACGGCCCGGGTCACGGCTTCGACGATTTCGGGGTGGGCGTGCCCCACGATCATGGGCCCCCAAGAAAGCACGTAGTCCACGTACCGTCGCCCCTCGACGTCGATCAAGAACGCCCCTTCAGCGCGATCGAAGAATACCGGGACGCCCCCGACGGCCTTGAACGCACGAACCGGACTGGACACACCACCGGGCATGCTGCGGCAGGCCCGGGCATAGAGTTCCTCACTGTTCATCGTCAACCTCTGGACACGAGCGCTCTCGGGTTCGTCTTCTTCCAAACCTAGGAGACGGTTCCAACTCCGGAGATTCTACCAGACCGACACGAGCCAAAACGAGAACGACCAAGGCCTGGAAACTCGTGAGGCACCTTGCTAGTAACTCTCGTAGCCGGGCGTTCGACTCCTCACGTCAGCCACTGCCACCTGGCCGCCGACCTCGTCGATGTTGTCCAGCATCCGGATCGTTCCGGATGTGACCCCACGAGTCACGAAGCTGCGAAGCCTCGTCGACGTGGCGGTCTGGATGGCTCGGCGCGAAGTGAGAGCGTCCCCGGGCGCTTCGGCTCTGACCAGATTCCAGTCAGCCCTTTCCGTGAAGGGATCCACGGGAAATTCGGCCAGGTAGCGCCGTCGGTTCACGGGATAATGACCGGCTCCGTCGTGAACCCCCTGCACCAACTCGGAGTAGTTCGAGTCCAAAAAGTCCACCTGATTGCCGTACTGGTCGAACAGCATATTCGGAAAACGGCGGTTGTCCTCGTAGAAAAGGCGGATGGCCCTCCGAACCTGAGCCAGCCGCTGCTTGAGCGCCGCCTCTTTCATGTCCCGCAAGAAGTACTCGTACAGAGGGCTCGAAAGAGGAAGAAGGATGAGCATGATGGACAGAGCCACCACGACCTCGACCAATGAAAATCCTGTAGTACGCCGCCACATAGACTAGAGATCCTGGTAATCGGGATTGAGGCTCTTCACGTTGACGACCGCCCTGACCTGGGGCAAGGCCTTATTCGACAGCGATGTGTCGCCGAACACGAGCTTCCAGCCTGCCGCCCGTGACGTCTCCTCCGCGAGCGTGGGATCGACAGGTATCGAGAGGAGATATCTCCTTTGCCGGGTCGGGTATTGCCCCTTGCCGCTGTGAACACCCTGGACGAGTTCGGATGTCTGGCTATCCAGAAACGTCACCACATTGCCGAAGTCGTCCTGCCCCTCGTAGGGATAACGCCCGTGGTCGTTGTAGAAGTCCAAGAGAGCCTGACGGATCAGCCGAAGGTTGGCCTTGAGGACCTCCTTCTGCTGTTCGGCCAAGAGGGGCTGGAAGACCCCGGACGCCACCAAGACGATCGCCACGATGATCACCAGGGCGATCAGGAGCTCCACCAAGGAAAAACCCGCACCGGACGCGCCGACCAGGCCCATTCTGAGCCTGTCGGGATCTAGTCCGAAGAGCCCACACCCCGCTCTTCGCCCAGTCTCGCGCATGGGTCCGCCGCCTTCAATGACCGCCACCTGAGTTCCGTGACTCCGACCGGCTTCCGGACCGGAGCACGGCCGGGACGCGATTTCACCAGCCTCCCAGAGCCAATGCCCGCGAATTGGCAGTGCAGACTCTGATCATGGCCGTTAATTCATTGGGTCCATGGGCACTGCTCCTAAAGCTGAGAGAACTCGGGATTCGAAGACACCACGTTGGTCACGACCTTCGACGTGAGCTGGCTCCCTGGATTGACCAGTCCATTGTCGACTTTGAGCATCTTCCAGTTGACGAGGTTGGTCGTCGGGTCGATGGGGATCTCCGCCAGGTAGTGGATTCTATTCTTGGGATAGCTGTTGGCGCCGTTGTGAGCCCCCTGGACCAGCTCACTGGTGGATCCATCAAGAAAGGAGATCTGGTTGCCGTACAGATCGCGCCCGTGAATGGGATAGCGCCCGTGATCGAGATAGAAATGCTGAATGGCCGCTCGAATCATCGATAGGTTCTGTTTGAGGACGTGGACGTCCGCCTCTCGCACGTAGGACGAATAAAGGGCGGACACCATCATCACGAGCCCCATGAGGATCGACATCGTGACGAGGAGCTCCACCATCGTGAATCCGACCCGTTCCGTCGAGCGACACGATGCCATACGGTTCTCGCAAGACCACATAGAGAGCTCTCCCCCAACAAATAGAGTACAACGTCACCCACGAACCGACAACGCCGCTTCGAGCTTGGGGAGAGTGTCTTGCGGGCTGGCGAAGGGATTCCCTCACGGGTTCTTCCGCGAGAGTCCACGGTTCTTGCGAGTCTTCGCGGATCCGCACCTCACGGTCGCCGAACCTCGGCCGACGGCGCTTCGCCCTTCTCGGTCGCTTCCTTGGAGGACGCCGCGGCTTGCTGCTGGACCGTGGCGGCCCCAGGAGGCCCCTCAACCAGTTCGTTTCCGAGTTCTTTGCTCGCGCCGGCCCCACGGAGGACCTCGATCTCCTGAACTTCTTCCGCCTCCGACAACTCCTTGCTCATGACCGGCCTCTTCTGGTCGGTGATCAGCTCTCTCAAGAGCACTCCGGCGGTCCGGAACTCCTGTTTGTCGTCCCGATTCTTCATGATCAGTCGGAACCGATTCGCGCCTCGCTCATCGATGATATGGGCCAGACGGGTCGCCATCTGCGGCGTGACCTTGAGCGTGAACGTGATGCCTCCTCCGGTCTCTCCGCGAACAATTCTCTCGGCGGTCGGCCGGGTCGACATTCGATACTCCGCTCCCTTGGCCAGGATCTCCACGTTCTGGAGGATGATCCTCGTCACTTGCCGGTTGCCCGAAGTGTACGTGGCCACCACGTCCACGATGTCGCCCTGATTGATGAAACCTGTGATGCCGGTCACGGCATCCACATCGAGAGTGATCGCCCTGTAGTTCATCGGGATCACATCCCTGAGTTTCCTCTGGACGTCACGCCCACGGGCCTGGCCGAAACGGGTCTTCAAAACGATCTCACCAGCGGTGATCGAGGAGGTCAATTCCAGGTCCTTGATCTGTTCCCATGATCGGACCGCGACAGTCTCGTCCGGAAGCGGGACCGACTCCGCGATCGTCCTGACCTCGACCGCCGAGGTCGCTACGTGGGAGGTCTCACTGGGGATGAGGTTGACCGTCGCCACGAGGAAGTCTCTCGGCCCAGGGCCCAGCTTGACGGGAGAAGGCGTCGCAACCGGCGCCGCGGATGCTGCGGCCTGTTCGGCTTGCTTGGCTGCTTTTCGGCTTGCGTCTTGCTGCCACCAGGCGCCGACGGCCACGAGCAAGAAAATGACCGCCAGCATCTGCTGTCTCTTCATTGTCGGAGGTCCTCCTTGACCGCGCACTGGAAGTCCGTCGGAACCGTGTCCGCCAGACTCCCAAGGGCAAACGCCCGTCGGAAGCTTGTGCGAGAGCCTGGGCAGGCCTGACGTGACCCGCCTCAATGCTAACGTTAATACGGCTCACGCGCGACGGCCACTTGGGGGGGGGGGACGACCCGGGAACATCTTGTGGCCGTCCGGGTCACCGAACGTGGCCGTCGTCACCGAACGTGGCCGTCGTCACCGAGCGATGGGCTTCAACACATAGACCTGACCGTCTCGCCCTAGCCAGCGCCGGATCGGGTAGGCTCGCAGAACCTCGTAGGTGGGCAACGGGCTCAAGCACACCAGGTAGTCTTCTCTCTCGACCCACCACCAGCTCAGGCCGGCTTTTTTATCTTTCACCCGCCAACGGCAGCGAAACCCGTTGAACTCGAATCCACCATCGACGTTGCACGGATCGACCCTCAGCTCGGTGAGCAGGAATTGGTGAGCCTGATCAGCGGCCCGTCTGGTCGCCACGAAATCATGGGTCGCCAAAACGGAGAAGAGGCCGAGTCCGACGAACAAAACCGCGGAGGTTCCCTTCAACCAGGCGATCGGAAGGGGCCCGGTCAACGAAGGCCGCGATCGCTCCTCGGCGGCGAACCATCCCAGGAACAGCACCACCAGAGGAATCAAGTACCTGTCGTGAAATCCGGTGAGTACGATGACGAAGGAATAGGAGGCTGCAGTGAACCAAAGGAAGACAGAAACGAACCTCGGACTTCCGTCTTGGTCGTTGCTCGCCACTCGCTTCAGGAAGAGGATGCTCTCGACCGCAATCAGGACGGCTCCGGGGATCGCGACGAACACGAGGAAATAGAAAAGCGCAGGTGGGATGGGAGTGAGCGCCGGCACCCCCAGAAGGTACGAATCCTTGAACAGCAAGGGCCCAAGTCCGAAATTCGTGATCACGTTTCGGTGAAAGCCTACGGGGGGATGGACAAGACCGGACAGAACGGCCAGCTCGAACAGAACGAACGCCGCGCCATAGACTTGCACGGACCTGGAGACCCTTGGAAAACGGAGCCAAGAGCTCAGGCTCCATATCCAGAACGGGGAAAGAAAGAACCCCACGTAGAGCAGAATGACACCGACCCTGGATCCGAGGGACAGGACATAGTCGAGCCAGTGCCCTCCGGCTAACTGGGTCCAGATATTGGTGAGGACTTCATGTCGCACCACCGGCGTGCTGCCAAGCGACTGCAGGGTCCACTCCCATGACAGCCAAGGGACGATGGTGAAGGCAACGAGAAGGAGCCCCGAACGAATGAGTCCCAGAGGCCATTGACGAAGGCACGACAGCACCGCGAAGAAGAATCCCAGGGGTATTGCCAGACCGATCTGACGGGTGAGGATGGCCGCGACCGACAAGAGCAGCCCGGCAAGAAACCACTTCGTGGAGGCGTTGGACTGAGCGCGCTGAATGGCCACCAGGGCAAGGATCAAGAGGGCGACAAAGGTGATGTCGGTCATGTAGGAAAAACAGAGACTCAGGTAGAGCGGATTCAGAGTGACCAGCATGGCCCAGAGCAGACTCTGCCAGCGAGACAGTCCCAAGTCCTTGAGGAGTACCAGAAATCCGCACGACCCGACGATTCCCAAAAACATCACAGAAAGCCGAAGAGTGGTCACAGAGTCCCCGAAGATCCGGGTGAACAGCTCTCCCCATAGAAGATGAAAGATCAGCGAGGGCCCGCCCTGCCCCCAGCCGGTCGGAATGAGGCGTCCCTCGCGGAAAAGAGCCCGGTGGCTCTCCACGAACGACCAGTCGTCGTTGACCATGAACTCCCCCACAGGGTTGACCAGCCCTATGATGAGACCCCAGGCGAAGAGGACGACGACCAGAGGCAACAGGAGATCGCCCCCAAAGGAGGGTTGACGGTCTGAAGAAGGTTGACGGTCTGAAGCGGAGCGAGGGGCGCAAGAAGCCGCGTCTTGCAGCTGTCGGGAGACGGAGTCAGGGTTCACATTGTCCTTGAAGGGCGAGGCCTCCGAAGCTAAAATGGTGCCCTGTTTATCATAGTGCGTCCACACCGTCGCAAGTCAAGGGAGGCCGATACCGTGGGTTCGGTCGCGTTGTCATGAAGATCCTTCTCTTGAATCCGCCCGGCGCAAGGCGCTTCGTGCGAGACAACTATTGCAGCAAGATCGCGCAGGCCGCGTACAGCTATGCACCGGTCGATCTTCTCTTGGCGAGCTCGCGGATCGAGGATGCAGTCCTCGTCGACGCCATCGTAGACGGTCTCACTCCGAGTCGATGCCTGGACCTCATCGAGTCTCTTCGCCCCGATGGCATCATCAGCCTTGTCAGCTCGGTGTCATGGTCTGAGGCAGACAGACCGTTTCTCACGAGCCTGAAAAGTCGATTGCCAACGGTGCCCATCCTGGTCACCGGCGATGTGATCCTCGAGGGTGGAGCCGAGATCATGGCGGCAAACCCTTGGCTGGACGGCATCATCCTGGACTTCACAAATCAAGACGCTCTCCTCTATTTCAGAAAACAGTACGACGGCATCAGCCAGATGATCTACCGCTCAGCGGGCGAAGGAGTGGTCTCGAAGACCGGTCCGCGAACAAACGGGGTCATCGAAGGACTTGGCCGCCCCCATCACGAGCTGTTCCTCAGACTTCCGTACAGATACCCATTCGTCCGGCACCGTCGATTCGCCACGGTCCAGACAGACTATGGATGCCCCTACAAGTGCAAGTTCTGCGCGTTTTGCTCCCTGGGCTATCAGTGGCGACCCGTTCAGAAGGTCATCGATGAACTCCTGTGGCTCAAGGGACTCGGCGTGAAGGAGATCTACTTCAACGATCAGACGTTTGGAGGAACCCCGCAACGTCTCGAGTCGCTGTGCAAAACGATGATCAATGAGCGGCTCGGCATGGGCTGGTGCTGCTGGTGCAGACTCGACTTGGCCTCCGATCGTCTGGAACTGATGAAAGAGGCAGGCTGCCACACGGTGATGTTCGGTGTCGAATCCGCAAGCGAAGAGTCACTTCGCCGGATGAACAAGGCGCTGAACAAGAAGCTCGTGAAAGACGTGTTCGCACGATGCCGCAGCCTCGGTCTGCGAACGCTGGGAACGTTCGTTCTTGGGTTGCCCGGCGAGGATCGATCGGACATCGTGCGGACGATCGAGTGGGCTCTTGAACTCGATCCGGTCTTTGCCTCGTTCAACGTCCTGATCCCACGCAAAGGGAGCCAGCTTCGACGAGAGGCCAAGGAAAAAGGTCTCCTGCCTGCCGAAGAGCTGGCTCTCGACCAGAGTGGAGAGAACTGCGTTTTCACCTGGGGTCAGCTGGAAGTGCATGAACTCCGTGAACTGCACACCCAGGCGCTCAGACGATTCTATCTGAGACCCTCACATTGGTGGCGCCTCTTGACCGGAGTCCGGACCCTCTACGACGTCAGCACGCTGCTGAACATGGGCCGAACAATGGCCTGGGGACACTGGGAACAGAGCCCAAGGCCCCTTGAGCTGGAAGTCCGGCGGGAAAATCCCCTCCAGACATCGCTCGAGGAACAGGCAACGGCAGTGGGCGACAGGCGATAGCGCGAGGATCGGCGTCCGGGGCTCGCCAAGGCCGGCGTGGTGCGGCTCATTGCCGGTTGCCGAGTCTGGGATGTCTACGCGCGCACGGGAAGCCCGCCCCCCCGGTTCTCGGGCCCCGGACCTCTAGATGCAATGCCCGTGCATGACCTCTAGATCGTCGCCAGCATCAAAGCCTTGATCGTGTGCTTGCGATTTTCCGCCTCGTCCCACGCCCGGCTTTTCGGGCCGTCGATGACATCCGCGGTCACCTCTTGTCCCTTCACGGCCGGCAGACAGTGAAGGAACACGGCCTCCTCGAGACCTGTCGCGTTCATGACCTCGGAATTGACCTGATACGGTCTTAAGAGTGCCTCACGCTCTGCCTTCTTCGATTCTTCCCCCATCGAGGCCCAGACGTCGGTATAAATCACGTGGGCCCCCTTGACGGCGTCCATCAGGTTATCCGTCACGCGGATCGTCCCGCCATTCGTGTGAGCAAAGCGGCGACACTCGTCCACGAGTGACTGAGCTGGCCACAGCTCCATCGGAGCCGCCACCACGTAGTGCAGACCCATTTTCGCGCACCCGATCATGAGGGTGTTGGCCACGTTGTTTCGCCCGTCACCCGCGAAAACCATCTTGATGCCGCGCAACCGGCCATGGGCCTCCTCCACCGTCAACAGATCGGCCAGAATCTGGGTAGGGTGATACAAGTCGGTCAGGCCGTTGTAGACCGGGACGCCGGAATGGGTGGCGAGAGCTTCGACGGTCTCTTGCTTGAATCCTCGGAACTGGATGGCATCGAACATCCGCCCCAGCACTCGAGCGGTATCCTCGACGCTCTCCTTCTCTCCAAGCTGGATGTCGTCGATCGACAGGAAAGACGGGTAGCCCCCCTCCTCGCCAAAGGCGGTCTCAAAGGCGCAACGGGTCCGAGTCGACCGCTTCTCGAATATCAAAGCCAGTGTCTTCCCCACGAAACGCTGATGGTTCGTACCCGTCCGCCGCTCACTCTTGACCTGGCGGGAGATGTCCAGCAAAAAGCGGATCTCCTCGGGACTGTATTCCTTGAGCGTCAGAAGAGAACGCCCCTTCAGGTTGGTTGCCATAAGTCCTCCTTGGAATTCGCGCCACCCGGCGTGGGTCAGCCGGAGGCCCGACATCGATCGAGCGCTTGTGAAGTCTCGTTCGCGCTGCCTTCACAGTTCTGGATGGGACACGTCGGTGACCGACCCCTGTCGGCCCGCTCGTCTGACCGCCTCCTTGAGACGCTCGAGGTCCTCGTCCTTCGAGATGAACGCCGTCCGCGCCCAACTCCAGGGCACGTCGCTCATTCTCGGAGGAAGGCCGGGCCTTTCAGTACTTCACGCCTTCCAGAGCCCGAAACCACACCCGCTTGGTTTCCTGCTTGATCGTCGCGAAGATGTCGACGGAGCTCAAGGCCGTTCCTTGAGCCCAGAGGGGATCGAAGAAATAGAACCCCGACTCTTCGTAACCCGGCCTCCAGAGTCCACGGCTGGCACGGTGGGGCCGAATGTAGAACCGCGCCTTTTTGAGATCGGCCATCACACGAGCCGCCTTCTCGCGGATCTTGGTATCCGCCTCGCTCGGGGACACCGCGGAGTCGTGCTCCACACGCACCCGCTCCAACACCCTCGTGAGATGGTCTCGGATCCCCTTGTACTCGCTCTGTACGTACTCCAGATACTCGACGGAGTGAATCCAGCTCGAGATCAAGAGCTCATCCGGGCAGTCGTGCACCTCGAGAATGAAGGTTCGATCGAATCCAAGGACCTGGACGACCTCCTCGAGATTGAGCTCCACTTCCGGATCGAAGGCGCCCGTGGAAAACTTGGGTGCAGGGAGCCCCGACGGCCCCGGCTGCACGAACATCTTGGTTCGAAAGGCCTTGATCGGGTCATGGGTCGTCATCGAATTGTCGCATCTCTGAGCTCCGGCGAGGTAGGTGTACAACACATTGTCGGAGTGTTCCCGCATGAAGCGATTCAGGATCGGTTCGTTGATTCGACCGCCGGTGCCGACCGGCATGTCGCACGGAAGCGTCACGAACGGCACATGAAGCTCGCTGTAGTCCTCGAAAAGATGAGAGATCGGCTTGTTGGACGCCTGGGTCAGAATGACCTTCGAGTTCAGAAGGTGGTTCGGATCGAGGGCCAGCATCGGCCGGTACTTGTCCCTCAGATGCTCCGGGAGGCTCTGCCGGTTGCACGCGTCGAGGTAGATCTCCGAGGCTCGACCATGCCATGCACCGATCTGTCTTGGAGTGCAGCAGAGAAAATTGGGAGGTTCCACGTTTTCGAGGGCCAAGTGCATTTCCTTGCCGGGGTTCTTGCAGTACCTGTAGACCCAAACGGGGATCTCGTGATCATCCACGATCCGAAAGATCTCGCCTTCGGTTCGGACTCGCGAGACTTCGTCCGTCGTGTTGTGCTCGAGTTCGTAAAGGAGTTCCCTGAGGGCCGCCATGAGCCATGCATTCCGTGACTGATACCTCTCGAGGTCGTCCTCCAAGTCCTTCACCTTGCGAACGAAGTACTCGATGATCTCCACGAGGCTCTTCGAGAAGGCAACCCTCCGGTTGTTCGTCAAGGCGAGCGCCTCGTCGGCCTTGGGCCAGAATCGTCCGGACTTCAGGTTGTACGTGCCCGGGTGGAGAACCACGGCATCAGCGTTGACCCGGACCGCGAAGTCGATCGCGCCGCAGACCTCTCGGACCGAGGAGGAACGGACCTGTTCGTCGTCGTACTCAGACACGTCAACGTCCTGAGTTCTCGCGTGGATCGCCCAGAACCGGTTCGTGGCGAGAAACGTCCGGAACCTCCGAAGCCTCATGAGATCGAGCTTGGACCAAGACCGGTTGTGCTCGTGTTGGTAGTGAGCCTCCTGCTGCATTTCCACGGCCCCAAGATAGGAAGCGAATTTCTGCAGGCGAGAGTCGAGCTCCTTACGGTAAAAGTCCGGATCAATCTTACAATACTCGACATCCAGCGAGTTCTTTTGGCCGTAATCCCAGAGGGGCAGTCCGACCAGAAATCCCCGGGTCACCATTGGGAAGCTCCCTTCCGACGCGTTGGGCAGGCGATTCATCTTAGCATCGCGCTGGCTTCATTTCCACCGGCAAAGGTCTAAAGTCCTGTCCCTTTGCACCGATACTCATGGTGCGAGAAACAACCTCTGCCTGCAGCAGCCTCGAAGACGCACCCATAGGCAGGGGGTTTCTTGCTTTTTGGGGAAAGAGTCGGCGGCGCACCGATATCAGACGAGCCAGGTCTTCCCCTCGAGACGGAGACGGTCCACGATCTGGCGGACCTCCTGGGTGCGATTCCGCGGACAGACAAGAATGGCGTCCTTGGTCTGGACCACCACGAGGTCCTGAACCCCCAGTGTCGCGATCAGACTCCCGGAGGAATAGGTGACACAGTTCTCCGAGTCGATGGACAGCGAGGGTCCCAACGCCACGTTTCCCCGCTCGTCCGCCCGAACGACGTCGGATAGAGCCGCCCACGAGCCCACGTCGGACCATCCGACGTCCGCACGGACCACGATCAGCCCCCGAGTCTTCTCCATGACGCCCTGATCGAGGCTCACCGATGGAAGGGTCGGATAGACCTTGTTGACGAGCGTCCTGAACTGCCGGGAGTCCTTGGCCTTTCCAATGCGCGACAGACCCTCTGCAAGGTCCGGCAGATGTTCACGGATGAGACCCAGAAAGCGCCGAGCCTTCGCGATGAAGACGCCGCCGTTCCACAGGTAACGGCCGGTTCGAACGAATTCGGTGGCACGGTCCAGATCTGGCTTTTCGACAAAGGCGTCGACCTCATGCAGGCCGTCCATCCCCTCGAACGTGATCGGCTCTCCCAGACGGATGTAGCCAAACCCCGTCTCGGGTCGGGTGGGTGTCAGACCGAACGTCACGACCCTGTCGGATTCCGCGACCAAGCGGGCGCTCTGTTCCACGAGGGCCCTCCACCGGTCCGCGTCACGGATGACGTGGTCTGCCGGGAAGAGAGCCAGAACAGCATCCGGATCTCGACCCGCAACGAAGGTCGCCGCAAGCCCGGCACACGCGGCCGTGTTTCGGCCGATCGGCTCGGAGAGCAGGTTCTCGTTGGGTAATTCGGGGAGCTGCTGGGCAACGGCCCGGACCTGACTTCGCGCCGTGACGACCAACGTCCGGGACGGCTCTGTGAGCGAATGGAGGCGGCGATGGGTCTCCTGAATCAGAGTCCCTTCTCCTACGAGGCGAAGGAGCTGCTTGGGACAGTGTGATCGGCTCGCGGGCCAGAACCGGGTTCCACTTCCTCCGGCCATCAAACAGACGTACAGCGGTGGTGTCTTGATCATGATCTTCGTTTCGAAACCGACGAGAACACCTCAGGAGACGCCCTGAGTCTTATCCTACTCGAGAGAGTCGACACTACCAGCGACCTCCCGCTCCGGTCAATAATGAAGTCCGCACCGCGGTCGTCAAAGACTGGACCACCGACCGAAGATCTGGTATACAAAAGGCGATCACGATTACAGGAAGGCCCAATGCAAACAGTCCTCATCACGGGCGCAGCAGGTTTCATCGGAAGTCATCTGGTCGAACTCTTCCTCAAGAAGGGTTTCTCCGTCATCGGAATCGATAATCTGTTGACGGGAACCATCGACAACATCGCACACATCCGGTCTCCCGAATTCACGTTCATCAAGCAGGACGTCACCGAGTACCTTTACATCAAAGGCCCGGTTGACTACATCCTGCATTTCGCGTCGCCGGCAAGCCCACTGGACTACGTTCAGTATCCGATTCAGACGCTCAAAGTCGGATCGCTCGGAACCCACAAGGCCTTGGGTCTTGCCCGGGAAAAACACGCCCGATTCCTGCTCGCCTCGACCTCAGAGATCTACGGAGATCCGCTCGTTCATCCTCAGAGCGAGTCGTATTTCGGAAACGTGGAGTGCACGTGCCTGCGCGGGGTTTACGACGAGGCCAAGAGGTTCGCCGAGGCGCTGACCATGGCCTACCAGAGACACCATGGTCTCGAGACACGTATTGCACGGATCTTCAACACGTACGGCCCCCGGATGAGGCTATTTGACGGCCGCGTGGTGCCCACGTTCCTGCGACAAGCCCTCAAGGGAGAGGACCTGACGATCTTCGGAGACGGCCGCCAGACCCGCAGTTTCTGCTTCGTGGGCGATCTGATCGAGGGCCTCTATCGGCTCCTGATGTCCGACGAGAAGTTGCCCGTCAATCTCGGCAATCCGACGGAGATGACCGTGGATGAGTTTGCCCGGGTGATTCTGAGGACAACCGCATCCTCGAGCAAGCTGGTCTTCCGCCCTTTGCCCGAGAACGACCCCAAGGTTCGCCGGCCTGATATCACAAAAGCGCGAAACGTCCTGCAGTGGGAACCCAAGGTCTCGCTCGACGAGGGTTTGGCTCAGTGCCTGCCCTACTTCAGGGAGCAGCTCGATCTCAGGGAACAGGTCGCTCTTACGGATAGGCGGTCCTAAGGAACTCGTCTCTCTTTCTTGCGATCTCTTCTTCGAGCGTCCGTGCCACCAGGAAGACTTCGTCGGTCAATCGGGCCGAGAGGAATCGTGGCAGAACCGCAGTCAGGCGATCTTTCGGTTCCCACACCCATCGCGTGCGATAGTGCATGCGCTCCAGCGCCAATCGGTGGACTTTGTCCAGTAGCGTCGCGAGTCCCATGTCCTCCCGCGAGCGACGCTGGTGGGCATAGTACTCCTCGGGAGAACACCCGTTCAAAATGGATAGCTCCCTCTCCGACATCTGCTCCCTGAGGCTCTCCAGGGTGGACTGTTCTTCCCGCAGAGCACAGAGTTGAAGCCCTGCGGCCACTTCATCGGCCCGGTCCACGGGACCGTTTTGCCCGCTGCCCGGTGTCCGCGACAGGTCGGCCGAGATCTCCTCGATGCGGCGCGCAAGCCCAGCCATCCGACTGTCGAGAGTCAACATGTGTTGACTGGAAAGCTCGCTCAAGAACAGACAAGCAAGGTCCTGCCGCCGGGTCATGCCTTCGGAAAGGGTGCGGTAGGCGGCTTGAAGCCGGACAAAGGCCTCCTCACGGTCCCCTCGGCGGATGAGAATCCTCAGCTCCTCGGCAAGGCTTTCCGTGACCCTGTCCAAGATCGCCTTGACCGCCGGCGTGGCCCAATGCGACGGCCCCATGGCCGCGATCACCCGGAGTGCAGCGGCGCGATCGACCAGGCTATACCAGAAGATCGCCGCAGCCCGGGACCGGGCTTTCGAAGCCAACGACATGAGACGAGCTCCATCGGCCTGCTGCGCCGCTTCCTCAAAGAGTGACGCGGCCCGGGCGAACGCGCCCCCGTCGTACTGGCGCTGGGCTTCCGCCAATCGATCCTCGACCTGGGCTTCCACAAGCCAGGCACGAGCCTGATCGAAGATCGGACAAGAGTCCGGAGCCATGGCCAGGATCCGGTCCAGCTCCGCGCGAGCCGCTGGGGTCGAACTCTCTCGAGCGGCCGACCACCGTGCCTCCACGATTCTCTGGGCGGCTTTCGTCGCTCCCGCGTGCCCCTCACGAGACAATGCCACGTAGAGCTGAAAAGCATCGTCGAGCCGCGAGGCGAAATTCTCCTGGATCATCGCGAGGTGAAAGAGAGCCTCATTCTTCGAGGCAGAATCCATCCCAGGCCTCTGGGCGAATTCGTGATAGGTCCGCAAGGCTCCTTCGATGTCCCCGGCGGACAGGAGACCGTCAGCCGTGACCTTTGCACCGGAGAATCGATCCTCTTTGTCGTCGTTCGACATCATCGCATCCGCTTGTCTCTGGTCCGGGGTCTGATCGTGGTCCACCTGCTCACCTTTTGCCTTGTCCTCGCCCCGGGGTCGCCAAGAGACGGCACACTCTATCCACGACCATGGGATCCGACGCATAACAGCCAGCGGCCCGCCCCCACTCGAGCTGCGAGAGACCGCGGCGCGCGACGATGTCCGGTATGGCTCCCCCAGTGCGGCCCGCTTCCACCAAGATGGAGACGTAGACCTCCCTTGTCGGGAGAACGGTCCAAGCACGGTCCACGAAAATGACCGCGCAGCACGCCAGAGCGAGACAGAACAAGCAAAGATCCGCGCGGGCGCCCGCATCGATCGGAACCATGATTTAATCCCATGATATCCAACGAGCGGAGCCGACACAAGACGACAGGTCGCAAGCGCCGGTAAAAACCGGAATCCTTCACCTACAAGAGGAGCTTGCGACGAGTTCTGATGCGGCAGACGGGTGCCGATGGGGGATTCTAAAGAAAACCGCGTTCGTTGACACCTCCGCGAACGCGGTGGTACAAACAGAGGTCGTGGGGGCGCGGTCTCTTAACTGCGCAGCCAGGAGAGCGCATTTCTGATCCGGGCGATGACGGAGGCGAAGGGCCCGGGCTTCAGTGTCATGATGCGCTCCACGGCCAAGTCGTGTTCGAGAAGCGCCATCAGCCGCAGAAGCCGGTCCATTTCCCGGCGGAGTCGCCGGACTTCCCACTCCAGGAAGGCCAACCGCTCCGGACCGGGCTGGTGTTCGACTCCAGGAGCCGAGCCGGCTTCGACCGACGCTGAGGGAGCGAACGATTCGTTCCCCGGGGGAGCACAGTGAGTGCGACTTCGTCCGGTCTCGGAACATGATTTGCCGGGTCCGGCGGGCCCACTTGCCTCTGTACCCGGACTCGATAACCGTGGGGGAAACGGACCGGCCCGGCTGGTTTCTCCAGATCTGATGAAACTGGACGGGGCGGGGTGTGACGGCTCAACTGGGATGACATTCCCAGGGCAGGCTGCAACGGACACGTCCATGAGTGACCTCCGGTTTCTTCGCCAGAGGGGTGGCATGGCATGGTATCGGCAGGTGCCCCCGAACGCTTGACCTGACCGAACGTACGAATGGTGCACCAAAACCTCGTGTCATGACCTCTTCGCACATTCAACTGCTGACCCAATCGACCGTCTTTCAATCCAGACCTCCCGCGATTCAGTCCCTCATTCTGGAACTCGTGGAGGTCCTCTCCTCTCACCCACGCGGACTATCGCTCCCCACCCTCTTCCATCTCGTCCGCTCCGAAGGCCATCACGAGCCCGAATGGCTGGGTCGAGAGTTGGGAAGGACTCTCGAATCGTGCGGCGTGTTCCGGTTCAACCCGGAACGGAGATTCCAGCTCAACTCGCCCGAGCTCCTGGAGCTCCCCTTGACCGAACTGCCCACCGTGGTCATCGACCTGGAGGCGACCGGAGGGCGACCGCCTCTCCATCGATTGATCGAGGTGGCTCTGGTCCGTCGAGAGCCGGACGGCCGAGAGACCTCGTACGTGTCGCTGGCCAACCCGAAGCGGCCTCTCCCTTGGTTCATCTCCAAGATGACGGGGTTGACCGCGCGACAGGTGAGAGAGGCTCCGCCCATCGATCGCGTCATGGACGACCTGCTGCCCTACCTCAACGGAGCCCTTCTCGTTTTCCACGGGTCCGGCCTCGACACAGAGCTTCTCAACTACGAGGTGCACCGGCGAACCGGGACCCTGCTGGACAACCCGATCCTTTGCACCATCGCCCTCACGCGCGAGCTGGAGCCGGACCTGACGACCATGGGACTCGACCGCGTGGCCGCTCACCTTGGTATTCCGGTCGGTAGCCAACATCGCGCATGGAACGATACAGTGATGACGCTGGCGCTATACGATCGCTATCAGGAACGATTTGCCGCAAAGCGGTTCCGTCTGGGAGTCGATGCGGCCTTTTTCCAGGGCAAACTGCCAATCCCGCCTTTTTTGAGGACCAACCTGTCCTGTGACCTCATCCAGGGTCTTCCCCAGAACCGGGGAGCGTTCGTGCTCTACGACGAACACCACCGGGTGCTGGTCGCCACCGGCTCGACGAACCTGAGGCAAGAGCTCTCCGGTCTCTTTTTCCCGGAGCAGTCGTTGGATCCGACATCCAAGGCGATCCAGCGATCCGCCCGGTTCCTCGAATACCGGGAGGAGACCCCTTCCCTCACGGTCGACCAGGCCCTCTCGGAGATCATGGGATCATCCGATCGGAGAGGACGGCGCGGTTCCAGGAGTCGAGGGGCACGAGAGATCCACTTGACTTGATTCGCGCGGCGACCGTAGAGTGGTGCTGACTGGAGAGAGTGTGCATCGGCCATCGTCAAGTGTCCGCCCAGCACAAGTGCGGCCATGGGCGTCGGAGAGACATGCGCGAGGTCACGAGCTCCTACAGAGCATTCCGACAGGAGGCCAACCGGCTGATCCTATCGGGGTTGAAACGCGTCCGATCAGACCATATCGTCCGGCTGGCCAGGAGCGCCCGACTCGTCCCGTGGGAACCGGCAATCGCGGCCCTGCGTCAGCTTGTGAACCAGTACGGCGGAGCAAGCGACGCCACCCGTTTTCGCCTCGTTTTGAAGGCCCTTTCCAACGTTTTTCAAGGCTTCATGATGAACCCCCAGGTTCCTCGGTTCGACCTTGAACGTCTCTCCCGAGCGGCCGTGTCGGCCGACCTGTTCGCGGAACCCCTCCCCCAAGGCACGACCCTCGACCTGGACGCGGCCGCTCGCGGGCACGTCAACAGATACCAGGCCCTCACCCTCCTCTCTCGATCTCCGGAGGTCCCGCGTCTCCCTGCGGCGCAGCTCTATCCCCTTCTCACGAACTCGAGCCTCGCGCCGACCGTTTTGTCGATCCTATCGGCGCAGGAGGACTCGCGGCGTCTGGCGCTTGCCGCGGATCTGTCCAAACGGGCGAACATCCTCCTGAGAAGGGGCTCAATCGAGCTCGCCAACGGACTTCCGACGATTCAGAGCGGCCCGATTCTCATCGAGCTGCTGGCGGATCCGCGATTGGCTCGTCGGGCCGAGTCGCTCTTGCTGGCCGGGGGAACGGCCGCTCGACAAACACTCGTGGAGGCGCTCAACACCGCGGATCCCCCCACCGCGGAGAGACTCGTAAAGGTCCTGCGTCGGTTCCGTGATGGTTCCATCACAGGGGTCGTCGAGCGTCTTGCGCAGAGCCCCGATCCGGGAGCGGCCTTCTGGGCCAGGCTCGCCCTCCACGCTTCCGGCGTCGACCAGACCGGCTATCTGCGGGAGGTCTCGACGCTTCCGGAACAGCACCAACAACGTGTCTTCGCCAAACTCGAGCTGGTCAGGTCCGGATTCCTCGAGAGCCAAGACCTCCTGATGGAACTCGAAAGCGAAAATCCGAGCGCCCGATCATGCGCAGCCGAGGCGATCCTCGAGCTCGACAACCCTCTCAAGATCATCGAGCCCATTCTCTCGGCCCTGACCCGGTCGGGCGACAAAGAGGCTCGACTGAAAGCCGTCAAGAAGCTGGTCTGGTTCGACGATCCACGGATGGTCGAGTTCCTGACAGCGGCGGCCAGAGACCCTTTCCCTGAGGTCCGCAAAAGGGCGATCCATCGGCTGGTCGTGCTCGAAGGGTTCCCAGCCCTGGAGGAACACTTCGACCTCGGGCCAGTCCTCTCCAGGGAGTTCGATGATCTGTCCGTGGCCCAACACCGCACCGTGCTGTTCCACGTTCTGCCGCTTCTGCGCTGGGTACCGGACATCCGCTTTGCCCGATACCTGTCCCGCCTGACGGCCGACTCAGTGACACGGGGCATTACTGGCGACTTCGAGGGCACCTTGAGGCCGATCCTGCTCGCCTTTGGTGAGGCCTTGTTGCAAGAGCTCGGCAAGCTGGCCGCCTCCACCAATCCAAACGTTTCGTTGATCGCCGAGGAGTTCCTGCTTCTTTTCGGGATGACCGAGGCGAAAGACTCGACCCGTCGGAGGATCCTACAGTCCGCGGTCTTGCGGATCAAGGAACGGCAATCGACCCGACGGCCGACCTCCGGCATGGACTGCCGCCATCTCGAGGAAAAGCTCAGGAGCCCCTTCCGGAAAGGCCGGCCATGACTCTTACTCCGTCAGATCAGCGGAAACTGATTCCAGCGCTCTCCGGAGTCGTCCGTCTGCTGATGCAGATCGTACAAGGAGGTGCGGAAAACCTCACCCTCGGCCAGATCCATGAGCTCAAAGGGGTCGCCCGTGGTCTTGCCCGCATCCGCCTCCGAAGACTCTCGAGCCGGCTGATGGAGTTTTCTTGTCACGCGGAGGCCCATCTCCGGCATGAGCTCGGCTCCGATTCCGATCTGTCGCTTCTGCTGACCGACTGCGTCCAATCCGCGAAGTTCATCAAGACCTATCTGAAGGGGGTCTCAGCTCGACCTGAGGTGTTGGAGGAGGTCTTCGAGTGTCGGTGGACAGAGGCCGACCAGGCTTTGCTGACCAACCGGATCCTCGTGGAGATGTCCGTCGTCAGCGAATTCGACGAGAAGGCCAACAGGCTCGACAGCCGCTACTTCATCGATACGCTTTCGGGAGAAGTGTTCGTCAGCCGGACGGTCCATAGCCACCCTCAATCGGAGGAGACCCTTCCTCCCCAGCCGACAACCCGCCCCATCCGTCTTCTCGTTGGTCGGGTTTTCCCCGGGTTCTCCCCCCGGGAACTGAGAATCGTCGACGACTCGGAGTGCGAGGAAGACCTAGGCGAGACAGGACTCAAGGGGCTGATGGACGTCGCGCATTCCTCGATTTCGAAGCTCGCCTCGCGATTTGCCCGGGAACGGCGCAACTATTTTGCCCCCTCCTCGAGCCACGAGCTCGTTCGAATCCACTGTCTGGCCGCCCTTCGCGAGGAGATCTACGCCGCGGATTCGACCGGGGATCTGCTGCGGATCGATCGGTCCGGGAATCCTCGGGGAGTCCGGTGCATCCGGTTGGCGGAACGAGCGCGTCCGGAAGCCATCTTCGGACGCGTTTTCCGGGATCAGCAGGGACGGCTCACGATCTCCCCGCTGGCGGTCATCGCTCACCTGCAAGGGCTGGAACTCGTGCGACTCTAGCACTACAACGTAACGTCCTGCCCATAGCGAGGCCGAGCGAGCCGCAGACTGGCAAGGAAGAGGAGCGAAAGGACCGGAGGTGTACTTGAACAGTACATTAGAGGACCTTTCGCGACGCTGACGCCGTCAGCGTGCGGCGCAGCCGGCCGCAGTAGGGCGGGGGGTTACGTTGTAGTGCTAGGAGCTTGTGCGCGCCGTCGACAGGGTCCAAGGTGTAAGGAGATGGAATCCTAGGTGATGAAGGAGAATAGCGAGGTCCGGTTGCAGCCGGCTGCCCAAGAGCTTCGTGAGTTTGCCCACGTCGACGAAGAATCGATCGTCAAGACCAAGAGGGTCTTCGTGAACCGCAATCTGAAGATGAAGAACGTCCGGCTGATCGGCTTCGACCTGGATCATACCCTCGCCGTCTACGCGAAGACCCCCATCGAGACGCTCGCCTTCGACGAGACGAAGAAGAAACTCGTCGAGGAAAAGGGTTACCCCGAGGAGCTCATGAAGCTCCAATACGACCCGGAGTTCGTGATCCGTGGTTTGGTTGTCGACAAAGTCCGCGGAAACATCATCAAGATGGACAAACACAAATACGTGGTGAAAGCCTACCACGGACGGCGGGAGATGTCTCGGGTCGAGAGAAAGGCCACGTACGCCAACAAGCGGCTGACGATCTACGACACCGACTACCGGTCCATAGACACCCTGTTTTCGCTTCCCGAAGTCGACCTGTTTGCCCAAATCATCGACCTGATCGAGCTTTCGAACGTCGAGCTGAAGCTTCCCTACATCCAGATCTTCGACGACATCCGCGTGTGCATCGACAAAGCCCATCGAGACGACTCGATCAAATCGAAGGTTCTGGCCAACCTCGACAAGTATTTTATCAAGGATCCCAAGCTGCCACTCACCCTCGACAAGTTCGTCAAGGGCGGCAAGAAGCTATTCCTCCTGACCAATTCCGGATGGGAGTACACCGATCACATCCTGACGCATTTTCTGACTGGTCTCGTCGACGATTATCCGGACTGGAGGGACTACTTCGATCTCATCATCATCGACGCGAGCAAGCCGTCGTTCTTCTCGGAGGGTAGCCCTCTGGAGCCGTTCGAACCCCCGGGGGAGGATCGGGCCGACCGCTACCGGATCTACCGTCATGGAAGCTCGGTCCAGCTCGAGAGCCTGATGGGGATCAAGGGAGAGGAGATCTTGTACTTCGGCGACCATACCCACGCCGACATCATGAAGTCGAAAAAGACCTCTTTCTGGCGTACGGCGATGATCATCGAGGAGCTTGAGAAAGAGATCATCTCTGGCGAGAAGGTCAAGCATCTCACTTTGGAGTTGGACCGGATCGACAAGCTCCTGTCCGATCTGAGGTTCCAGTCCCACATGCTGACTGACAAGGCAGCCATGCTCAAGGAGACGAAGAGCCAGGACTACGGAGCCCTGTCCAGCCAGGAGCTGGTCTCCATCGATAAGGACATCGAAAGCTACCTGCGCCGGGTGATCCGCACGGAGCAAAAGATCACCGAACAGCTTCACCGCGCCAAGGAGCTCGAAGAGCAGATCGAGAACGCCTTCAACCAATACTGGGGCCAGCTCTTCAAGGCCAGCCGGGAGAACAGCCGATTCGGAGACCAAGTCGAGGACTTTGCCTGCGTCTACGCCAGCCGTGTGTCCAACTTCCTCCACTATCCGGTCAACCGTTACTACCAGACCTCGCGGGAGCTGATGCCTCACGAGGCCTGATCTCGGGGGCGCACACTGGAACGGAAGCTCCAACGTCCAACACCCCCTCCAAGCTCCAAGGTTGTACCATGGAGCTTCCGTTTCGACCGGGCTGGTAGTATTGTCAGTTGCGGTCACGTTAACCGAAACATCAGGTGACACCCATGGGCAAGCTCTACGACGACAACAGCGCAAGCATCGGAAACACGCCTCTCGTCAAGCTCAACCGGATCACTCGAGGCCTCGACTGCGTTGTCGCCGCCAAAATCGAGGGAAGGAATCCGTCCTACTCGGTCAAGTGCCGAGTCGGGGTCTCCATGATCGAGGCCGCGGAGCAAACCGGACTCCTCAAGCCCGGTTCGAGCGACACGATCGTGGTGGAGCCGACGAGTGGCAACACGGGCATCGCGCTTGCGTTTGTCTGTGCCGCGCGGGGATACCCACTCATCCTGACCATGCCCGACACGATGTCGGTCGAACGCCGAAGGATGTTGCGCGCCTTTGGCGCCGACCTCGTCCTGACCGAAGGCGCCAAAGGCATGTCAGGCGCTGTGGCCCGGGCCCAGGAGATCGTGGCAGGAGACCCCAAACGTTACTTCATGCCTGACCAGTTTCAGAACCCGGCAAACCCATACATCCACTTCAAGACGACCGGTCCGGAGATCTGGAATGACACCGACGGCCGAGTCGACATTTTCGTCGCCGGAGTGGGGACCGGCGGAACCCTCACCGGAGTGGCTCGTTATCTCAAGATGGAACGATGTAGGCCAGTACGGATCGTCGCCGTCGAGCCTGCCGAGTCTCCCGTGTTGACCGCGATCCGCATGGGCCAAGAACCCAAGCCGGGTCCTCACAAGATCCAAGGAATCGGGGCTGGGTTCAAGCCAGAGATCCTCGATCTCGCCCTCGTGGACGACATCGAGCTTGCTTCGAGCGAGGAGGCGGTCGAAATGGCCAGGCGCCTCCACAGGGAGGAAGGCATCACCTGCGGCCTCTCCTCGGGTGCGGCCGTGGCCGTGGCGATCCGGATCGCTCGGCGTCCCGCCTCCAAGGGCAAGCTCATTGTCACGCTTCTCGCGGACGCGGGAGAGCGCTACCTCTCGAGCGTCTTGTTCGAGGACATTCCCACGACGTAGCACGCTCCGGTCTGGAGTCCCGTAGAAGCGGATCGTTCCCTTCAGACGGCGCTTGGTCATCTCTTGCTTCAAACTCACCGCCGACAGTCCGGCCGCTGCTCCAAGAAGATTGTGTCCGCGCAGTTGACTCTCCCGGATGGACGATCAACAATGGTGACGGTAACCTTTCTCGCGCAGCGTCGCAGGAAGATTCCGGGCCTCACTGCATTCCGGGCCTCACTGCAACACCGGGCTTTCGGGTCTTCACTTCCCGGAGCGGCATCGCCTCGTGCGCTCACTTGATTCAGTGATGAGCCGATGCAATGCTGTCGCGACGCCGTGCGGAGTTGTCACAGCGGGACTCAAATCCTTCACCTCATTCTGGCAAACCCAGTGATCATGAGCATTTCGAGGACATACACTTTCACTTCCCTGGACCCCTGATGTGCCCCGGATGCAAGAAAGAACGAAGTCGCCGCGACCCCCCACTCGACATCACCGTTCCAAAGGTGGTGGGGGACCCCCGAGGTGTACAGAGACGTACATCGAGGAGCGGCGACGAGTT
>Ga0074195_1001613_pt1 | contig 30201 bp, 24 predicted proteins | sample EPASupsiteHSE623_FD_64525 | JGI IMG/M metagenome (GOLD analysis project Ga0074195, IMG submission 64525) | Bioremediated contaminated groundwater from EPA Superfund site, New Mexico - Sample HSE6-23 | ecosystem: Environmental > Aquatic > Deep subsurface > Groundwater > Contaminated ... | reverse complement strand
CCTACCGGCGGTTATAGTCCGCGACTCCTGTAAAAAGGACTGATTTGGTGGAATCCCAAAACCGACAGTTAAAGTCTGGATGGAAGAAGAAAAGAGAGCATGCATTGGTGTGCTTTATTGGCAGTCGTTATGTTTTGCCCTGAAAGATCATCATCTAATTTTTAAATGACGGGTAAAATGAAAACGATCAACTATTTTGGCGCCGGCTACAAAGAACGTGTGGAAAATGCAGTTAAAAACCTTCAGAACGGAAAGGGAATCCTGCTTGTTGACGACGAAAATCGCGAGAATGAAGGGGACCTTATTTATGCTGCCGGCAAAATGACCGAGAGCGATATGGCGTTGATGATCCGGGAATGCAGCGGGATTGTATGCCTGTGCCTTTCTCCTGAAAAAAGTGAGCGGCTTGGACTGCGTCAAATGGTGGAGATTAATGACAGTAAGAATAAAACGGCATTCACCATTTCCATCGAAGCAAAAGAAGGGGTCACCACAGGGGTTTCGGCGAAAGACAGGATCCAAACAATCAGGACAGCTATCGCGGAAAATGCACAACCTTCGGATCTGGCCCACCCCGGTCACGTTTTCCCCTTAGTGGCAAAGCAGCATGGCGTGTTTGAAAGAAGGGGGCATACCGAAGGGAGTGTCGACCTTGTGAAATTAGCCGGATTGGGTGATTCGTCCGTGTTGTGCGAATTGACAAATCCCGACGGAACAATGGCAAGACTACCCGAGATTATCGATTTTGCGAAAGAACATGCTCTGACCGTCCTTTCAGTTGAAGATATTATTCAATACCGGGAACAGCTTACTGAAAAAAACATTGTCCCAGTAAATTCAACTTTATCAGGCGTTTGAATCATTGTCTGTGCACCTGTTTTTTTCGACAGCACAAGATAATTAAAGCCGGTCCGGCATTGAAGCCGGGATTGACTATTCTGATATGTCTACAGTTTGCATTCATATTATCTATTCCCAATTTTAAACTTTTTAACCCGCCGGTGAGTTGTCATTAATTACCGTTTAATAGAAAACAACACGCTGTCATGGAAAGATCAACAGGAGAACCTTCGGCACAGGAAACCGGAAAGCAAAATGGGAAAAATGAATTACCCGTTATTTCATTTGAAAAAGCTGAGGATTGGAGAAATTGGCTGGAAGAAAATCACAACCAGGAAAAAGGGATTTGGTTACGGATTTATAAAAAGGGAACAGGTCATCCCTCTGTAACCCGTGGCACCGCTCTGGATGAAGCATTGTGCTACGGATGGATTGACGGCCAGGCCAAAAAACAGGATAACGAATCTTACCTTCAGAAATTCACACCCCGCCGGTCTCGCAGCATCTGGTCGAAAATAAATATTGAGCATATTGAGCGGTTGGAAAAAGAAGGAAAAATGCGGCCGGCAGGAAGAAAAGCGGTGGAAGCGGCACAAGCCGACGGCAGGTGGGAGAAGGCCTATGATTCACCGAAGAACATGGAGGTTCCGGAAGATTTTATCACCGAACTTTCGAAGGATGAAAAAGCGCTGGCATTTTTCGGGACGTTGAATAAAACGAACAGGTATGCCATAGCCTGGCGGCTACAGACGGCCCAAAAGCCTGAAACGCGTGAAAGGCGCAAACAGGTTATGCTTGAAATGATGGCGCGGGGAGAAAAGTTCCATTGAGTTATCAGCTATTCCGGTTTTTCGGTCCAATCAAATGACCAAACTATCTGTGATTTTTTTTCATAAATTGCCAGCAGGTTTTCGTTTTTTTGCTACGCGGCTGGTCCGCGAGGAAAATACAATCGCAGGACTAACAAATTAACCTTTAAACCATGAAACTAAACTTGATCAATCTCCCGGCACTGCTTTTACTGCTGCCCTTTTCAGGGATACTTTCGGCGCAGGATTTTGATCCGTCTGTTCATCCTCCCAGACTGAAAGCCGGGTCTGAAATCGGCGTTGACTACGCTTCTGCAAACCGCAAGTTTACCGGAATACCCAGCCTGACCGTTTCTCCCGGAGGGCAACTGTGGGCGGTTTGGTACGCAGGGATAACACCGGCCGAAGATTACAATAATTACGTGGTGGTTGCCAAAAGTGGCGACAAAGGGGAATCATGGCAGGAGATTCTTGTGATCGATCCCGACGGCGCCGGACAGGCACGGGCATTTGACCCGCAAGTCTGGGTTGATCCTGATGGGCAACTTTGGATATTCTGGGCCCAGCATGTTTACCGGGATTCGACAAGAAATACGAGCCTTTGGGCTGTTTCAACAATCGATCCCGACGCAGCAAAACCAGTTTGGAGCGCTCCCCGGACGGTTTCCAATGGCGTTATGATGGGCAAACCGGTTGTCCTCTCAAATCAGGAATGGGCTTTACCCGTGTCCTTCTGGCATTTAAAGCAGGAAAGCGCAAAAATTGTCGTATCGTCAAACCGCGGTAAGAACTGGGCGGTACGCGGAGCGGTTGATGTTCCTGAAAACATCCGTAACCACGATGAACATGCCATCATCGAACGGAAAGACGGAACGCTTTGGATGTTGGTCCGCACCCGATATGGAATCGGAGAAAGCACATCAAAAGATTGGGGAAAAACATGGTCGCTTCTCAGCCCGTCGGCCATTCAGAACCCGAGCGCCCGCTTTTTCGTCAGGCGACTGCAATCGGGCAACATGCTGCTTGTAAAAAACGGCCCGGTCAACAGGCAAACCAAACGTTCACATCTGATGGCATTTGTTTCGATCGACGATGGCCACTCCTGGTCGAAAGGGTTACTTCTGTATGAAAAGGGCAATGTTTCCTATCCCGACGGGCAGCAGGCCGAAAACGGGGAGGTTTTTATTACCTTTGACTATAACCGGACAAAAGACAAGATCATTTTTATGACCAGCTTTTCGGAAGAGGATATTCTGAGCACCGATTACGATCTAAAACTGATTGATGTCTATGACCGGCGAAAAATAATCAGCGACGGCGGCGACAACTGAATTTCTGCGTCCCTGCTCAATCAGGGCGAATTTGCAAAAGTGTTGAAATGTTGGAAGGAAGGCTTTTAAAAACGGAAGCACATGAGCGATAGCGAAATAATCTTACGAAAGACGGAAATCAGTGATTTGGAGTTCTTCTTTGTCTTTCAACTTGATCGTGAAGCAAACTATTTAGCGGCCTTTACGCCGAAGGATCCGGCAGACAAAACCGCGTATCTTGAGAAGTATACCAATTTGCTGAACATCCGGACGGTAAATATGCAGACAATAATTGTGGACAAAATTATTGCAGGAAGCATATCAAAGTTTGAAATGGAAGGTGAAGCAGAAATTACCTACTGGATTGACAAAAAATTCTGGGGTAAAGGCGTTGCGACGACAGCGCTTAAAAAGTTTCTTAGTATTGAAAACAGCCGGCCCATTTTCGGACGGGTTGCTTTTGACAATTTTGCTTCGCAAAAAGTTTTGGAAAAATGCGGTTTTATAAAAATCGGAAAAGACAAAGGCTTTGCCAATGCCCGGCATACGGAAATAGAAGAATATATCTACAAACTGACGTAGCAATAACGATTCACAAAGGCGACAACTCTGCCCTTTAATTGAAGAACATGGCTCCTTGGTTTATTGCATTTACTTTTTCAGATGCAATTGCAGGCAGCATTGTCAACCTTCCTGAAAATCAATTTGGATTCATCGCAGCATTGAGCTGCTGAACCTTGTACGATTTCATATTGATTTGTTTGTTGATATTCTTCCCGACAGGCTATGCTCCGCGTAATATTTTTTCCATCTTGCGCCCTTTTGCCAGTTCATCAACGAGCTTATCCAGGTATCTGGCCTGTTGCGTTAGCGGATTTTCAATTTCTTCAACCCGGTAGCCGCAAATAACTCCGGTAATGAGGTGGGCATTCGGGTTGAGCGAGGCGTTCCGAAAAAATTCCTCAAAAGTTACCTTTTCTTTGATGAGCAAGTTCACTTTTTCCTGATCATAACCCGTGAGCCATTCAATTACCTGATACAGTTCATTTACTGTTCTTCCCTTCTTTTCGACTTTTTCAACATAAAAAGGAAATACCGAAGCAAACGTCATTTTTGCTATTCGGTCATCGTGATTGCCTGCCTTCATATCTGTTCATTTTAAATCTATCCTCGCTACCAAAATTACTGATAATTGCCAAAAAGAGCATCATCCTGACCTATCACCAGCACATTTATGAGGAAAAACGCAGGGCAAATCACCGGGGTAAAACGAACGACGGCCCGGATAAGGCCAGAGGTATCTCCGGGGAGTATCAGGATAATATCAGGATAATATCAAGAGTAAGTACGGGGAAGACATGCTTTTGGTACGCTTTGGGATGCCCTACGTCGGAGAAAAAGGCGGAATTTAGGGGAGCGTCTGAACGCAGTGTGATTATCTCACTAAAAAAGCCAAAGACAAAATGAGATTCTCCTCGATTAATATTGGTGGAGCGCCATCCAATAAACCTCCCGAGTGGATCCCCATATCGATGAGTTGATTTGATCCAATATATTATTTATTTTTATCATGGCTATTCGCTTTGCGTTACGAATTTTCATTCCGGTTCAATCCACTGCGTGGATGTTTGCTGCGCTCCGGTTCGCAAGCTCAATTCCATTTGGTCTAAAAAATGAAGTACTTGCAAATAAAAAACGTAAATAAAGTCAATGCAGTAATTCTACTTGCTGTACTTACTGTACTTATAGCAAATGAAAATATAATACCATCAGCAAATAATACGGACTATTATATAACAACGGCAGATTTAAACGTAAGAACCGGCGCAGGAAAAGAATACCCAACTCTTTTTACTTTACAAAAAGGAGATGAAGTTGAAATTTTATCAAAAAACGACAATTGGTATCACATCAGGTATTTGGGAAAGAAAGGGTATGCCTATTCAACGTATTTAAAGTATGGTAGAACTGTATCTATTACAAAATTCCATTCGTTAAAACCAATATCATACCTTGGCATAGGAATTTTCGCAGCCATAATTCTCTATGTTGGTTTCATTGCACTCAGAACGGTACGAGATAAAGAATTACTGAAAACCGTTACGAAATCAAATAGAGGTACGCGGTCAGAAAGAGACTTGGTACTGAAACTTTTGAAATACGGGATACCGGCACAAGCGATTTTCCACGATCTATATCTGGAAAAGAATAAAGGAGATTTTTCTCAAATTGACTTGGTCGTTGTCACAAAGGTGGGGATTATCGTATTCGAAGTAAAAGATTTCAGCGGCTGGATTTTTGGAAACGGATATCATACCCAATGGACGAAAGTGTTGGCGTATGGGAAAGAAAAATATCGTTTTTATAACCCTATAATGCAGAACACAAAGCACATAATAGATTTAAGAAAGCAAATTAAACAATTTGGGAATATACCATTCTATTCCATGGTTGTATTTTATGGTGACTGTGTATTGAAAGATGTTAGTTTCGTGCCCAACGGAACATTTCTCGTAAAATCGAGAAGAGTTATAGAAGTGATGAAAACCATTTTAAAAACGAATGAACCGGCACAGTATATAGACAAAACAGAAATAATCGGGGCGTTAAAAAAAGCGGTGCAAAATGGAGAGGATGTTGAAACTCAAATTCAGCATATTGAGAATATAAAAGACATGTTGGGTAAAGACAGGATATTTGATTAAATAGCAATAAAACCAATCGCTAAATTTCAGCCGAGCGATGACCATGTGTTTGAGATATGCTTAAATATAATTATCTTTCATTGGAAACTAACGGTGGTGCTTTTCAATCCCCCCAGAAATTTAGCAAACCGTTGGCAACAATTTGATTCAGGTATTATGAGACTGGTACTTTTAAACGCCTTTTTGCTAATAAATTCTTGTCTTCTTGGACAGGCAATTGAAAAAATACTGTATCGGGGCGACCGTGTTAATGTCTATCCAACTGATAGCATTACAATGGTTGATGTTAAAATGATAGATTCCCTTCCCGATGGACGATATTGCGGTTTCTTTAAAGGGGATACGGCATTTTTGCGATTAGAATTGAATTATATCAACAATGTCATCGAAGGCAAGGTGATAGAATATTACTACGAAAATAGAGATATTGAAAAGATTACAAATTACGAACATGGAATAAAAGATGGCTATTGGGTGGAATTTGATTCTTTCACTGGATATAAAGAGATTCTACACGAAGGGTACTATAAGAATGGTCTCGAACAAGGCTTTCAATATTCGTATACGGGAGAAATCGGAAGTAGAAAAGTCTACAATAAATGCTTTTATAAAAATGACACGTTAATCTATAATATCTGGTACGGCCGTGATTCAACTTATTATGCCCGGGATACCGGATACGTATATCAGTACGACCAACAGAAGCATCTGTTAGCATTTGGGAAGGAATTTAAACACAAGAAAATAGGATTGTGGACTTTTTATTATCCTAACGGGCAAATCAAATCGATTGGGGAGTATAAACAAATTAAAGATCAGGATTATGTCGGTTCAAATGGCGATCCAATTTTTGAAGAAAGAAAAAACGGACTTTGGAAAGATTTCTTTGAGAATGGTCAGCTTTCCAGAGAATACATATGTAGTGCACAAAGAAAGGGAAGTTGGATTTCGACAATAAATGCCCAATATGATAGCCTTGGTAATCTATTAGATTCAGCAAGTTTTGTGAATGGTAAAGGAAAAAATATCGATTTTTACCCTGATGGAATGATCCAGAGAGAATTGTATTATCCCGATTCAACATTCCTGGAATACGAAAAATATTATTCTCCAAAGGGATTGCTGTTGTATAAAGAAGAATTTACTATCAAAAGAACAAAAACAAGAACTGAATATTATGAGAATGGAGGAGTAAAATCCATTGAAAGGTTTCTGCTTTCTCCCGATATTAATTCTGTTCCGTGGGATGAATACTTAAAATTTGGAAAGCAAGAATATTATAATAGGGACGGAACTATAAAAAAGATAGAACAAATAAAAAAGCCACAATGGATTGAATAAAAAACGCCCGTTTCAATTGTATCCCGGCTTGAGAGTGAATCGCTCGCCATTGCTTCATGCCATAGCAGTCAATACAAAATGATGGTACGACGAAACGAAAAATTAAGGCAATTATGACAAGACCAAAAATTAAGATCGAACTAACAGCAACAGATAAAGCAGTTGAACGAACCGGCTGGTTGATGCTATTGGCTGTCTGGGTTCTTACAATTACCAGTTATTCAAACTTGCCAGAGACGATACCAACACATTTCAATGGGGAGGGAAAAGCCGACGGATTTGGTAGTAGAATCAATATTCTGGCTTTGCCATTAGTTGCAACCATTCTTTTCGTTGGTATGACAATTGTTAATAAGTTCCCGTACATTTTCAATTATCCGACCAAGATCACAGAGGAGAACGCATTTAGACAATATAGCCATGCGACCCGGATGATCCGTTATCTGAAACTTATTCTTGTTGTGTTTTTCGGGCTAATTGCATTCAAAACAATAGAAAGTGCTCAGGGTCAATCATTCGCCCCTGGCGCCTGGCCTTTGCAATTGACAATGGGTCTGATTTTTATTCCATTGACCTATTTTCTAATTAAATCGTTTAGAACGAGATGATGATGAAAAGCTAATTTTGATCAGTACTATAAAATCGTCATTTCAGATAAGCTAAAACCTTGATTATAGAGACAAAACCGGAAATAGATACATGGGATGGAACTCTACAAAGCCCTTTTAAAAAGCGAACAGGACAAGGTTGAGATTCTGTCTAGTGCGAATAACGATTGACGGCCCCTGGTCGAAGAATTCAGGAAGTTGAAAAAAAGAAACGAATTAAGTATGTACCCGTTAGTGAGTCTAACTGGAAGATTTTCAGCCAGGGGGATCGCAAGAAGAAAAATTCAATGGGAAAAATTGAAGCGGTCATTTTTGATATGGACGGAGTTATTATAGATTCCGAACCTTTCTGGAAAAAAGCAGAGAAAAAAGTATTCTCATCGGTAGGTGTCAACGTATCTGACGAGCTAAGCAAAATCACCGAGTCCATGACGACGTCCGACGTTACCCGGTTTTGGTATGAGAAACAGCCATGGGAGACGAAAACATTAATAAAAGTAGAAAATGAGGTCGTTGACCATGTTGAATTATTAATTGAACAAGAAGGTGTTGCCATAGATGGAGTACACGATTTTCTGAGAAAATTAAGAAAGCGTGGACATAAAATAGGGCTGGCAACGAATTCACCATACAGATTGATCTCCGCAGTCCTTAGAAAACTGAATATCGCAGGTTATTTCGACGCTCTTTCTTCTGCAGAACATGAATTACAAGGGAAACCGGATCCTGCAATTTACCTGACGGTTGCCGGCAAACTAAATGCAACGCCTGAGAAGTGTATCGTTTTTGAAGATTCTTATTCTGGTCTGATGGCAGCAAAGTATGCAGGGATGAAAACGATAGCTGTTGTTACGGATCATACCAATAACGGCATAAAATATGAGATCGCCGATGCCCAAATAGACAATTTTTCCCAATTTGATTTTTCCTTGTTTGAAACTTTTGATGACGAACGACTGAAAAATAATAAAAGCCATCACCTGGAAGCATGATGTGCAACAGCTTCAATTCATTACAATACAAGTACAAACAAGTTTTATTAAAATATTATACTAAAAAATGCAATCAATTTTCAAAATATTCGTCTAAGTTCTTTTAGTATAAAAATCCAAAGAGCCAGAGTGGGACTTTATTTCCACTTCCTATTTCAATATCACCAGCTGCAATTAAATACTCATCCAAGTGGTCCACCTGCGAGGTATTCTTATTTTTTCCACCAACCTCTATCGTCAACCCATTAACCTTAAAATCTCCTTCGGAGGAAGAATTAACTTGTAGTCCTGAATTCAATAATTGGTTTAAAACAAAGGTCTCCCTGATGTTGCCAATATCTGGTTTGTCTTTTAGCGCAAAAGCAAGATTAGTGTTTTCCAGGAATATCTTATCGGGCTTCTGCAAGGCAGAAACGCCTTTGCCTTCTGAACTTAACGTATTTAGTAGCTTTGCATCCTTTAGTTGATAAACATATTGATACACACTATCCCTGCTTAAATCAAGCTTTCTGGCCAATGCTGCAATGTTTGGTTTAAATGGTACCGATTCAGCAATCACTCCTAACAGCTTTTTTACTTTGGTTGCCGTTCCTGTGTTGTAAGTAGCTATGTAAGCCAGATCAGTATCTACAATCGTATTTATTACCTGATTTAATTTCAACAGGTAAGAATCCTCTCCTTCGGCAATTATTGGAAGATAACCAACTTGCAGATATTTTTGAAAGGCCGGAAGTGGCCGAAAACCATCCGTAATTTTTCTGCTTAAGCTTCGGTGATCTTGAATAATATCTTCAATTTTTACGGGATCAAAACCGATCTTGTTTGTAAACAACAAAAATTCACGAAATGAAAGACCTGCCAGCGAATAACTGATCACTCTCCGGCTTAGGTCTGCTTCGCCCCGATATATATCAAGGGCAGATGATGCAGAAAAAATAACTTGCATCCCAGGCAAACCGTCATATATGTTTTTCAGTTCAACTGACCAGTTTGGGTATTTGTGGACTTCATCAATAAACAGAATTTCTCCGCCCTGCTTGTACCAATCATTTGCCGTATCCAATAAGGTATGATTATAAAACCAGGTATGGTCAGCAGTAATGTAGAGAGCATTTGATGGCAATCCCAGATCATATTTTAAGTGTTGCAACAGTAATGTGGTTTTTCCTGCGCCACGAGGTCCCTTAACTGCAATCATTCGTTGCTCCCAGTTGATCTGGTTATGCAAGTATCTTCTGAAATCATTTGTTACCGGACGTAACAGGTTTTCCTGAAACTCAAATAAAACATTCATAATAGTGTCGATTCAATACGACAAAAATAAGTTAAAAATGTCGATTTGAAACTACATATTTTAAAAATATTTGCTGATTAGTCAGCTTTATTTCAAAAAGGAACAGATTGATTATTCATTCACCATAGCATTAAAAAGCGGAAAGCTTGTTCTGACTAACCACTGTCACGGCTCTACGGATGTTAGTCTTTACGGTCCTGATGATCTGTACACGGGCCTTTATTTCATGACTGACATCGATGACTCTCGTGGCAACATCAAACCAAATTCTGGTAAAGGGCGTCTGGCAAAGTTTTACGAAAGTTATATCCCGGGTAAAGATCCCGGTGTTTTCTCCGATTAAGGTCCCCAGTTTGTTTTGGGCGACAATATGACAAAAATAAGCGTCGGATATCGTTCCGGCGGAGGGTATAAAAAAAAGCGTTCAACTTTTTATCGTAACCGATAGGCTTCAAGTTTTTGTCATCGAATGTGCTTATTCCAAAGATCTCCTTACCCCGTTTATCTTAAAGGAATTTCAACTTATGGGGATCTTGCCGAGTATCATAAATTCTCAGGATATCAATGGCTTCCTTTCTCTCTCTGTAAAATAAGGAATTATGCTTGGTTAATACGCATTTTCTGATTCTCTTCTTTTTGTGTATAACTGGGAACAACTTTGGGTTAACTGAAATATGATTTACTAATTTATCGGTGATTTCCATAAAATCTTTCGCGACTTGGGCATCCCAGCTATTTTGAAGATAATCAAGGATTGACTCAAAATCCTTTTCTGACAACGGTGACCAAATAATCGGCTTAGGCATTTGTATATTTCTTGCGAAGTCTTGACATAACCTCTGAATGAGAAATTCCTTTCCCAGCATCGATCTCTCCAATCGAATCAATTAATCCTTGTTTTTGCTCTAACGTAAGTTTGTCCCATTCATCAAGATTTTTCTGCCCGTTGATATAATTCATCAGAACACCATATAACTCTTCCAACCGATCCTTTTCCAATACATCGATCTGCCTGAATATTTTTAGTTTTAAATCTGATACGCTCATAACTTGTTTTTTTCAAAAATACAAAATAATTACAATCCTGATGTTATTAAAACGCCTGTATCCAATTATATGTTCCTGGAGAATACAGGTTTATTGCCTGATGCCAAAAAAGAAAGTTAAACGCGATCAAATACTTGATTCAGCTCAGGATGAAAAACCATTCAAGAAAATTGAACCAGTCATTAATGAAAGCAAAGACATCCTGGAAGGCAAAGGGATAAAGCCATCTACACAGAAACAATTAATTCAAAGAGCAAAAAAAGCTAATCAGGATTACTTATCGGGAAATTATAAAACCCTGGATCAACTTGAGCAAGAATCCGAAAATTGGTAAGTAATGAAAATAATCTGGTCTGATTTTGCGTCGAAAATGCTTCAGGAAGTTGTGGTTTATTACAAAAGAAAATGTTGTCTTTTCAAACCGAAAAAGCAATGAGTATACCTGAGTATAGGAAGAGTATAGTTATAGTATACCTATAGTGAAGGAATAAAATCCAGTCCAAATCCAGTCCATATCACTTCGTTGGTTAAAAATAATAATCTTTTGTTCTTTATTATGGATAGGCCATACAAAATTGGTATTACCGACGGCACCCGCAACTTCTTCCTGGATCGAAATCCAGGTTGTTAAAGCGATCCAAGGCCGGGAAAATTCCCTCTGTTGTTAAAAAAGGAATTTTATTTAACCAAATACTTGCTTTATAATAAGCGAATATGGTAACTTTATGCTAACCATTGTAACTAATGCCCGGCTAACAAAAAGCTACATGTCAACCGAAACCAAAACGACACGATTTCTTCGCCTTATTTCATTTCTTTCGAGCGGTTACCCGAAAACAAAAGAAGAATGCATCGCACTCCTGGAAATAAAAGACTCGGCCTTTTACAACTACCGGAACACACTGCTGAACAGCGGATTTGATGTCAGACAAAAAGATGGGCAATACTGGATTGATTATCCCGACCAGGACTGCCAGGTTCTGCGAAATGTGCTGCATTTTTCGGAAGAAGACTGTTACCTGCTTGCCAAGTGTATTGACATGCTGAACGAGAATGTTAATGCCGGCAATCGTTTGAAACAAAAGCTCACTGCTTTTTTCAACCAGGACAAGGCTATTGAAGCGTACATTCACAAGGAAAAGTCGGTCGTTGTTCAGGCGCTCCGGAAGGCTCAAAAGGAAAAGAAGCAAATCCTGCTGATCAATTATGCATCGGGCAACAGTCAGACGGTCAAAAACCGGATGGTAGAAGCGTTTGAGTTCAAAGACGACTTTAACCTGGTCTGGGCTTTTGACACGGCTTTACGGCAAAACCGCCAATTCAAGGTATGCAGGATTGAGAATATCCAGGAATCGCCTCTCCCCTGGGAATACGAGCGGCAGCATAAGTCGAAGCCGGTTGATATCTTCCGGAATACCGGCGACCTAAACAAGCATGTAACATGTACCTTAACCCTGAAAGCCAGGAATCTGCTAGTAGAAGAGTATCCGCTGGCAGAGCGTCACCTCACTCCTCGCGGGAAAAATCACTTTGCATTCAATGCGCCCGTTGCCAAATATGAGGGGCCGGGAAGGTTTGTGCTGGGACTTACCGAAGATGTTCAGGTAAGCGGGGATGACGGGTTCCGCGACTATTTAAAGATGAAAATCAATAAATGCCGACGAATTTTGTCCGGCTCCACGAAAACGGAAGTCTCCCTATCGAAATTTGATAAAGATTAAATAAATGGCCCGTTCAAACGTATAAAAAAACGACTAATCAAATTGCATCCTTATGAGATTTAAGATCACCTTTAATCGTACCGGGAAGCAACGCATGCTTCCGATGGATTACCAGTATTACCTGAGCGCCTGGATCTATAAAGTGATCGGGAAAGCCGATCGTGCATTCGCGGAATTTCTTCATATGGAGGGCTATGGTGACGGGCACAGGCGGTTCAAGCTTTTCAATTATTCGCCGCTCGATTTTGGCAAGCCCGAGTTATGGAAAGAAAAGAGCCTTTTCGAAATCAAGTCCGACCGGCTAACTTTGAATGTTTCGCTCCTGCTGAACGATGCCGCGGAAAAGTTCATCATCGGGCTTTTCAATAACCAGCAAGCCTATATCGGCGACCAGTTTAACGGGCTTGATCTGACAGTTTCGCAGGTGGAACGGCTGCCCGATCCGGGAATCGGCCGAACCATGCTTTACCGGGCTATTTCACCGGTAGTGGTCAGTCGTTTAGGTGAAGGCGACCAATATGCGCAGTACCTGTCACCTGAGGATCCTGAGTATACCGGTCTGCTCCGGAACCATTTTATGAATAAGTACCAGCATGTTCCCCATGCGGAGCCATTGCCCGAAGCATTTGAATTTGAATTCACGCTGATGAGTGATCCGCGGTCGAAGCTGATTACTGTAAAACCCTACACTCCCCAGCAAAGCAAGATAAGAGGATATGTGTATGATTTTGAACTTACAGCCCCGGCTCAGATACATCAGCTTTTGCTTTCAGCCGGAATGGCAGAGAAAGGATCAATGGGGTTTGGGTGGTGCGAAATTTAGTTTTTAACGATCTTTCACTATCCGATACTTGATGGTTTGAAAACATTGAAAGAAGATCAACCGAAAATAAGAATAAGCAAGATAAGACAAACTCACAAAAGCAGCTGACTATGAGAATCCACCTAATTATCCAAACAGAAAATAGAATCATTCCGTTTGATCATCAACACCTACTAACGGGAACTATTCATAAATGGCTGGGATGGAACGACGAGCATGGTAGAGTATCCTTATACTCCTTTTCCAGGCTTGAAGGAGGTCACGCAACTGCCGGTGGATTAAGATTCGAAGAAAAAACTTCCTTCTTTTTTAGTTCCTACCATATCGATCTGATTAAAAAATTGATTTCTGGAATTCAAGCTGATCCTCTCCTATTTCAAGGATTACAAGTTTCAGAAATTAGCATTCAAGAAGATCCTGATCTATCAGGTCGTGACCTGTTTTTCTCAGCTAGTCCTATTTTTATAAAAAGAAGAGTTGGAGAAAAAGTAGATCACATTGTGTTTGATGATCCTCGTGCGAATTCCTGCTTAAAGGAGACGCTTCAAACTAAAATGGTTGAAGCTGGAATAACAGATGATTCCTTTGAGATCGGTTTTGAAATAAATTATTCCAGAGCCAGGACAAAAAAAATCACATATAACGGAGTACAGAACCGGGCCAGTTGGTGTCCGGTAATCATCAAAGGCAAACCCGAGACTAAACTGTTCGCCTGGAATGTGGGCTTAGGAAATTCAACTGGAATTGGTTTTGGTGCAATTAAATAACAGTAATCAACCTGATAGCTTTAAAAATCATGAATATGTTATATATCGTAAAATATTCAGGTCCATTCGGGTTTATAAAGCCTTGGACTGCAGTGAGAGATAGTAAGACCTTCAGTCAGCAATTTCTTACCCCTTCTATTATCGAGGGAATTCGGCAAAAACTAGAGGTCACTTCAATTGTTCGGCACAAACTATCCTATTCTTCAATCAGTGTGCAACAAGAGCAAACACAAACCCGTGGATGGGAAAAGAAATCACAATTAAAGATGATGGTTCGCAATCAGTCTATACTCGAACGTGGAGTGATGATCGATCCTATTCTTTATTTGGCTTTTGATAACATTGAACATGCTGAGAAAAGTGCAAAACAACACATTTGTCTGTGTCGAAACGAAGATGTTTTGCTTCCGGATACTGAAATAATAAAAATGGAAGAATCCGAATTTGATGAACTGACTGGTTTTGAACTTCGCTTTGGTGAAAGCGAAAAATCTTTTTTGGTGGGTTTCAATCGCTTTGATGAAACGAAACCGATGTATGGATGGCTGGAAATCACAGGGAAGCCAGTAATTGGGATGTAATGGATGATTTCAACCACATATTAGCCAAAGGCGATCAGAATGGAAAAACACCATTGATACAACATTTAACTGAGGTTGCCAAACTTGCAGAAATTGTTGCGCTGAATCTGGGGTTAGATGCTTCAATTGCCAGAAGGGGTGCCACTTTACACGACATTGGCAAAGCAAGCTCGCTTTTTCAACAAACTTTGAGCAAGTATTTCCACAGGCCTCCGGGATTTGTCTTTCGTCACGAAATCGCATCCTTGTTTTTTATTTCATTGCTAAATGAGGAGGAAAAGTATCCCATAATCGACATGATTGTGGCTCACCACAAATCAATCTATCAGGATGCCGGAGGAAAAGGAATACTTGATATGATTGAGAATGATCCGGATTTTCTTTCCCGGCATTTGAAGGGTTTTGAAACATGGAGTAAAGATGCTCTTTCAATTCTATCAATTCTTGGATTTGAAACAGCCCCAATTTCGGTTCAACAGGCGGAAGCTAGCTTTTGGGAAGTTGTGGATTATTGCGAATCAAAAACGTATGGCTATTCTCAATGGAAAGGAGTTTTGATAGCAGCCGATCATCTGGCTTCGGCTTTGGAAGGATGTTCAGATACACTTTTGAAGCGATTATACATTCATCCGGATTTGAGTTATTACCACTCCCGGAAAAGCGAATTATACCCGCTGTCGTTACTTTCCACAGATGATGAACGATTGCACACACTGGCAACTGCTCCTACTGGTGCCGGAAAAACTGATTTTCTGATCCGCCGGTGCAAAGGCCGGGTGTTTTATACGCTTCCTTTTCAGGCATCTATCAATGCCATGTATGAGCGCATAAAAGACGATTTGAAAGAGACCAACGCAGATGTGCGATTACTTCATGCAGCATCAAGCATTAAGTTGGAAAATGGAAAGATCGAAGAGAAAATTTTGCAACGGCACATCGGAGCTTCTGTAAAAGTCCTCACTCCTCACCAACTGGCTTCGCTTGCATTTGCCACCAAAGGCTACGAAGCAATGATTGCAGATATAAAAGGATGCGATGTTATTTTAGATGAGATTCATACCTATTCGGAGACCACGCAGGCTATTGTGCTAAAGATTGTTGAAATTCTTTGCAATATTGGTTGTAGGGTTCACATTGGAACGGCCACAATGCCAACCGTTTTATACAATCGGCTGATTGATATTCTGGGAGGGAAAGGGAATGTTTATGAAGTAAGTCTACCCGATGATGTCTTAAATACATTCGACAGGCACATCATCCATAAAGCCGATTCGATTGAATCATTGGAAAACGTAATCGATGATGCTATAAAACAAAAGCAAAAGATTTTACTGGTGTGCAATCAGGTAAAACGATCTCAAGAGTTGTACAGAAGCTTGACTGACAATTATCCGAATATACCAAAAATGTTAGTTCATAGCCGTTTCAAAAGGGGAAAGCGCAGCCAGCTTGAAAACGACCTGAGAAATATCTACAATAAGAGTTCAGAGACATGTCTGGTCGTTTCTACGCAAGTAGTAGAAGTTAGCCTGGATATTAGTTTCGACCTGATGATAACCGAATGTGCACCCATTGACGCATTAATTCAACGATTTGGACGGATTAACAGAAAAAGAACCCACGATACAATTGGGCGTTACAAATCCATTTATGTGCTTAATCCACCAACCGAAAAAGCTGATGCTCTACCTTATGGGTTAGATGTTTTGCAACGTACCTACGAAGCCTTGCCCAATGGCGAATTATTGAAAGAGAAGAATTCTCAGGATCTGATTGATCTGGTTTATCCCTCTATCGAATTTGTAGATATTGACTTGAGCACAGTTTTCAAAGACGGTAAATGGAAAATAAAAGAACTTTGGCACAATCCAAAGTCGGCGCTTTTGGAAACCCTTGATATTGATTCTGTCACTTGCATTGAAGAAGCCGACAGGGAATTCTATGAAACCGCCTACTATGCAGAACAGGCAAAATTAGAGATTCCGGTTTCTTACCGATCTGTAGCTTACCGAAGTTTAGATAAATCGACTGCTGGTTCTCGTCCGTTTATCATTCCTTCAAAAGCTTATGATCCCGAACTCGGCTTTCTGATTGAATTTGCAAAACCAGAGTTTACCGATGTTACTCAACGATTCTTATAAAAACACGAACTATGATAGCAGCAAATATTGGAAGAATTTTTCTTGATGCTTATAATGAGAAGAATAAGTGCAACTACTCAGCTAAAGCATTTTTTACCGAGAAGTATTTTGTCCTCTTTTTTGACCATGAAAAATACATGCAGTGGGTAACAAACTCGCCATTTGTTCAAGGTATAAAGAAAGGTATAGCACCTACAATTGCAGAACGTAAAATAAAGCTTGAAGTGTTAATTGATAAAATATCCAAGAATGAGGCTGATGCTAGTATTGCCATTGGATTTCCTTCTCTAGATTTAACTGCAAGCACTTCTGGACAAATAACCAGCATGAGTTTACCGCTAAAAGAAAATGATGTTTACCTATCATGGATCGGTAGCGGCTTTGGCATCGGGGTACAAAGTGGATTATCCCTTTTATTCAGTAACAAACAAATTCTGTTGGATTTATACGATGGGTGGCAACTTTACCGGGAATTTCTAAACAAAACACCTAACCTTCGAGGAAACCAAATCAATACATGGAACGGTCAGTGGATTGCACACCGGTATAATAAGAATACCTATGATGCATTAAACCCAACTGCCGCTTTTAATCCATTTGGTTCAATGAAAGATAGTGGATTGGAGGCTACCACACAATCGTGGACAAAGGTATTGGTTGGCATTGCCCGCAATTATCCCGAATCAACCTTAACAGCTTATATCTACAGTTTAGGACAAACAAATATTACAGTTGGGTTTGTTCCTTTTGAATTACCACGAATCAGGCAACCATATGAATTGTATTCGAAATACTTCGGCACCACCAAGATTGATCAAGTAGAACAGTTGTTTGGTACAGCCTTCGGATTTACAAAAGCTTGCCAAATGGGGGCTATAGGAGTGAATGCCTTAGAGCCGAAGGGATTCAGAGACTGCATGGACAAAGGAGTTGTTCCAAAATACAATGAAACTGACGAAGAAAAAACTATCAACTTTAATACATATCAAATCTGGCTATTAGCAATGTTAAACAACGAACAATTATGGGAACACGCGCAACAGATTGCGAAAACCCTCAACAGTTACTCAATTAGTGAAACCAACGCAAGAAAGGTAAAAAGCCAAGAAGTTGCAAATCTATTGGCTTCAGTAAACAAAAAGCAGTTTATCGATGGGTTGACAGCCATTGTAAAAGGAAGTCAAAACGTTGAACAATTAGCAAAGATAGCGGAACTAATCAATGTTATGCCCATTGACAATGTTCCTTACTTCCTAACCCTCATTCGCTTTCAATACGCAGTAGAAAATAAAAAAATTTAACCCTGAAATTATGAATCCTTACATTTATTTAAGAGCGTTGAAACATGCCGAGCATACCGTATTTTGTGTACAAGATGGTCAGAAAACCTATTTTGACCCACAGTTTAACCGTGTTGTCGCCTATTCAAGCGGTCAACAAGTAAAACGATCCATTCTAGATTCCCTGACATCCAATTTGAATGTTCAGATGGCACCAATTACGTTCAATTACAATGTTAATGCTAAAAAAGAATTGGAGAATAAAGAACCGTGGTCACCTTGCGATCCAACCTATATCGACCAATTACTTGGAGGATGGATGCGAGCTGGTGATGGTGTTACTGTAAAGAGGAGAAGTCCGTTGTCTATATCGGCAATGCGTCCCATTCACCCGCTTCTTGCCGGAACAGATAAAGAGAACCTTACTTTCGACCGGAGTGATAAACCAGACCGCAATCCAGTTAATGTGAGATTGGGCGATAAACTGTTGACAGATGACGAAATTGACGAATTCTTAGCCACAAACAACCGGACACTTCCCCGAAGAAACTGGATTCCTGATAATGTAAGAACAGGTGGTTTATTTGTTTATGATGTAGCAATTGACCTTCGCACCCTGTTTTGTGTTTCTATCAATCAGCATGAGCCTGAATTACCAAAAGAAAGAATTGAAGATTTGAAATCGAAAGGCTGGATTGAAACTGAAAACATATTTGGCAAATGTTTGGTTTTGCCAAAAGACGAACGGGAAAAAGTAATACCTGCCTTGGCAAGTGCACTGCTTAATTGGAGAATTACTTCAAACCAAGCTCGCACGTTCAGTTTGATGGAAACATTGGCAATAGCAATAAGCGACAATGCCAACAAACTCGCAGGTGCAATCAGGGCCAAATTAATTGATGATGGCGAAAAACCAAAGGCCAAGCCTATTATTGATGAAACAGCAGGCGCCGATATTTTTGTTACTCTCCCTTGCTCAAATTATGTAGTAACCGTGAATGAAAGTACCGATGCAATTGAGCAGGCAGAGCGGAAACTCATCGATTTAATGATGGCCTTCAATTACGAGAATCAGATGGCTGAAGCCTAATTTCTAATCCTGGCAGGTTTGTAAAACCTGCCAGGATTACATCAAAATAATCAGAAGTTCAATCATACATATTACCAGACGCCATTTTTAATTGCGATCAGACTTGCCATCGAAAACTTTGACTTTATGGCGTTAAACTCAGTGCTCGTTTTTGAAGGAAAACTGATCCACAAAACTTCATATCCTTGTCAAAGTGAAATACGATGGTTTTGCCTTTGAAATGGTTTTCGGAAAAGCTAATTTTGATCAATAAAATGAAATCGTCATTTCAGATAAGTTAAAACCTTAATTATGGAAACAAAAACCGGGAATAAACACATGGGAAGACAGGTAAAGCGCTTCCGTGAAGCAATCGGAATGAAACAGGAAACACTGGCCGGGGAACTGGGAACGTCCCAACAAAACATCTCCTATTATGAAAAACAGGAGGATATTGATAATGACCTATTCACCCAATTAGCTAAAGGGATGGGGGTAAGTCCAGAAGTACTGCAAGATTATAATGCTGAGGCTCCAATATTCAATATTCAGGAAGCCCGTGAAAATGCTCAAACAGGCTATATCTATAATTTCAACCCCATTGACAAAATTCTGGAACAGTCATCCAAGATCGAAGAATTATATAAGGCCCTTTTAAAAAGCGAACAGGACAAGGTTGAGATTCTGTCTACAGCAAACAGCGATTTGCAAACCGTGGTTGAAGAATTGAAGAAGTTGAAAGAAGGATCAAAATAGCCAGATTCCCATGTAGAGGGTTTGATTTGTAATATTTTCAAGGAGAAGAGAAGCAAAATTCAATGGGAAAAGTTGAAGCGGTCATTTTTGATATGGACGGAGTTATTATAGATTCCGAACCTTTCTGGAAAAAAGCAGAGAAAAAAGTATTCTCATCGGTAGGAGTCAAGGTATCTGACGAGCTAAGCAAAATCACCGAGTCCATGACGACGTCAGACGTTACCCGGTTTTGGTATGACAAACAACCATGGGAGACGAAAACATTAATAGAAGTAGAAAATGAAGTTGTTGATCATGTTGAACTACTAATTGAACAAGAAGGAGTTGCCATTGATGGAGTACAGGATTTTTTGGGAAAACTAAAAAAGCGTGGACATAAAATAGGCCTGGCAACGAATTCACCATACAGATTGATCTCCGCAGTCCTTAAAAAACTGAATATCGCAGGTTATTTCGACGCTCTTTCTTCCGCAGAACATGAATTACAAGGGAAACCCGACCCTGCAATTTACCTGACGGTTGCCGGCAAATTAAATGCAAAGCCTGAGAAGTGTATCGTTTTTGAAGATTCTTATTCTGGTCTGATGGCAGCAAAATATGCAGGAATGAAAACGATAGCTGTTGTCGCAGGACACCCCGTTGCCGATACAAAATATGAGATCGCCGATGCCCAAATAGACAATTTTTCCCAATTTGATTTTTCCTTGTTTGAAGCTTTTGATGACGAACGACTGAAAAATAATAAAAGCCATCATATGGAAGCATGATGTGCAACAGTTGTCTAAGAAGCTATGCACGCTAACAACCTATACTTTCCTTTGATTTTGGTTGTCGAAGTATGACAAAAAGATCGTAATTTTAGGCTGGATCATAAAAAACCAAGAGACTCGTGTTCTTTGACATACTGAAAATAAGCGATTTAAATATAGTTGTCGAACTTCCGGGGAAAATACCTTCTGGGAGATCGACAATCTTTTTGAGAAAAAATGCTATTTTTACAAAAGCTAAATAGCTGAAAGTGAATATTTTTTTTTGAGTCGTCGAACGGCTCCCAATCGCACCATACTGGAATTGAAACTATCGGACAGCATCATAGGACATACCTTGCTGACACTCCCAATCGCACCATACTGGAATTGAAACAATTCAACAACAAAAGGTTTGAGTGAGCTGTAAAACTCCCAATCGCACCATACTGGAATTGAAACGATAGAGAAGAAAGAGGACATAAAAAAACGACTTGGACTCCCAATCGCACCATACTGGAATTGAAACACAACATCGATAAAATCTGTACTTCAATTCGCAAGCTCCCAATCGCACCATACTGGAATTGAAACGTCTACTTCGGACATGCTTTCGATCCAACTGTCGCCCTCCCAATCGCACCATACTGGAATTGAAACGTATCGGACTTCCTCCTTTGCGTATCGTCGAAGAATCTCCCAATCGCACCATACTGGAATTGAAACATACCGCAGCCGTAAAAGGTGTTCAAACCTTAACGATCTCCCAATCGCACCATACTGGAATTGAAACGGCAAACAAAAAGCTTTTCTGAAATGCCCGGCAAAGCTCCCAATCGCACCATACTGGAATTGAAACTCAGAGCTTCATACCCGTGACTTGTACGCCGTTACCTCCCAATCGCACCATACTGGAATTGAAACGTGAAGGGATGAAAACCTACACACATCGGGACCGGCCCTCCCAATCGCACCATACTGGAATTGAAACGATGTTAGAGCGAATTTACCGGGAATTGGTCGGCGACTCCCAATCGCACCATACTGGAATTGAAACGTCTGGGCCAGATCAAAAAGTTTCAGGTCGATCACACTCCCAATCGCACCATACTGGAATTGAAACGACCAGAACTCAAAGTTTTTAAGGGGTGTTTCAGACTCCCAATCGCACCATACTGGAATTGAAACTATCTAAAAAAGTTTTAATGTGACCTTAGTTTTTAGCTCCCAATCGCACCATACTGGAATTGAAACATTATAGTGGCTATCAGGCGCGTGAGCGATACTTTCTCCCAATCGCACCATACTGGAATTGAAACTACCCACTTATAAACGAAACCGATGCCGATCCCGACTCCCAATCGCACCATACTGGAATTGAAACTTGTGTTGCCTCTATCGCTAACACAAGTTTTTTAACTCCCAATCGCACCATACTGGAATTGAAACGCTCTGACTAAACAGAAACCGGGGAAAACCCTAAACTCCCAATCGCACCATACTGGAATTGAAACAAGTCCCGGTGCCTTCAACGGGAGTTACCACGATTGCTCCCAATCGCACCATACTGGAATTGAAACGCAAAGCAATGGGCGACGGCAAAGCCTTCCATATGCTCCCAATCGCACCATACTGGAATTGAAACCGGGGAACGAATGCCTATAAGGCCTGGAAAGCTGACTCCCAATCGCACCATACTGGAATTGAAACCTAATCATGCGGGTTCACACATTACATAACCGGTTCAGCTCCCAATCGCACCATACTGGAATTGAAACACAAAAAGCGAATACTTTATAGTCAATCTCGGGGCTCCCAATCGCACCATACTGGAATTGAAACAGGTTGGATTACGGCACGAAGATGGGAGGATGAAATACTCCCAATCGCACCATACTGGAATTGAAACATATTAACCGGCTGTCCGCAAAAATCACAGCGATGAACCTCCCAATCGCATCATACTGGAATTGAAACGGAATCAATTGATCCCCCGGCTCCAGTGTTTGAACTCCCAATCGCACCATACTGGAATTGAAACCCATTTAGTTTCCATATACGTGTTGTATTCTCCGGAATCTCCCAATCGCACCATACTGGAATTGAAACGGTTGATGCTTCACCTCGCTTATTACATTGATCAGCTCCCAATCGCACCATACTGGAATTGAAACTGGTCAGTACGTGGCTCTTTATAAAGCCCGCTATGCTCCCAATCGCACCATACTGGAATTGAAACAAATTAGTCCATCGGGAATCACTATGTATTCAGCTTCTCCCAATCGCACCATACTGGAATTGAAACGTAAGTGTATCCTGTCAGAATACTTACTCGCTGTCTCCCAATCGCACCATACTGGAATTGAAACATCACCCAAACCCATGGATTTGCATCCCACGATTCTCCCAATCGCACCATACTGGAATTGAAACCTGATCCTGTTGGGGCAGGAGTCGCCGGAGCGGGCTCCCAATCGCACCATACTGGAATTGAAACAAAGAAGTCATTCAGGTCTGTTTTTGACATTCCACTCCCAATCGCACCATACTGGAATTGAAACGGCTTGAGGGCCTGAAGGAAAAGACAGACATAACACTCCCAATCGCACCATACTGGAATTGAAACGTGTTAAACCATATCATGCCTGCCTGTGGCAAATTACTCCCAATCGCACCATACTGGAATTGAAACTACATTTTCGATAGGTGGCATAGGTGGATTTTTAACTCCCAATCGCACCATACTGGAATTGAAACTACATTTTCGATAGGTGGCATAGGTGGATTTTTAACTCCCAATCGCACCATACTGGAATTGAAACAAACAACAGGATAGTATTGCTGGAATCCGGAAGCGTCACTCCCAATCGCACCATACTGGAATTGAAACGGGACTTGCACCGTTAACCCGGATTAGGGAATCAAACTCCCAATCGCACCATACTGGAATTGAAACAGGGGAATTACAATCAATGCTTTTCCGGGGATATGTCTCCCAATCGCACCATACTGGAATTGAAACTGTGTATCCGGATGGTGTAATTGATGCGTCGAAGCTCCCAATCGCACCATACTGGAATTGAAACGGGAGGACCGATAGCGTATGAATTTCGGCTGATTCTCCCAATCGCACCATACTGGAATTGAAACTCAGTTTTCCAATACCCTACGAGATCAAAAAGGGCTCCCAATCGCACCATACTGGAATTGAAACTTTATTTTTACATAGCAATAGCCGGCTTTCCGGTGACTCCCAATCGCACCATACTGGAATTGAAACGGTCCACAACGGCTCGGCGATAATACCCTGGCATCTCCCAATCGCACCATACTGGAATTGAAACATAAAGGACTGTTGTTTACGGAACATCGTTAATAATGCTCCCAATCGCACCATACTGGAATTGAAACGTACATAAGTCTTCCGGTTGCACTCGATATGGCAACTCCCAATCGCACCATACTGGAATTGAAACGACGGCTGCGCTATTTTTAACGATGCATCCGGTTTCTCCCAATCGCACCATACTGGAATTGAAACTTGAAATGTTTTGTTGTGATCGTGGTTCTTCGCTCTCCCAATCGCACCATACTGGAATTGAAACAGTCCACATCTGGCTACTATTGACACGGCATACGCTCCCAATCGCACCATACTGGAATTGAAACTACCTAAACAGCATTGTGCCATTTGGGCAGTAATCTCCCAATCGCACCATACTGGAATTGAAACGACGGAACCCAGTCCACGGCGCAAAAAACATGGGCTCCCAATCGCACCATACTGGAATTGAAACCTTGGAATCAATACAGAGCGCACAGTAAACTATTCTCCCAATCGCACCATACTGGAATTGAAACCAAATAAGCAACAATTTGTACAACAGGCTTACGGACTCCCAATCGCACCATACTGGAATTGAAACGGAAAACCTGAATACATTACTCAGGTAGTTGACACTCCCAATCGCACCATACTGGAATTGAAACCAGGTAAGAGAACACAAACTATAAAAGGCAACTAAACTCCCAATCGCACCATACTGGAATTGAAACGTTGATTCCATCACGCTGGTGAGGCTTCAACTCTTCTCCCAATCGCACCATACTGGAATTGAAACGCAATAGTCTTCAATGTTCTTGGCTTCATCCTTAACTCCCAATCGCACCATACTGGAATTGAAACTGTTTGTCAACCAGGTCAAGCATATCAGAGGAGGACTCCCAATCGCACCATACTGGAATTGAAACAACTGAATTGGTCACACTAAAGACTCAGTACGACACTCCCAATCGCACCATACTGGAATTGAAACTGAAAAAGTAGTATTATGATGATTCTCTTCGTAATTCTCCCAATCGCACCATACTGGAATTGAAACTAGTACATGCCGCCCGGTTTATACCAGCCCTTCCTGCTCCCAATCGCACCATACTGGAATTGAAACATATTCAAAAATAGTACCTCTAAGAAAACTACTCAATTTATCCAATTTCAACAGGCAGTTTAAGCAAATTGTATATAAGTCCCCTTATCAGTACAAAAATGACATTCTTCGAACAGCAGTAAAGGGTTGAAATTGGATTAACCAACCATCAGGATGATTAACAAGAAATTTCCTGATTAATTATAACAGGCAAACCTGCGCCTGCCTGTTACAATTAATATAAGATCAGTCATTTGACCACATCAACGGAACTTCTCTTTAGTAATTTAGTTTTATTGTTTCAATTGCATGATGGCCAACTTTGAAAATAAGACTATTCCCTTCACCCGGTATCGATTTCCCCTCTTCTTCGATCATATTGGTCACTGCCGCGCTCTTAAAAGGTTTGAATAAAGAAATCCGGGCTTCTGAATCCTGGCCTTCCGCATCGTAACAACGCAGGACGACCTGATTGTCATCGTCACTTTTTTTGATCGTGCTGATCACCAGATTCTGATTTTCCAGCGATACAAAACTCATTGACTCAGGCATCGATGCTTCCGGTCCGGTTGAAGTGACCGTGACAGCCTTTAATGGCTGATTCGATTGGGTACCGAGACGATAACCATTCTTCCAGTCTCCCTGGTGGGAATAAAGGGAAAATGTATAGGCGTGGTCACCTGGTTGCAGGTAATAATTTCCTTCCCAGTGACAACTTTTGCGGCTGGCCAGCAATACAGGCTGCAGAATGGCGTAACCGGCAGGATTTGTTGTCGGGTCAATCCAGTCGAAAACGGCTACATCAGAACTGATGGTAAGACCGGTCTTTCCGTCGGATGCTGAAAACCAATCCTGTACTTCACGGGGATGAACCTCCGCACAGGGGGTATCGTAGATTTGAGAGGGTTTTGAAAATCCTGCCGCTCCCGCAATTTCATCCTGTCCTACCCGGACAACGCCCATCGGGACCTCGTAGGCAATGGCCGATTTTGTCTGATTAACCGGGAAAGCAAGTCGGAATTCCCTGTAACGCTCCCCGTCAAAGCCTTTTAAATTCACATGGACATCAATCCGCTTAATGGTTTTATAAAGGATGATTTGCTGTTCAACGGTCACATGATTAATTTCCCTGGTAAACTGGTAAACATCACGAACCGGTCCGTTCGATACCAGCGACCAGGGCTGGTTATAATCGCTGAACTTTTCAAATCCGTCCATAGTTGGCTGCTGAACTTCCGTAAATTCTCCGGCACCATTCCCTTCCGATTGCATGGTAAACAATTCAGCGCCCAAAAATTTATTCGTTTTTATTAACTCAGTTGATAATTCCTTATCAAACAAAGATTTAATACCTCCATTTCCCAGGACAACTTTATAAAACTGATTTTCGCAAGTGGTATTGTTAATCTTAAAGGTATTGGAGAATTCTGCAGGCTGTCCTTTTTCGAGATAAAAAGTCTTATAGCCCAGGGAAGGTACCTTCTCTGCCACAAACAAAAAGGTGATTACCTCATCCTTGTTTCCCTTGATCTCATGGTCATTGATGAGTTGATACGGTATTTCAGTCCCATCCTGATCAATGAGGCGGAACGAGTTTTCATCATTCCCTTCCACGTCGAGTGTAAACCGAACCAAATCGGTACGTTCCCACGACAGCGTATTAAACACAACCACCGGAATTGCCTCACCCGAAAACCGGATTCGTGATGCGATATTTTGCATGGACGTATGGACGATCCCGGAAGCAATATTTTGTGCTTCCTCATAGGCGGTCCTGAAAGCACGGTCGGTCTCGTCGCCGTGTTTTCCGCCCCATCCATGATCGGGATAGATCGCGTGTTCCCAGGCCGTAATGAACGCCTCCTGCGGATAATTGGAGAACGAACCTGACTGAAGGGCATCGAAAGTAGCTAGTTTTTCGGCATCAGTCAGCAGACGTGACCCTTCTCGTGAAGCTTTCAGCGCCTTCTGATGCGAAGGACCATGAATGTATAGCCACACGTTTGGACGCTCTCCCATAATTTTGTCGAAACCAGGCTTTCCTTTCATAACTGCATCCATCCATTCTGTCGCGGTAGAATATTTAATTGAGGGCATTTTTAAAGAGGCAGCCTTCGAATTCCAATCATTGAAAAAGGTATCATAATCAGGAGGGGTGGCAAAGTCGTGTGAATAAAGAAACGGCAGTTCAGGCTCAATGCGCCGCTTTTTAAAATAATCGTTCCAGTCGGCCAGCATAGTTGAAAAAGCGCTGGTCAGAGCACCAATGTCCTGGCCAGCATCTCTGACCGGAATACCAGCTTCATCATACTGACCGGGAGTAAAACAGGTGATATAACTTCCATCGGGACTGTACCAGCGGTAAATTCCGGGCTGATGCCGGCTGAACTGCATATAAGGTATTCCCGATTTGGCCAGGATTTGCGGCATCTGCAACGCTCTTCCGGGAACGTCTTCGTTCCAGTAAGTTTTGAAATCGCAACCCGGCAGTGTTTTTTTGAGCCATTTACGCCCCAAATAAGCCTGCCTGATCAATGCCTCACCCGTGTACATCGATTCGTAAGGCTGAATGTATGTCGCGCCCCACTCTAATCGCCCTTCCCTGGTATATTTCAGGATTTCATCCAACGAGTCCGGATGCCTGTCCAGATATTCCCGCAAACAAAGCGCATCTTCAACGGAAAAACGAAATCCGGGATTACTCCTCAATCGCTCCAGCACAGGCGTGATCAGCCTTTCATCACGGAATTCAATACATTTGCCAATACTGTCCATCCAGGCAATATCCTGATGTGACGAAGGAAAGATGCTTATTGTTCCCCCTTTAAATCCGGAGTAATCGGCCTTTGCCGCTTTAGCTTCTGTAGCGTTGGTTTGCGCGGCTACATCAACAGAACCACCTATCACCGCACAGCTTGCGATTAAGAGGGAACAACGCTTAAAAATTGTTGAATTAAGTATTTTCATTTGTATCTAAGTTAATTTTTAAAAGTAAAATGGAATTAAGCTCTGCACTCAGAGCGCAGCGGAGATTCACGAAGCGAATTTATTTTAGTCATCTTTATTAATCTTTACGTATCGCAAAAACTGAAACGCCAAGAATATAAATCATGCAGCCCACGGGAATATACATGCATGCCATCAGTCCGAAATTGACGCTCACAATGCCCATCAGCGGAGGGATGACTGCTCCACCCACCACCGACATAATCATCAGGCCTGAAAGCTCATTGGCCCTTTCAGGTTTTTTATTGATATTGATGGCGAACATGATCGGGAAAAGATTGGCCGATCCGAGACCTGTCAGGAAGATGGCCACTTTGGCCATTGTCAGTCCGGAAGCATTGACAAATACCGCTAAACTGATCAATGCAACCAGCACGGAAACAAGAAGAAACCAGTTCGGCCTGATCCAGTTCAGCACCAGCGCTCCCCCAAGCCTCCCAATCATCAATGCAGTGTAATAGTAGCTGATCACAAACGAAGCATCCTCGAGCGGTACATGGAAGGTATCACCGACATAATTCGCAATATTGGAGTTTAACCCGACTTCTGCTCCAACGGAAAGAAAGATACCACTGACCATGATCAATATAAAGGGATCTTTTAGCAAGTTTAATGCAGAAGAAAAAGTAGCCCGCCCTCGCTGACCATCCGATTCCGATTCATCAATTTGAGTAAACTGAAGCCAGATAACGGCTAAAAATGAGGTGATGGCATAAACGGCAAAAACAAGCTTCCAGTTCTCAAACCGCATAGCCACCCAGGCCGCGATGATTGGTCCTGTCAATGAACTGATCGCTTTTATAAACTGAGCGAAGCTCATATAACTCGAATACTTGCCGGAGGGGACAACATCGCGCAGCAAAGGATTAATGGGTACCTGAACAATAGTATTGCCGATGCCCAGCAAAAGAAAAGCTCCAAGCATCACAGGAAATGAATAATGAATGAAAGGCAGGATCATGGCAAAGCCCGTGATGAACATGCCCGTGTTCAGGATCCTTCTTTTTCCGAAGCGGTCCTGCAGAATGCTCACAGGAATGGAAAGCACAAAAAACCACAGGAATGCCATGACCGGAATAAGTTGGGCCAGATCATCCGTCAGGGTAAAATCTTTCTTGACAAAGCCGGTCGAAACCCCGACGATATCCACAAATCCCATCACGATATAGGCCAGCAGCAAAGGCAATACCTTACTCAATATAATTTTTCTGTCTTTCATGTTACCTGTAGTTTCGTGCGGTTTCAATATAAGCTTTTAGATTTTCTTCGGGTGTTAACGCTGGAAGTGCGCATCCTGAATTAAGAATAAAACGGTTGGTGTGTGAAAACACATTCAGCAGTTCGGCCGTTGCCGTTCTAACCTGCTCAGGAGTCCCCAATGCCAGCACACCGCTTGGATCAATGTTGCCGGTAAAGGTCGCCCGATCTTTCAGCAGATCGAAGGCTTTGTACATATCTGTTTTGTAATCGATTTCAAAAGCATCGGCGCCGGTCCCGACCATTTTATCCAGGATGAGCTCTGTATTTCCGCAAATATGCAGGGTATAAAAAAGTCCCGCCTCATGGGCCGTATCTACGACTATTTTTTCATAAGGCATGGCAAACTGCTCATACATTTCCGGAGAGATCATTTCGGGACCGGCCGGACTATCGCCGTTCGAAACCATGTGAGCTCCGGTTTGTCCCATCAGCCGAATGAACTGGCAGGTGATATCTGTACAGTAATCCAGCAGGCCGGTAACCAGCGAAGGCTCTCCCATATAGAGATCCGTCATCCAGTTTTCAGTTCCCCTGATCATACTGGCCAGAGAAAAAGGGGCCTGATCGCAATTGCCCCTGACCATGACATCATCCCCGTAATAGTCTTTCAGCAGCCTGACCGACTCCAGCCATATCTGAACATATTTATAATCCTCCACCTTAACTGGTTTCAGTTTT
>Ga0074195_1001612_pt1 | contig 30214 bp, 33 predicted proteins | sample EPASupsiteHSE623_FD_64525 | JGI IMG/M metagenome (GOLD analysis project Ga0074195, IMG submission 64525) | Bioremediated contaminated groundwater from EPA Superfund site, New Mexico - Sample HSE6-23 | ecosystem: Environmental > Aquatic > Deep subsurface > Groundwater > Contaminated ... | reverse complement strand
AAGTCGTGGCCCAATTGAAATACGGATGATAACGTTCATTCCCGGCGTGTGGTCAATCTATCCATGTCTGAAAAGATGTGGCCTAATTGAAGCACAATAGGTATGCAGTTCACTACAACCATGCTCTACTGCCCATCCAGGGACATGAACGCAATCCTCGCAGCCAAGCCGCTTCAGTAAAGCGAGATGCGGATGAGCCGTGCCCAAGATCCGGACATGCTGCCAGCCCAGGACCTTCCGGCAATCCTGGCAAAGGTACGAAGCCTCAGGTCCGATCTCGAAGCATTACGAAAACTCCAGAAGGCTTTCGCGATAAGGACAGCTAACGAGATCGATGAGCTTTTCGCGAAGGTCGAAGCTACAGGCCCGACCCGGCAGGAAACCGGATCGCCCCGGCAAAGGCGGTCATTTGCCAATAGTAGTGTCACATTGACTCGAAATTATGGTAACGATGTGACACTACTAAATGAATGGACGTGAATATGCCGGGAATAATGGGTATCTGTAGGCCGGTTAATGCTGGGCAGGAAAATATGGCTACGCCCTCAACCTCTCAAACTGCCGCCCTTAGCAGCTTGTTCTTGGCTCTCCTGGCAATCTTCTCAGGCTCTCCGCTGGCCAGGACCTCGATGTCCCTGGCCGCGCCCGGAGAGTTGTATCTCATGAAATCCAAAATACGATACGAAATTGATTAGGAGAATCATACATGGTACACAAAATCATTTGCTTATCATGAATCTGGAATTATGATACGCAAATGATTTTATGTACCATATGAGTTACATTTTAATTTACAGATTAATTAATGTCGCATTATTCTACGCTTTCAGTAATATTGAGTAATTGTGGAAATGCAAAAATTGTTGGCCTACTACCACTGCTTTCGCTTATAATCACTATGATACCCTCATCAGTTAGTTCTCGAAGTACCCTATTAGCAGTCATTTTAGATTGCCCCAACCTAGACCCAAAATATGTTGCGCTAAATATAGGTTTCGAGAAGATCGCATCAAGCGCTCGGATTGAATATTGAGTTCGCGTAATTGAGCTTACCTTGTCTTTCATATTGTTATATAAATTAATAATTTCTTTTGCTTTTTTGCTGTTCTCACTCGATTGTTCTATCATGGCCTGAAGGAAAAATGAGATCCATCCATTCCAATCCTCATCTCTTGAGATCGAATTAAGATGCTTATAATATACGCTCCTGTTCCGCTCAAGGTATGAGCTGATGTAAAAAGTAGGTTCTGATAACATTTTCTTATTATAGAGTATCAAAGGAACCAACATTCTCCCTATTCGGCCATTTCCGTCCAGGAATGGATGAATAAGCTCAAATTGCGCTTTAATAATCGCTAACTGCACTGTCGTGTCCTTCTCTACTCTGTGGATATATGCTTCCCAATCAGAGAGTGCATCCCATATAATAAGTGGGTCAGGGGGGACAAATGTTGCGTTCTCTATGGGTGTACCCGGGGAGCCGATCCAATTTTGGCGTCGTCTAACTTCACCAGGCTCTTTATTTTGGCCCCTCACATCAGAAAGAAGGATACGATGAAGATCTCTTATCAAGTTAATGCTCAGTGGGCGCTCTCCGAGTTTTACCACCGCGGCGGACATAGCTTTGCGATAATTTCTAATTTCATGAATGTCTTTATTATATTTATTTCCTGGGTCATCTATTTCATTAAAATCGTCTATATCTGCCTCATATTGCAGAACATCTTCCAACGAGGCTTGCGTTCCTTCAATTCTAGATGATATAACGGCTTCTCTGACTGTCAGGGGAGAGAGTAGTACCTGTGGGTTTATGATGCCTTGGAGAATTCCATTATACTGAGCAAGAGCGTAATTTGCCTTGCCAATAAGAGAAATATGCATCTCCCAATCTATGGATTTGGGTGGCAATTTTTCTGGCACATAAGGTTCCATTGAGAGTCTCCTTGGGGATTTGTTTTGCCCTTGATATTAATAAAGGATCGTATCCCCAAGAGCAACATAGCTACATCCCCCTATTGTGGTATGCACGCCAGGCAAGCCTCTTTCAGCTCCTTGAGGTTTATGATGTCGTTTAGCAGAACGGTATCAATGTTGCACTAAAAGCGCAAGGCTACTCAGCTCAGAATACATTCGCCCCGCGTTCCTCTCGTTTATATCGTCTAACTTCTGCAGCCATTTAATATGGATAAAATCCCTCAAACTCCTGAAGATAGGATTCTGTGGGCATTGGTCTCACAGGGTGGGAAAGCCGCTCGCAGCTATTTGCGGAGAAGGTTAGGATTGAATCTGGCCAAGCTGGAGCCCGTCCTTGCGGCTCTGGAGCGCGAGAAGAAGATAACGCGCGAAAGAATTAAACAAGTTGGCAGGCCTGATCAGACGATAACCTTGACCTCGCCCGAATAATATTATATGTCATCAGTTTCTTACCTAAAGCCATGACCTCGAAAGGAGAAAAGATCAACTCCTCCGCGGAGGCCTGGATGCCAAGCTCCGGTCTTTAGGACGGAGCAGTTGACTTAATATATAAATAAGTGGTACATGGACACCGTCTGCCAACTGGGTGGCCTTGTGCCTGGACATCTCGGCCTGGACATGAGCAAGCCATCCGATCATCGCCCAGTTAACCCATTCGCGTATTTGTAGTGCAACACCATGGGTTAATTATGCGGGCAATGTAGCACTACAATCTCCGAGAAGCTACCAAATCCCTCACCAACAGACTAATCCCGGTAAATCTTGTATGCTCCGCCAAGAGCGTCCTCTGAGGTACACCTTTTATATCTTTGAGCCAGACTGTTTATATGGAAGTCTGGCACATAATCGTAATCTGCATTCTCATGGTCCCCATCTTTCTGATCGCCAACTACATCATAGTCAAAAAAGCGGCCAGCGAGAGAAGAATGCGCGACGATAAGCTGGAGAGAGCGGTGGCAGCGAGCGTGGCTGAAACCTATTCTAAAAAGGGTCTCGCCCGTGAGAGCTGGCCCAAGTACAAAGCTGCCAGAAAGAGGAAGAAAATGTGAGACAAAAATGCTTTAATGCCTGGCAGCTCCCACTATGCATAGATGATTGCATTTGAATACCTGGAGCACACTGCAGATATCATGTTTCGCGCGTACGGAAGTACGCAAGAAGAGATGCTCAGCCATGCCGCTTCTGCGCTCTTTAAAGCCATGGTAGATCCGGCAACGATTGCCGTCAGGGAGAGCTGGACTGTGGAGATAGAGGCCCCGGATCTCGAGAGCCTCGCCTACCAATGGCTCTCCGAGATCGTCTTTCTCTTCGAGACTGAGTCTGCGGTCTTCTCGACCTTTATAGTTCGGCTCACTCAAGTCGGAGCTATGCCGGACGAAACCATAAAGCTTCATGCTGAAATCGGAGGCGAACGGATTGATCTCGACAGACACGCCTTCGGAACAGAGGTCAAGGCAGTCACCAGGCACAAGTTCGGCATTAAGAAGAACGACCTCTGGTGCATTCAGGTTGTTTTGGACGTGTGACAATGGACGATATCAGCAAGAATCTGAAGAAGATCGACGATAATACTTACGAGGTGCCCATCGGCTACCGGCCCGGTATGCGCGTGCCTGGAAGAATCTTCGTCTCCTCATCTCTGCGAGAGATGGTGGAGCCTGGCACAATAGATCAGGTGGCCAACGTCGCCACCCTTCCAGGCATTGTCAAGTACTCAATGGCCATGCCCGACGCCCACCTGGGATACGGCTTTCCCATCGGGGGAGTTGCCGCCTTCCGCGAGAACGATGGCATCATCAGTCCCGGCGGAGTTGGCTTTGACATCAACTGCGGCGTGAGGCTTTTGCGTTCCGACCTGTCGGCAGAGTCAGTGCAGCCCAGAATCAACCTGCTTCTCGATGCTCTCTTTCAGGCAGTCCCCTCAGGTCTAGGTGCCACCGGCAGGCTTCATGCCACCGATGCTCAGCTCACCGAGGCATTCCTCTCCGGAGCCAAATGGGCTGTGGAGGAGGGTTACGGCTTTGAGGCCGACCTCACCCACTGCGAAGAGAGTGGACACATGCAGGGAGCCGATCCAGCCCAGGTGAGCATAAAGGCACGCAAGCGTGGCAGGCCCCAGTTGGGGACGCTTGGCAGCGGCAACCACTTCCTGGAGATTCAGAGGATTGAAGAGATCTATGACGAGGCTGTGGCCAAAAAATTCGGTCTTTTCAAGGGCCAGATTACGATTATGATCCACTGCGGATCGCGCGGAGCCGGTCATCAGATCTGCACGGATCACCTGGATGTCCTCTCGAGAGCCGTGAAAAAGTACAACATCGCCATTCCAGACAAGCAACTGGCCTGCGCGCCGCTGGGCTCACCGGAGGCCGACCATTACTTCGGGGGCATGGTCTGTGCTGCCAACTACGCCTGGGCCAACCGGCATATCATCGCCCACTGGACACGAGAGGTCTTCGAGAAATACCTTCCAGGTTCAAAGCTCGACCTGGTCTACGATGTGGCCCACAACGTGGCCAAGATCGAGGAGCACGAGGTTGACGGCAAAAAAGAGCAGCTCTATGTACATCGCAAAGGAGCCACGCGGGCCTTCGGACCGAGCAGAAGAGAGGTACCGGACGCCTACCGGGCTGTAGGCCAGCCGGTGATAATACCAGGCAGCATGGGCACGTCCTCCTACGTCCTCTGCGGCTGCGACCGTTCTTCCGAGCTGACATTCGGTTCCGCCTGTCACGGCGCAGGCCGGATCATGAGCCGAAGCCAGGCCATCAAGCAGTTCAAGGGAACGGATGTCAAGAGCGCCCTGAACATGCGGGGCATAGTTGTCAAGGCCACCAGTCCAGGAATGCTGGCTGAGGAGGCCCCACAGGTCTACAAGCCCTCCGGAGATGTGGTGGATGTGGTGCATAATCTGGGAATAGCCACAAAAGTAGCCAGGATGGTTCCGCTGGGTGTCTCAAAGGGATAAGAAAGGAAAAGGATTTCTTGAAGCAGAGCGCATATGATCAGGGGTGATCTCGATCTCGACAGTAGGAATAGACGGGGATTTTCTGTACGGGATTAACATAGCCGGGGCGAACGAATATCTCCTGGCGATCCAGGCAATTATTGTCCTCTCTGTGATATTTATCGCCGTATGGATGATCTATCCACGATTTCAAGCGAGTCAGGCAGATTCGACGTGATTGCTGATTGGCAGATTGGCCTGCCTGATTTGCGGATATCGACATTGTGGATATCGACATGTTGCTGAAGGTGGTCTTAGTAGAGCCGCTTTACGACGGCAACGTGGGCTCTGTCGCCCGGGCCATGAAAAACTTCGGCTTTCGCGATCTGGTGCTCGTCAATCCCTGCAAGATCGAGGATTTCGGCCTGGCCATGGCATCTCACGCGAGGGATGTCCTGCAGATGTCACGCACCTTTGGAAGCCTCCCGCAAGCCCTGCAGGGATGCGATCTGGTTGTGGGCACCACTGGCAAGAGGCTGGATGAGGCCCAGCACCATCTGCGCCTGCATCTGCGAGTGCCCTGTTTTACCCCAGAGGAGCTCGCGAAAAAGCTCTGCGGAAAAGAGGGCACCGTGGCGCTGCTTTTGGGCAGGGAGGACTGCGGCCTGAATTCCGAGGAGCTGGCGCTCTGCGACATCCTGGTCTCCATTCCAACCAATGGCGAGTACCCGGTCATGAACCTCTCCCATTCCGCGGCTATTCTGTTTTATGAGCTGTCCCAATTAGAGGATGAAGAGGGCGACAACGTGGAGATGGCACATGGCGAGAGCCTCTCTCTCCTGCAAGACCGTACCCGATCGCTCCTGGACGAGGTGAGCTACCCGCCGCACAAGGTCGATTTCACTCTGCTCATGCTGCGACGGATCCTGGGCCGGGCCGAGCTGACTGAGAGAGAAGCTCGAACGCTCCTGGGCCTGATAAAAAGAATTCGCTGGAGGATTGCGGGCTGCGAAAAGCCGGAAAGTCCAGAATGAAAATAAAAAATAGCAAAGAATTTTTTCACCTGCAGCACCTGGCTGCAGATCCATCCAGGGTCTTGGCGGTCTTCATGGCGGCCATGGCCTCCTTATTCCTGCCTTTTCGCCCTCTTGAAGGCGTCCTCGACTGCATCTCGGATTATGTAGCCGCCCTTGTGCAGGACAGTGTCTCCGAGTTCGAAATCTCGTTCCATCGATCCGGTGCATGGGTAGGCATGATGCGCCTCAGAGATCCTCTCCCTGATGTCTGGTTGGTCCGGCTCAAGGCCAAGGAGACGCTTGGCCACGAACCATGTGGAGCCACATGGTGCCGACCTGACAACGTTCGCAGCCAAGATGTAGTCCTTGCCCTCTCGGCTCTTTTGGACTGTTACGTCGATCAGAGGGTCCCCGATTCCCGCTTCGGTGAGAAACTTATAGATATTCGGCTTGGAGGGATCCGGGCGAAGTGCGCAGAAAGGCTTGGCAAATGCAGCCTCCATCCCCAGCTCTGCAGCCTTTTCCTCAAGTTGCTTTCTCTGGCCGAGCGGCAGCTCACGAGGCGACTCTGAGCCGCCTACAATGCCCTTGATCCCGGCCTCCTTCAGCTTGGGCAGCATCCCGAAGAGGATGTCGGGATGGACGTTGATAACCAGGGCGATGTCTGCCTCAGGAATATTCTGGGGCAAGAGCGGTTCGACATCCTCGATGAAGTCGCCCAATGATGCGGGGTCCGGCATCTCCACTAAAGAGACGATGTTCTCGGCATAGCCTGGCCGGACGTTTCTGCATTGGGTGCATCCCTCGCCACAGGAGATGCAGAAGCCGGAATAGTTGACGAGGTTGCCCACAACCCGCGCACCAAATTCGCCATTGTAGAATGCCACCAGTTTCAAGAGGTCACCACACTTGCAATAGACAATTATGTAATATTAACCGCTGGACAAATAACGTTTGCGGAGCCCTTCGCTGAATTACGTGGATTGGACCGCACAGAGAGATCAAACATAAATTTTTTCTTTATGACTTTGTGGCAATTCGTTGAATACTAATCACCACAAAGTCACAAAGACACAAAGGTTCCATGACCCATTGAGTTCATGCATAAGGAAATGACGAGGACCAGAAAAAAGATTGACCGGCATCATCAGGCGTCAGGCGGTCACTGCCTGGCCGATGCCGTTCAGCCTGCGCGCGGCATAAAGCAGGGCCGCAAAGCCCAAGCTCATTGAAATCACACAGACAAGGCCTCCCACCATTGGCAAATGGGTGAGCACATTGAGGACTATAAACCCTATCACAAAACAGGCCAGATCACCCTGCTTGATCTTAGTCTGCTCGTTGATCCATTTGCCGAGAGAAAAGGAGACGAAGGTTCCGCTCAGCATGAAGGCCGCGATAATGAGAAGAGTTGAGAGCATAGCAATGGGCAGGCCCACAACAGTTGCAGCCACCAGCAAAATTGCAATGAATGAGGCTATGATCATGACGAATCCCAAAAGAATCTTGACAAGAGTCGAGCTTCTCACCTCGCCGTCTACCGTCCGGAAGATGCCCGGCAGGTACCGCACAAGGATCAATCCAAGAATGAAATAGCCCAATATGGATAACAGGCTGAATATGCCGTAGCCTGTCTCGTAGTCCTTGCTGTCCTTTGGCTGCTCCTCCACTTTATGGAATTTTACTGAAGACGCAAAGCCAGTATTATTGAATTGGTTGGCGCTAACCGTGAGAGTTCCGTTGACCCGTCCAGCGTTGACCACCTGGCCGCCTGCGATGAGGGCATCTCTATGAACAGTGTTGCCGGGAAGTATGTTGACCTGGCCGCCTGCTGCCATCAGGTTCGTGCCGATGTTGCCGTCAATGCGAACATTGCCACCGATGACTACCACCTTTCCTCCGACATCGGAGTTGACATCGACCTGGCCGCCGGCAACTATGACATCACCCTTGACAGGGGCATTGATGCTCACTGTGCCGCCGGCAACTATTGCCGAGTCCACCGGAGCGTTGATAATCACTGTGTCTCCGCCCGCAATAACATCATCTGCTACCGGCGTGTCTATGGAGATGGTCTCTCCAGAAAAGGACTGTACAGCAAGTCCGGTCGAAGAGAGCAGAACCGCTGACATCAAAATGAAGATTGATCTAATACACCACATCCCATTCACCTTGATCCATAGTGCCTCTGATCGAATAAATAACCCATGTATCATGGATCACATTTATATTTCCAGGCGGCATATTCGGTCACCAAGTGGGTGAGGCGAAGAGATGAGATGGATGACTTTTGTGATTATGCCGGCATTAGCCTGCTTCATCGCCATAATGGCTGCAATCAGTATGAGCGCGGCTGGCGCAGACTCATCGACAACCGATAGAATAGCCCAGAACTTCACTGAGCACTCATGGGTATTTGTTAACGGCTACATGGAAGAGTCCAGAGTACTGCAGACTCAGAAAGGCTTTTCCGGCCAGAAGATAGTTCTGGGCACAAGGGGCTCAGGCATGGCCACAAGAACCGTTGACTCATCGGTATATCGGGACTCAAATATGGAGGAGGCATCCCTCACCATCTCGGCCAATTATGATTATAAACCCTATACTCCGCCGCTCACCCAGAGCGACCTGAGAAATGCTCTTTGCGCCAAGAATTATGAGGTGGGGTCAGTCATGTCCGAGACGTATCTCATAGACAAAGACCTCATAAAGGATACGAAGATCTACCAGAACGATAGCTTCTCAGTTTATGATATCAGCTCCGAGATCCAGGGTACGGCCAAAATAGGTCAGAGGGTGCAGAAGAATGCCAAAACAGTGCCGTCCTTCGTCATGGGCGGGACATACATGGGCTATGCGCAGATAAGGTCTGAGACGGTTGTTGGAAATACCTCAGTTCTGACATTGCCCTGTCCTTGAAGGGCGATGGCATGACCATCATATCCGAGCGGCTGCATGGGCGAGGGCGACCACATCTCGCATCTCCTGGAGACTTTCGGAGTAGTGCAGGTGGCTATTGCAGCTGCAATCGGAGCAGCCGAAACGAAGCTGTGGCAGCAGAGCCTTCCCGATGGCCTGTGCAATTTTGCATTCCAGGTCAACTTCAGTCCTGGTGATGATCGCCTCCACGAAGCTGCAATGTGGCAGAAGATAGTCTATGTGCCATTGTCGTGTCTTTTTGATTCCCTGGGATACCAGGATGTGACGATCCACTCGCTTGAGGCCGCCCGGACCTCTTGCCGAGCCTGTGTAAGAGTAGTAGCCTACAGAGAAGTCCATCGCGCCCAGTGATCCAACCATTATACGTCTAGCCAGGGGAAGGAATATGATGAGAGAATAGATTCCCTTATCGTTTCTCTCTTGCTGCATAAATATCCTCAGGATGGCTGCTATTTGAGATTGGTGCCATGCAGAGGCATCATGGAGGATCTATACGAGGTGCATATTAAAGGAAGTCTTTTCTATGATAAGAGAGCTAACTCTTGTGGGGTGAATAACAAGTGAAATTATTATTTGCAGCAATCTTAGCGCTAATGCTATCAACCATGGCTATGGCCGCGCCAGAAAGCTACCAGCTTGGCGAATATGTGGTTTCCTTTGATCTGAACACCGATGCGACCTATCAGATACAGACTGTGGATCCCATCGAGGGCTCAGCCTCAACCGTATATCCACTGTTGATTGTAACTGATAACAATACTGGAGCGTCTGTTACCATCACAGAGAACAAAGAGCTTCAGGACGCAAGCATGGGATTGAATAGAGAAGTCTCAGCGCTTCGGTTGATCCTATACAAGGGAATCAATGTCACAGAAAGCGATGAGATGGTAATTGATGGAGCAAATGGCTTTGCACTCTCAGGTTTGCCGATTCCTGGATCCAATCTGCCTGAGATACCATACTATTATGCATCCTATTGGCTTGACAGCAACGAGTGCGGCGACTGTGAATCGCTTTCAGTAGCTACAACGAATGTTGGCATAACTTCGACATATTCGGAAGAGATAACCAAGGCACTCTTGAACAGCATTCATATAGAAAAGGGAGAAGCTGCGGGAACGGCTGCCCCATCGGCCCAAGGTGGACAGGTTCTTCCACCTGCATAAGACATAAACAAACGGCCCGAATAGGGCATCAATACATTTTTTGTAGCCAAATTTATATCCAATGCGACTATTTCGGATTTGCTTCTTCTCAGCGGATCTGCTAGAGGAAGAAAGGAGTGTGAATCGCTATGGACAGACCTATGAGATTATTATTTGTATTTCTGGCGGCAGTTGTGATGGCACAGGGAGGCCTCGGACAGTGCTACTCGCTTCCTGCCCCGGATGAAGGTGAAGAGCGCGTCTTCGCTCAGAACGCCTGCGCAGGCGTGAGCAACAATCCGCCCAATCCCACGGTCTTTACTATTGACGAGCCTAAGACCATTACAAAGATCGGCACATATCATTGGAATGATGCCTCCGGCGAGACTCCGGGGACCATTGGCCTTCAAGACGAGTATGGCTACATATATGGTCCGTGGCAGGCAGTTGGTGATTTTGGAATGGGTGGCGTTCCCAATGCTTACTGGATCGTTTATCTCTCGCCCGCATTGAATCTGCCGGCTGGGACCTATACCATCATCGATTCCGATCCGGCGACCTGGTCTTACACCTATGAGAGTGACAACTGTGGAATTGCCTCAGTCATCGGCTTTAGTGCTGGCAACAGTGTGCAGCCTTCCTGGGATCTGACTGGCGTCTGGGACTGCAACGATGGAGGAACGTACTACATTCGTCAATCTGAAGACATCATATGGTGGTTTGGTGAGCCAACCTATGAGCCGGGCGGCTGGTCCAACGACGCCAAAGGCACCATCATTTCAGATACCATAGATCTGGAGTGGTCTGATGTTCCCAAAGGCAGCACCCAGAACGAGGGCATACTCGTCCTGCAGATCGAATCAAACGATCGGCTGACTGCACTGCAGCAGACAGGTGGATTCTCTGGCACGATCTGGACCAGAAGAGTTTCCAGCCAGAACCAGCCGAATAATCCTGAGGGTCAAACCACTACATCTCCTGACGGCAAGTGGACGATGGGCACCGGCGACGTGCAGGTGACGCTGTCGTGGAATGCCAACGTGGACATAGATCTGCATGTAAAAGATCCGTCCGGAGCAGAGGTCTACTACAACAATCCAACTGTATCATCCGGAGGCCAACTGGATTTGGATAACAAGTGCTCGAATTTTGTAATGGGCAAGCCTGAGAATATTTACTGGCCAACAGGCAAAGCCCCTGCAGGCACCTACATAGTCAGCGTAAATTACTACGCAGACTGCACGTCCTCAGCAACTCCGACGGGTCCTGTGGATTGGACTGTCACAACCAAGGTAAATGGAAAGACGAACACCTTTACGGGAACATTGAACAACGAGGGTGATACACAGGAAGTAACCACCTTTCAATTTTAAACCTTTTTTTCAGTTCTACGGTATTTGGAGCGCAATTCAAGTGATAGCATCGGGAAAGTACTTATTCCAGAAGCATACATGCTGAATGCCCATTGGATCCTGGGGTTGCATTAAAAACAATAGAAGTCTAGGAATGAGAGCGGGGTTTGCCAAGCTGGCCAAAGGCGCAGGACTTAAGATCCTGTCTCGCAGGAGTTCGCGGGTTCGAATCCCGTACCCCGCATTACAGACATCGATTTAGGCTTACGGACTCCCGCAGATTTTTGCTTTGGGAGACTGGATTCTTTTTCAGTGCCGCTTCAAGGATGATGCAAGATGGCAAAGAAGCGGTTGGATGTGAACTGGAAGAGGGAAATCAGGAAGGAAGACCTTAAACCTGCCGTGAAGCGTTATCAAAGATACTTGGTGGATAAAGGACTAAGAGCATCCACCATCCCAATGTACGTGTTGCGCGTAACCAAGTATTTGGAGTTTTCGGGAACCGATTCCCCCAATGCGGATGATTTTGCCAAGTTTCGTGACCATCTGCATGACATGAAGCTGTCTCGAAGCACGATCAATAACTATTCCTTCTCAATAAAGAAGTATCATGAAATGCTCGGACAAGAGGTCAACTTCACATTTATAAAGCCGAATAACACCATTCCATATTATTTTGATGGAGATGATATCACAAAGATATTCAATGCATGTAGTAATATAAAACATCATGCAATGCTAAAGACGTTATTTTATGCGAGTCTGCGTGCTAGCGAGGTCTGCAATCTTGACGATGCTGATGTAGATCTAAAGGCGCTGACGATCTATGTAAGAGGTGGCAAGGGAGGCAAAGACGGTTTGGTCTTCATGACCGATGATTGCGCCAAGACCCTCCGGCGCTATCTGGAAGTCCGCGCTCCTCTTACGATCGATGTCCAATACAAGAAAAGATCTCGTTAGCAAATAAAATAACGGAGCTATCACGTAACGAGTATATTCAGAATATTAGTTCTTGGCTAATTGTAGAAGCTCTTAAAAAATTAGTTGGCATCTAATTAACTCTACTTTCCAAGTTTTCGCTAAAGTCAAACTGCGGCGGCGTACCCCGCTGCAAGCAGGGGGTATTCGAATCAAATAGAACTCAATTTTTTGGTTTCCTGCCAACCATAAGCGCAATGCAAAGATACTGCCATATCACGTCAACATTTTGGAAGCCTATGTCCTTCCACCATCTAGCCTTTTCTGTTTTGCTGCAATGGTAGTGAACTTCTTTGTTGTGCCTCGATTTGGCTATGAATTCGGCCAGTTCAGGATTTACCATTTTCTGATGCTCTTTCATTTCCTCGAAGAACCATCTTTGGCAGATCTCCTCCGATTCTGCGTATCCTTCTGCTGCAATAATCCAGCCGCCGGGCCGCAAAAGTTCGAAACATTTTTCGATGGTCCTCTTATAACGATCGAAAGGCAAATGCTCCAGAACCAGTGTTGAGACGACTGCATCATACTCACCGCTTGGCAAATCTTCATCCCAGTTTTCTTCAGATATATTTGCAACCTTTCTTCCAAGGATTTCAGCTGATGCTACCTGTAAAAGTTTACTTTCAGCAACCTGAACCATCCGTTTTGATCCGTCAATGAGATAAATTTGAACAGGAATAACTTTTGCAGTAGCCAATGAAGCATTTCCCGTTCCACACCCTAAATCGATAATCTTCGCATTTGATTTCAGAACTCTGCGACATGTTTGTGCAGTCAGATCAAGCATAGTCTGATAACCTGGGACCACAGCAGTTTGATAAAGATCATAGGCTTGAGCTTGCTCATCATAGCATGATACAGTTGAATCATTAGTCATAATTCCATCCTACAAAGGAACAATCTACATTCAATTTACATCTTCTCGACTTTTCAGCAGCTTTTGGGGCAATTAATGATAAATTAATTTTTTTTATATATAGTTCCGCCCCAGCATGGCGATGTTACACAAGGATAGTAGCAGCAAAGATAACAGTTGATCGATAGCGATTTTCTGGTGTCACTAATCCACAATACAACTGTACATGTTTCTGAATTTTAAATGATATATTTGCTGCTATTTTCAAATCCTCACCATTTCATTGGCTTACGTCCGTTGATGCAATAAGTCATCATTTCGTCATAGTTACCGCATACAAGTTTGTGTAGTAGTGTTTTTCCTTTTTGTTTCTTCCTGTGCATGTCTGCATCCTCCATCAATGTGGTAGTTAAATCGATAAAGCCACACTTCTTGAAAAATTCTATCTCTTTGGCATTCGAGTCAGGTTTAATATGATGTAGTGGCAATTTTTCTTCTAATTCTTCGCCATCTAAATCATTGCCATAGCGTGATTGTATTCCTTGCAATTTTTTTTCCTCGACTACAATATTCGGGAAAAATCTCAGATTTTGTCTTATCTGTCTACACAATCCATCCTTTTTTACCGGCCTAAAGACTCCAAACTCGTAAGCACGTCCGCCGGGTTTCAGCACCCGCATCCATTCACTGATGGCTTTTTCTGGATCCGGAAGAGTCCAGAGGACCCAGCGGCTGACTACCACATCAAAGCTATCATCATCAAAGTCCAGCGATTCTGCATCACCCACCACCAAATCAAGATCAAGCCCTCTGTCATCAGCTATTTTTCTGGCAGATGATATCATCCCTTCCGCAAGATCAATTCCTACAACCTCATGCCCAATCTCTGCAAGTGAAAGCGAAAGAAATCCGGTACCTGTGCCAACGTCCAGTATTCTTAATCTCTTTTCTCCCAGTTCCTTTGAGAAAAAATTCTTCCATGCCACCATTTCGGCCTCAGTGCCAAAACGAGACGTGTTTGGACCTCTTATTTCTGGTTTGTTCCAATGTTCCCGGATTCTCTTTTTGAACTCTTCCGGAGATACCTGAAATGAATCGTTTCTTCTTCTCATTTCAATCACAGACTTATCCAAGCTGTATTTTAGACATGCTACATATCACAGCCTACTTCATTGCATATGCCCATATGCCACGATACTCGATACCCAGAAATTCTTTATGATATCTTTGGAGGATCTCTTCTGGATCAAGATCATTGAAAAGCTCAGGATGCAACCACTTGGCCAAGTAGCAACGCCCAGCCAGGTATCTTGGAGTCCACATCAAATCTCCTTCAAGCAGGTAGACTCTTCCATTCTTTACAGCTTGAATTTCCGTCCAACCTGTGCGGCTAATAAGCTCGTTTAATGCCTTTTCTGCGTCCTGCTCAGTTGCATCTAGTCCGAGAAAATCTGCTCTCTTGATGATTATATCAGGATTTTTTTCAAGCACCCATTCTGGAGATACCTCTATGCTTGAGCTGCCTATGTCCATCTCAGATGCAACATTGAGCCCTCCACAACCTTCAGCCAGCACTTTTCCTGGACTTCCTGATGGACTATAGATGCTATAATTCATTGGACCTTCCAGATAGAAAGTTGGCATCTCTTCAGATTTCAGTCCCTTAGTGCGTTCATCGATTATTCCTTCATAGTTCTTCATGAAATCGATTAGATTCTCTGCTCCTTTTGTCTCATCTGCGATCATGCCGAGCAGTCTTAGATCAGAGATTACGCAATTAGATTCAATGCTGGATACAAAACTTGAGATGCCGATAACAGGAATGGAAGGGATTTTATCGGATACATCTTTGGCATTGCTCGAACCTGTAATGACGACATCTGGCTTCAGCTCCAAAATCTGTTCGTAATCTGGCTCATCAGAGGTCCCGCATACCAAGACGTCCATCATGTCGCACGCTTCGGCAATATCCTTTGTCCGAGTCTTGAATCGTTCCTCGACACCCACTATCTTGTCTTTTGCCCCAATGGCAATCAATAGCTCAGGAAAGCGATAATTTAAAGTGGCTATTCTGGATATTGGCTTGTTTACGGTCACTGTTCTCCCAGAGTCATCGATAACCGTAAGCTTCTTTTCCGTTCCTTGTATTATCAGATTTATCTGATCTATGTCACTTTGATCGATATTGCCGTCGTAGTTAGCATCAGAAAGGTTTGAGGCGCTATTTGTACCTTGAATCACACCTTGTACATAAGCGATATCAGCTTCATCTATTGTACTGTCCATATTAGCATTACCGAAGATCCCTAAAGTATAATCTTCTTCAGACCCGGTACCCAAGGTGCTCATGGACGCCGTCAAGGTTATCAGCAAAGCTGAGAGAATTGTCCAAGATCTATTCATAACATTTCATCCTAAATTATTCTATCATCATACTATTTGACGATCTAGTTTGATATTTTAGGAGTTTATAGCTATTTCGGTGAACCTACGGCAGCGCACCCGGAAGCGAGCTATCCCGTCACATTCCGCTTGGTGTGGATGGTCTTAAGGAGCGATGGCGTCCTGGCCTCCAGGAGATTGGCAGGTGGACAAATATATTCCACAATTATTGGACAATTTTAAACAGCCATTTACAATATAGCACAAAGGTTTTCCACCTGGAGGTAATAACCCAATCAGCCAAGTCAATCTGTAGCAGACTAATGGTATTGACCTGAAAAAGGAAGGGAGTGGTCATGTCATTGGTGGATAGCGTCGTGGAAGGGTTTATAGCGCGTGTCGTCGGACCGATGAGTCTCAGATTTGTCTTTCAACCCTTGATAGGATTGCTCCTTGGAATACAAGATGGAATCAGAGATGCAAGAGCGGGCGAACCACCGTTTATCTTTGATTTAATTGAGAATCGCGAGGATCGCAAAGCAAAATTATCCAGCCTCCTTACATCTCTCTCAAAGACAATTCTCATTGCAGTTGTACTTGATGTAATTGCCCAGTATTTCATATTCGGTCAAATTCGCATCACATCTGCGGTCATGGTTGCCATAATTATTTTGATTGTACCATATTCAATGGCAAGGGCAGCAACAAACAGGATTATCTCAAGAAGGAGGTTGGATCGATTGGGCAAACAATAATTGAAGTTGGAAAACCATTCGGAAGCGCAACAAGAAAATTTTATATGATTGTAGATCAGTATCTTATGTACTGAGTCATAATATGCGTTGGTACTCCTGCGTATTTTACGTGCCTCTTATGTAGTCCTTACGTAGGGTCTTACGTAATATAAATCGATATCAATGGAAATAATATATATTATATTACGTAGCATATGAAGAAGAAAAGGAGCGGTGTTTTGAACTACCTTTTCCTTTCTTTTCCTTAAAATCTACGTAAACTACGTAATAACGTCGATACATGCTGGTTTTAACTACGTAATAACCTAAATACAGGATACGTAGATACGTAATGATAACTTCGATCAAAATTTAGATCTATGTCTATGTTCACTGCAAGAATTGCATTTATGTCCTGGATGCGCGCTCACACTCGACAGATTCGAAATTGTCCCCGCAGTCCATGCATTCCAAGTACATAATGGAACCGAGCATTCCCTAAAATTTGATTTCCGTTGATCCGCATTTTGGACAAACCAATATCAAGTTGTCTAGTCGATCTGAAATCAACTGATAGATTTGTGGATATCGATCTGCTAAATCTCCCATTTACAGGGATAGGATGTCATAGAATAAATAGATATTAGTTTGTGTATGATATAATAGTAAGCAAATTTTTAGTCTATTACCTTCATGGTTTATGTATTTATCAGATAAATTTTTATTTGTGCAGATGGTGTTTGAGAATGAATCACTTTGAGCACTTTGATGAGCGGCAACGATACAACAATATCAACGATCATTTTCTATAATTTATATTGATCTGCCTCCCATATTCTTAATTGTGCTTTCTGGAATTTATCAGTAAATATTAAATAGATCATTCACATAATATCTTTCAGGACAATGAGGTTATGATTTCAAATACATCACGCAGGAAATTATAATTAGATTGATCAAATGAGGATGCTCCATGAATCACGATGCCATACTAGCAGTGCTTCCTGATAGCAAGGACGACGCTAAGTCACTGAAAGAGATTGCTCAGGCGATGGGAATTGAGTTGAACTCATATGTGGATTGGATTCGCACAGAGAGACGCCTCTCAAGTTCCTTACGGTCTTTGGCAAGATGGGGTTGGGTGGCAAGTGACCGGAGACAACGGGAAGAGGGGCACAAGTTCTGGTATAATGCCTATTGGAAGACAGAACGCGGAAAATGAACTCGATAGCGTACCTGCAATATTTTCTTCGCGGACTTGCGGGGGGTGAGGACGAAGACCCGGAGGTTTCGTCTCACCCAAAAAGACGAAACCGGAGGATCGAAGTCCGACCATGCATGAAAATAAGTGTCAATAGAGAATACAAACCTCCGAACTACCTCAACATGATGGAGTAATCCTTTGTCGCGCATTATGTGATGTATTACAAAGGATATGCCTACCGGTGAAGAAGATAATCCCTATAAATTCAAGGTACCATCTCTATTCTATTGATATATGAATATGGGTTATATGGGTCATTCTTGCTACTGTCCGCAATGAAGAGATAAGATGGAATATATAGGGGAGTAGCTGAAATAGCCCATATAACCCATATTTTCTTATGAAGTAATATGCAGTTCAGGCGACAGGATTCTTTTTTTCGCGTCGAGAAAGTATTTATATTTGAATCGCCAATTTTGCACTAGAAGTGGCGCTGAAATTGGACTAAAATCGAAGCGCAGCGAAGAGATCGTAAGATCTCTGAGTGAGCGCGGCCAAAGGCGCAGGACTTAAGATCCTGTCTCGCAGGAGTTCGCGGGTTCGAATCCCGTACCCCGCATTACAGACATCGACTTTGCCAATATAGTCCTCCAAGCATTCATTAAAAGGTGAATATAGATCCGGGTTCGAAATTTCGGAGCCAGGATCCTATTCGGCCAACATGCATTTATATCGAGTTATTGGCAGCAATATTTTTTTATCGGATCGGTGCATAGCCAGCCAATTCCATGTAGCCCATGCCAATCTGCTTGCCACCCATATCGCCTTCACGAATTCGCATTATTCCTTCCCAATACTTTACCTCACCTTTTGCGACGTTCATGGTTTGCTCATCAAAGTAGGGCTGCAACGCATACTTGCCAGCAGGTGTCTCGATGACCCAATCCAAAGGATACCTGAAACCAAACCGATCCGAGGTCCACCATCTGGTAGCGGTCAAATTCGCCGAATTTTCTCCATACCACCATGTAACATTTCCGTTGGGATCAATATAGGTCAGGCCGCGCTGATTGGTGATGTCCTTTAATGATGGGTCCTTAAGATTGTACAGCATGACAAAGCTGCCGTCGTCAAGACGCATGCTGAACCAATCCCAAGCAGACAAGCATTTGCCAAACCCGCCCCACTGATGATCAAACCAACTATCACCTTGGACCTCGATGCTTCTTCCATCAATGGTAATAGTTCCTGTTGTTGTCATCGATGGGTGAGAATAATAATAGGACTTTCCAGCCATAGGTTCTGAGTCCGAATCCAAGCAAGCCCCTTGGTCACTAAATCCATTTGGCCTGTGAAGGTAGTAATCAGCGCTATCGTTTGCTATGGTTAGATTTAGAGAAAGATTCTGCCCATGACCACCATCATTGGATACATTTCCGCGAGTAGCAATGTTCCAGGAATCCAATTCCTTCCAATAGGTAAGCGCAGTTTGATTGTCCGTGTATCGCCAATAGTCACCCATTTTTGTATCGGTGCCATTGGTTATACTGGCCTGTCCGGAGAAAGCTGCGTATCGATATCGAGGGTGCTGGCTATTGAGAACATCACTTATTGCTGCATGATTGACATAGCCGATCAATCCAGGTTGCAGATTTTGGTGGAAGAGTGTGTACTGGAATCCATACAGATCTCCGGTCTTTACATCCCTTAAGTCTCCTGTCCAATACAGCCACTCAAGAAAAAGCGTGATATTTTTCACTATTGACTGTGGCTGGTGTAAGACATGGTCCTCAGGAAAGTCAAATACAAGCTCTGCCCTGCCCGAATTATTGTCTTGAGAAAAAGTCGGCGAGCTGTCGGTATCATATAATATGGCTTCGTCTGATGATGCCGCGGGAATCAGGGCCACAATCAGGCAACTCACGAGGAGAAGCACTTGCCCTAATTCAGGTTTTTTGATGTATAATTTCATCAGGATGTCTCCTTAAATAATCTAAAGCAATGAACGAAGCAATCCTTAAAGATTTTGGGATGCCACGACATTTAATATTTATAATTATTAAGTTTTCCATAAATTTCAGCATACCCTCTGCCTCTTCTGCTGCAGTCACCTCATCCAGTTGCAGCCCCTCCGAAAGAGGCAGACGATGCTAGCCGCCAGGAGCACGGCTATAATGCCTGTCAAGAAGATGCCGTCAAAGACCCCAGCTCCGCCAATAGAGAGGACCAGAGGCTTGGCCTGGTGCAGCTCCAGTGGCGAGAGGGCAGGCAGAATTCCGGGCGTGAAGAGACTCATCAGGTCAGCTCCGACAAGAGTTCCCAATGTGCCGCTGATGTAGGCGAGAGGCGGAGCCCGGCGAAATCCCTTGGCCAGCAGGAGGCCCATGAGAGCTGCCAGGAGAGGCGAGAGCCAGACCGGCAGGACTATTCCCTCGCCTGGAACAGCCTGAGCTGCCCAGTAGGTGATGCCTGCGACCACACCCATTCCCAGCAGAGCTTTTTTAAGGGTCACCTGGTGGCGGAAGATGAGGTGAGCGGATATGAGCAAGGGAATTATGCAGCCGCCCAGGTTCACAGCCAGGATAAGGGGATGAAATGTTGCTGCAGCGTAATCCGAAAATGGGCTCATAAGAGCAACATACCATTCAGGATAGGATGAGATAGGGGCTCTGATGAGCTGGAAGTCCACCATGCTTCCGATAATCGAGCCGAAGACTGCTAAAGTGGCGTGCCAGTGTGAGAAGCCCACCATCTCAAAGGCGGTCTCCGAGAGACGGAGAAAGAGGTAGATGATGATCAGGGGCGCGACCAGGATGAGCAGCAGGATGACGAAGGCTATTGGCAGCAAGAGCAGTTCGAACAAGATTTAGCACCCACATGTAAGTTATCTGTGATAGTTAATAGAGCTTTCTGATATGCACAATGCTTATTGCCTCGCCGGATTTCTGGAAAACAGAATCGGAATACAACATCATGGTGATATGATATGAGCATCATTACCGGCGGAGTGGCACAAGCCCTCGTGGAAAGCATGATCGACACTGAGACGCAGACGCAGATGTGCGGAATCGAGCTGACGCTGAATAGAGTCGAGCGATTCACATCTGCCGGGGCCGTAGCCTTTGACAACAGCGAGCGAAAGCTGCCACAGACCGAGCCGATAGATTTCGATCCATCCGGTTGGATTGACCTCACTCCCGGCTCTTACCTGGTGACATTCAACGAGATCGTGAGTATTCCGAAAGACGTTGCCGCCCTGGCCCGCGCCCGGTCCACGCTGCAACGCTGCGGGGCGAGCCTTGAGACGGCCCTCTGGGACCCGGGCTACAGGGGCAGAAGCCAGAGCCTGCTCGTAGTCTACAACTCCCAGGGACTGAGGCTGAAGAAGAACGCCCGGCTGATGCAGTTGGTCTTTATGCGGCTGGAGAAAGAGGCTGAGAAGGTATACTCCGGGAAGTACCAGGGCGAGAACATCTGAAGGCTCCGGACGCACCCGCAGGTCATGAAAAAAGGAAAAGACAAAACAGAGATCAAACCGGGCTCATAGCCAGAGTCCTTATGGTTTGTATTGTACTATTTCTGTCCATCAAAGAGACGAGAACGACATAGCTTTGCCCTTCCAGGTTCCAGACGGCCAGGTCGTAGCTGCCACCTACCTGGGACAGATCCTCGTCTTTGCTCTTGATGGTGTGAACGGTCACATTCTTTCCTTTGAAATCTACAGCAGTCCAGTTTCCAATCTCCGCATCGCCGTTGGCCTCAACTCCAGATAATCCGCCGATGAGAAAAAGCTCGCAAAGTGCATCTGTACTCATCCTTCTCATGATATCGTCATAGACGCTGATGATAGAGAGAAATGCTGCACCCGGTGCGGCGGTGTTGTTGATGAGAAATTCCTGAGAGATAGTTCCATTTTCGCCGAGTTTGAAATCGCCTTTGGAGACCTCAAAGCTCGGACCCAGATCCACAGAGAGAGTCTTCTCAGAGAGTGTCAAGAATTTCGATTCGAATGCAGTGCAGGGCTCGGCCAGGCAGGCTAAGAGAAGCATGGCCAACATAACCGCAAAGAGAGTCTTCATCATCAGGGCTCCAAAACAGAAATAAAATGAGGTCCAGGCCCTTCAAATGGCCTGGATCTCTTCTTTTGTGGCGATCTTGACGTTCTTCTCGGCGAGAACCGTTCTGGCCTTGGCGATGTCGTCCACTCGCAAAATAAGCATGGCACGCTGGGCCCTGGCTGTGACGAAGGCATAGGCGTAGTCCACGTTCACGTTGCTCTGTCCAAGTGTGTTGACGATATCGTACAGGCCGCCTGGTGTGTCCTTCATCTCAACTGCCAGGACATCGGTCATGGAAACTGTAAAGGCATTTTCTTTCAGAACCTTGTAGCCCTTCTCAGGGTCATCCAGTACCATGCGGATGACACCGAAATCGCCCGCTTCGGCGATGGTCAGCGCTCGGATGTTCACGCCAGCATCTGATAGCGTCTTGGCGACCTTGGCCGTTCTGCCCGGCCGGTTTTCAACAAAAAGGGAAATTTGTTTGATCTCAGACATATTGAAAGCCTCCTATACCTTCCGGTTATCTGTGACTCTCTTGGCTTTGCCCATTGAGCGCGGGATGGTGCCCGCCTCGACCAGATCCACCTCTGCAGCTATGTTCAGCACGCCTTTTAATTCTTTTGAGACTTTCTTCTTCAGCTTCATCAGGTCTCCGATCTTGTCAGAGAAGCCGGTCTCAGTCAGCTCCACTCTCACAGTCATCATATCCAGCGGCCCCTTCCTGTCTACGATGATCTCCCAGTGGTCGCCGACCTCGGGGATCTTCATCAAGACCGACTCGACTTGGCTTGGGAAGACGTTGATGCCGCGAATGATGAGCATGTCGTCAGTTCTGCCCAAGATTCTCATGATCCGTGGATGAGTTCTGCCGCATTCGCAGGGCTCATTGCTCATGATGGAGAGGTCTCCGATCCTGTAGCGGATGAGCGGCAGGGCATACTTGTGCAGTGTCGTGAAGACCAGTTCACCGGTCTCGCCTTCTCCAACAGGCTCCTCAGTCTTGGGATCTATGACCTCGGTCAAGAACATGTCCGCCCAGACGTGGATTCCCTTTTGGACATGGCATTCGGTGAACAGCGGCCCAGAGATCTCGCTCGTGCCATAGATGTCGTAGGCCTTGATGCCTGTAGCGTCCTCAATCCTCTTTCGGGTCTCAAGAGACCACGGCTCGGCTCCGAATATTCCGGCCTTGAGCTGGGTGTCATTCTTGATGGAGACGCCCATCTTCTCTGCAACCTCCATTATGTGCAGGAAGTAGGATGGAGTGCAGGCGATTGCAGTCGTACCCAGGTCCTGCATCAGCTCTATCTGCCGCTCGGTGTTTCCTGTGCCTACGGGAAGAACCGCCGCCCCGATCCTCTCTGCACCGTAGTGAGCGCCTAGCCCTCCTGTGAACAGGCCGTAGCCGTAGCCAACCTGCACAACGTCATCCGGGCCGAGGCCGATGGATGTGAAGGCTCTGGCCAGCGACTCGGACCAGGTCTCGATGTCGCCCTTGGTGTAGCCGACTACGGTCGGCTTTCCAGTTGTGCCGCTGGAGACGTGATAGCGCACAACCTGACTCTTGTGGGCGCTGAACATGCCTGTGGGGTAGTTGTCCCGCAGGTCGGTCTTTCTGGTAAAGGGCAGCTTGACCACATCGGCGAGGGTCTTGATATCGGAAGGCTCCACACCGGCTTCATCGAACTTTCGCCTGTAGAAGGCGGAATGGTCGTAGACATATCGCACCACGGACTTGAGCCGATCCTCCTGGAGGGCGTGCAGGTCCTCAAGAGGCATGCGCTCAATATGCGGATCCCAGTAACCGGACATTGATGATCAACCAGGGACAATGAAATGCATGGATGGATAAAAAGCAATCGATCATGCCCTGCGATTTTTCTTCGTAAAGATTTATATCTCAGATCGTATTGATCCATGCAATCAGGAGGGAGTTACAACGACATCGGTCGCGCTTTGCATCGGAGCCTTTTGCATCGGTGGAAACCCGGTCAGAGCCGACCAGCAGGAAGGATGCCCATGACTGATCAAAGCGATCGCGTCAAGCCATTCACACTCTCTGAACTCGAATCACATCTCTGGGAAGCTGCCAACATTCTTCGGGGACCAGTGGATGCAGCGGATTTTAAGACCTACGTATTCCCGCTCCTATTCTTAAAGAGCATCTCAGACACTCATGACGAGGAGTACCATGTAGCCTTGAAAGAGTCCGACGGAGATCTTGAATTCGCTCAGTTCTCACAGAACTACAGGTTCAAGATACCAGAGAATGCTCACTGGACTGATGTTCGAACAGTAACCTCCAATGTTGGGCAGGCGCTCCAGAAAGCGATGCGAAGCATAGAAAAGGCAAATCCCAACACTCTTTATGGTATTTTCGGTGATGCGCCGTGGACGAACAAAGAACGTCTCTCCGACTCATTGCTCTGTGACCTCATTGAGCACTTCTCTTGCATCAACCTTGGCAACCAGTCAGCTCAAGACGACATGCTCGGGCAGTCCTATGAATATTTGATCAAAAAATTTGCCGATTCCACTAACAAGAAGGCAGGAGAGTTCTATACTCCGCGTCCTGTGGTGCGTTTGATGGTGAATATCCTTGATCCCAAGGAGGGAGAGACCATCTACGACCCCGCCTGCGGCACTGGCGGCATGCTGCTGGGAGCCATTCAACATGTCAAAGAGAATAATGGTGACATCCGCAGGCTATGGGGCAAGCTCTTTGGACAGGAAAAGAACCTCACCACCCACACCATCGCTCGCATGAACCTTATACTGCATAATGCTGCAGATTTTAAAATCGAGCATGGCGATGCCCTACGCCGTCCAGCCTTTTTCTCAGGAGACAACCTGGCTACGTTCGACTGTGTGATCGCCAATCCGCCGTTTTCGCTGGAAAACTGGGGAGAAGAAGTCTGGCCCAATGATACCTTTGGTAGGAACTTCGCAGGTGTGCCACCAAACAAGAAGGGTGATTACGCCTGGGTGCAGCATATGATTCGTTCAATGGCCCCAAATACCGGTCGCATGGCCGTAGTGCTGCCCCACGGAGCACTTTTTCGCATGGGAAAAGAGGGAACTATTCGCCGGAAGATTATCGACATGGACCTGCTCGAAGCAGTAATCGGCCTTGGACCAAACTTGTTCTACGGCACAGGTCTGGCTGCATGTATTCTGGTTTTCCGCCAGCGAAAGGCAATAGACCGAAGGAATAAGATCCTCATTATCGATGCCTCAAAAGAGTATCAGATTGGACGTGCTCACAACGAATTGAAGCCCGAGCACGTCGAGCGAATATATGGTTGGTATCGGAACTTTAAAGACGTGGATGGCATTGCCCGAGCGGTCAGTCTGGAGGAAATTGCAGCCAACGACTACAATCTCAACATCCCTCGCTACGTAGAGCCCAAAAACGACCTGGAACCGATTACATTAGAAGAGGCAATGGAGCAACTGCAGACCAGCGCAAGGGCCACATTCGCAGCCGAAGTCCGGTTGATAACCATTCTAAAACGAGAAGGGCTGCTCGAATGACCACAATCACTCAATCTGAACTGGAGTCGTACCTCTGGGGTGCAGCGATGCGGCTGCGCGGCACCATTGACGCAGGCGACTATTAGCAATTTATCTTTCCGTTATTGTTCTACAAGCGCCTTTGCGATGTCTTCGACGAGGAGACTGAGGCTACCTTGGATGAATTTGGCGGTGATCAGGCTTCTGCCGATTTCAGAGAGATTCATCGATTTCAAATCCCACCCGAAGCCCATTGGCGAAAAGTGCGTCAGACAGCCAAAGACGTAGGCCGCGTCTTGCAAAGCGCTCTGCATACTATTGAGATTGCAAATCCAGGCAAGCTCTACGGCATATTCGGCGACGCGCAATGGACCAACAAAGATCGAATCTCCGACGCCGACCTGCGTGATCTGATCGAGCACTTTTCCTCGTTCGAGCTCACCGTAGCCAACCTGCCTGAGGATGAGCTGGGCCAAGGCTATGAGTATCTTATCAAAAAATTTGCTGATGACTCAGGCCATACAGCAGCCGAGTTCTACACCAATCGCACCGTCGTTCATCTGATGACCGAGATGCTCCAGCCGGAGCCCGGCGAGAGCATCTACGATCCAACATGTGGCTCAGGCGGTATGCTGCTTTCCGCAATTGCTCATCTGCGCCGTCAGGGCAAGGAATGGAGGAACGTGCGACTTTTTGGCCAGGAGCGCAACCTGATGACCTCATCCATTGCTCGCATGAACTGCTTCCTGCACGGCATTGAAGACTTTCAGATCGAGCGTGGCGACACTCTCGCAGAGCCCAAGCTGGTACAGGGAGACCGGCTCATGCAGTTTGATGTAGTATTTGCCAATCCGCCCTACTCAATCAAGCAGTGGGACCGCGCTGCTTTCGCCTCTGATCCCTGGGGCCGCAACATATTCGGCACTCCTCCACAGGGCCGGGCGGACTATGCCTTCTGGCAGCACATCCTCTGCAGTCTTGCGCCCAAGAGCGGCCGCTGTGCCATTCTCTTTCCGCACGGCGTTCTCTTCCGCCAGGAGGAAACGGAGATGAGGACAAAGATCATAGATGCAGACCTCATAGAGTGCGTCCTGGGCCTTGGGCCAAACCTGTTTTACAACTCACCGATGGAAGCCTGTGTCGTCATCTGCCGCACTGCCAAGCCCAAGGAGCGTCAGGGCAAAATCATCTTTATCAATGCGGTGAGCGAAGTCACCCGCGAACGCGCTCAGAGCTTTCTCACTGACGGGCACGTTGAGCGCATTGTCCAGGCCTATGTGCAGTTCAAGGACGAACCTGGCTTTTCTCGGGTCGCCATGCTTGAGGAGATACGAGCCAGGGAAGGCAATTTGAGCATACCGCAATATGTCGCACCAGCAACACCGCAAAGCACAGATGGTAATACGAATATAGACAATGGTGAGAGGAAGCTGGACATTGTGCTTGCCGACTGGCTGGAAAGCTCTCGTATCTTGCGAGAGGCGTTAGCTGCCATTATGACGGAGGAATCGTGACAGGAAAGTATCGCATATTCATCAGTTCTGTGCAGAAAGAGCTGGCAGCCGAACGTCGGGCCGTGCGCGATTTCGTTGAGGGCGATGCGCTACTGAGAAGGTTCTTCGATGTGTTTTTGTTCGAGGATCTCCCTGCGTCGGATCGTAGGGCTGACGAGGTTTATCTCGAAGAAGTGGACCGCTGCGATATCTATGTAGGACTATTCGGCAACGAATACGGCAGCGAAGATTCCGAGGGCTGCTCGCCCACGAAACGCGAATTTATTCGTGCCAAGGCCAAAGGCAAAGCTCGGTTGATATTCGTAAAAGGCTCGGACGACAAAATGCGCCACCCATTGATGCTTGCACTTATCCGCAAGGCAGGAGACGAGCTGATCCGCCGCCGGTTTAGCAGCGTGAATGATCTGTTGGCCGCGCTTTATGCCAGCCTCGTGGACCACCTGGAGCGCACCGGTGGCATTCACTTTGGCCCGTTCGACGCTTCTGCCTGCCAGAAGGCAAATCTTGACGATATCTCAAAGAAAAAGGTCTCAGAGTTCCTGGTCCGTGCCCGTGCTGAGCGCAGCTACCGTCTCGGCCTGCGCTCACCTTTGCGAGCAACGCTAAAGCACCTCAACCTCCTTGAAGGTGACATCCCCACCAACGCTGCAGTGCTGCTTTTTGGCAAGGAGCCGCAACGATTTCTGCCCACATCACTTGTCAAGTGCCTGCACTTTCACGGCCCGGAGATCTGCAAGCCCATTCCGTCTTACCAGGTGTTCAAAGGCACACTTTTTGAGATGGTGGACCAGTCGGTTGATTTCGTTCTCTCGAAGATTGACCGCTCTGTGGGGACGCGTGCCCTCGGTCCGCAAGCTCCAGTCACCTACGAGCTTCCGCCTCAAGCTGTGGCCGAGGCAGTGGTCAATGCTGTCGCTCACCGTGACTACGCCTCCAACGCCTCAGTTCAGGTCATGCTTTTCTCTGACCGGCTGGAGATCTGGAATCCGGGAGAGCTTCCCCCGCCGCTAAGCTTGCAATCTTTAAGCGAGCCGCACCCTTCAATCCCGCATAACCCGCTCATCGCCGAGCCGCTATTTCTGACCCGCTACATCGAGAGGGCCGGTACGGGAACTCTCGACATGGCCAGGCTTTGTGCAGAAGCAGGCCTGCCCGCACCTGAGTTTCGGGAGGAGCAGGGGCAGTTCATCCAGGTGCTACGGCGGCCACAAAGGCCAGCTTTGGCGACGGAGGTCAGAGACAGCGAAAAGGTGCTGTGGGAGCGCGCCATGAGCGACGTAGGCCGGGTGTTTCCAGGCGCGACCGCACAAGTCACCGCACAAGTCACCGCACAAGTCGCCATCTTCTGCCAAAGGCCGAAAGCAGCACGGGAGATCATGGAGCACCTCAACCTGCACCACTGGAAGACATTTCAGGCCAACTACCTAACTCCACTGATCAAGGACGGCTTGCTGGAACGCACCATTCCGGACAAGCCCACCAGCAGTTTGCAGAAGTACCGGCTCACAGACAGAGGCCGCGCCTGGCTTGCCGGAGAGAGATCGTGAAGAGCAGCATCCCGGCGATGGAGGGCCTACGGCCCAATCCGGACTGGGCAAAGCTGCCGATATTCGACCGGAAAGACTGGAGGCGAGTGCGATTTGGGGATGTGGTCCAAAACGTGAACCAAACCGAGCGCATCCCGGCAGAGACAGGCATCGAACGTTTCATAGGGCTTGAGCACCTGGAGCCGGGCTCGCTGCATGTACGTGTCTGGGGCGATGTGGCGAACGGGACGACATTCACCCGCCGCTGCCGACCTGGGCAGGTGCTTTTCGGAAAGAGGCGTGCCTACCAACGCAAGGTGGCTGTGGCAGAGTTCGATGCTGTGGTGTCGGGGGATATCTATGTGTTTTCTCCGAAGGACGAACGATTGCTGCCGGAACTGCTGCCGTTCGTCTGCATGTCGGAGAGGTTCTTTTTGCACGCGATCGGAACTTCTGCGGGCTCGCTCTCGCCGCGTACCAACTGGAGCAGCCTTGCCGGATTCGAGTTCGACCTGCCGCCGCTCGACCGGCAGAGGCGCATCGCGGAGATGCTGTGGGCGGTGGATGACTATATGACACGCCTTGAAGATGTGCACGTCTCTTTCGAACAAAATAAGACTGCCTATATGAATGATCACCTTTCTGGCGCGCGATGCTCATGGACCACGCTTGGCTCACTGGTCCGAAACCGTGAATTATATATTCAGACCGGGCCTTTTGGCACTGTACTCAAAGCCTCAAGCTACGTGAAGACTGGTACGCCAATCATCAATCCAATAAATATGGTAAAACATCGGCTGGATGTCAGGGATGGTCCATTTCTTAGTCATGTGGAGTGCGAGCGCCTTAACCGCTATAAAATGAAGAATGGAGACATCTTGATCGGACGCAAAGGAGATGTTGGACGGGCTGTGTTCGTTGTCTCTGATTACAACGATTTTATTGTTGGATCAGACATTATAAGGTTAAGACTCATCGATTCAGAATTTCTGCCTGAATATCTATTTTATTTCTTGATAGCTTCTAAAACACGTTCATGGATCACACATCATGCATCAGGCACAACAATGCCGGGAATAAATGAAAGACTTCTGCATAAGATTGAAGTGCCAGTTCTTTCTAAAGCCAAACAGGCAGAAATTATACAGTCCATCAAGAGAATGGAATCCGCAGAAGATCACTTATTGGCTGCAATCGGAAAATGCAAGAAACTATGCAGTTACTTGTTAAATGAGCTTTATAGCTTGGATTGATATCTGAGTGCGTTGGGAAAGGTTGACATAAAATGTATCTCGCTGAAGTAAGACTCTGGAATTTCAGGAAATATGGTATCAAGGGTGACTCCTTCGAGACTTCGGAGCCCGGCGTCTCCATTCCGTTCGCCGAAGGACTAAATGTTCTAATAGGCGAGAATGATTCAGGGAAGACTGCGATCATTGACGCGATTCGCTATACACTTGGTACTCAAAGCCTCGAATGGATTCGCATCGAAGAATCTGATTTCCATTCAAACGGAGATAACAGAGCCCAGGATCTAAAGATTGAATGCGTATTTCGTGGTTTTTCCTGTCAAGAGGCTGGGCGTTTCCTTGAATGGATTGGTACAGAAGAACCCGAAGGTAAACGCGGTTTTGTGCTTAAGGTTCGTTTGACGGCACGGATAAAAGGAGACAGAATTGCCACAGATTTGCGAGCTGGTTCTGATCCGGTCGGAATTGCTATGGATAGTGATGCACGAGCTTTGTTACGAGTCACCTACCTAAAGCCACTACGCGATGCCGATGCAGAGCTGACACCAGGCAGGCGTTCTCGTTTTGCCCAAATTCTCAAAGCTCATTCACTATTTCAAAAAGAAAAGGGCGAAACACATGAGCTTGAGACTATTTTAGGAAAAGCCAACACAGAAATTGAACAATACTTCAGTAATGGCAAGGATGATGCAGGTGCACAAAAACTGGCTCCTCGCTATTTTCTATGGGTAAAGGGATAACCATTTATTATAACCCACTCTTGAATATGGATCTGTGTCCATCTCACAAGAAGAACTCTTCAAGATGGCTCTCGGTCTGCAA
>Ga0074195_1001611_pt1 | contig 30221 bp, 26 predicted proteins | sample EPASupsiteHSE623_FD_64525 | JGI IMG/M metagenome (GOLD analysis project Ga0074195, IMG submission 64525) | Bioremediated contaminated groundwater from EPA Superfund site, New Mexico - Sample HSE6-23 | ecosystem: Environmental > Aquatic > Deep subsurface > Groundwater > Contaminated ... | reverse complement strand
GCTCAGCTTCCCTGTTGAGTATAATGCGTCCAGCTCGGCCTGCGTGTGAACTGCCTTCCTCCTTCCGACTATGTATGCCGCAACGACCCCTGCAACAAGCAAAAGGAGCAGGAACGCGCCAAAAAGCATCATCGACGAAGGGTTGCCGTCGGGCCTTACCGAGATGGTGGTGTTTATCGAGGTGTTGTTTTCAACAGTGGCGTTTTCCTTCTCGCCATCCTGGCCTATGATGATTATCGTCTGTTCGGTCGTTCCCGGCAGCGTCGGTACTGTCGTGTTCTGTTCAGTAAGCTGGCCAAGTGAAACCGTCGACATGTTGGACGGGAGCACGAACGCGTCGCCGTATGCGAAGTCGCGCACGCGCTGGAATGCATCAGCAAGCGCTGCGAGCTTGAGCGCGTTGACATTGGAGCCGTACTCGGAGTTCTGCTTCCCGCGCTGGTAGTTGTAGTAAGCGTGCGCGTAGAACAGGTCCGCCCAGCCTGCGCGCGTGGTCCTGTCTGCAAAGCTTGGGTATGAGTTAACCGCGTTCATCACTCCCGCGGCGTACAGGCTTGATTCCTCAAGCGCGTCGTCTGCTGTTGAAATCTTCTCAACCAGCGCGCGCTCGGATGCGATGTATGCGTATGAGTAGGACGCGTCAAGCATAGCTGCGTAATAGCGCTCCTGGTTGTAAAGCTCCTTCGACGAGTTCAGGTGGTTGGTTATCTCGGAGTCAAGCGGTGCAGTCTCGTTTATCGCGTCCTCGATGAGTTTGATGTACTTTTGCGCCTCGAACTTGGCCTTCTCCTGCGGCATCAGGTTCTGCACGTTCTCGCGCGGGGCGGAGCCTATGTTGAGCACCTTGGCAGCCTCAAACCAGCCCATCGCAGCCGACAGGTCGTTTGCCATGTCCGCAAGGGTGGTGTTGTCCAAAGTCTCGTTTGAGTTCAGCGTCGCAAGCACGCTTTCGGTGCGCAGCTTGGCCCAGGTGTACCTCATCTGCGAGGTGGCCACCCACTCCCAGTTGGTGGAGTTGAGCTGCGAGAAGCTCATTGCCAGTATCTCCTCGTAGAAGTTGTCCGCGACCTTGTGGAACTGCGGGATTGTCATGTTGCGGAACTCCTCTGTTGAGACTGCGTTCTTGACAAGGAACGCCGTGTTTGCGGCAGAGTAGTAGTAGCCAAGCGAAAGCTGGAGCTTGGAGTCGGCTATGAGGCGCTCAAAGGCCTTCTTCTGCAGGTCGGAAAGCGCAGACGTGCGGCCGCGCGCCTCCGCGTCGTCAATCGTTGCCTGCGAGGTTGCGTAGAACGGCCAGGACGAGTTTGCTGCAAGGTATTCGCGGGGTATGAAGTCGGACGTGTTCGTCTGTGCGGGCGGCTGGACTTCGCCAACCGCAATCTGGATTGCATAGGACACGTTCGAGACCGGCACAACAGTCAGGTTGTATTTTTGCATCGCGTAATCCGCATAGTACAGCGCGTCAAGTATGCTCTCGCCTGATTCCGAAGTCTGGCCAGCTGGCACGAGCATGACTTTGTAGCTGCCGTTTGCGCCAACCGCGTCAATCTTTGCTTTGACGCCACCGACTGCGCCTATCGCGCCGCCTTTGGTGATGGTGCCGGTTATTATGAAGTCCTTTCGCACGGGCTTTTGGGTAAACTCCGAATACGCCATTATTGTGAGAGCAGCTCCCGCGCTCGGGCCATTGACCTTTCCAAGCGCGCTGTCAAAGCGCACGGTGTAGTCGTAGGAGTCATAGTTTCTCTGCGCAATCTTTGCCGCCTCGGTAAATGCAGTCTGCATGGATTCCTGCGTGTCCGAGCTTACTGTTGTCGAGTGGAGCCTGAGCACCAGCTCGCCGTTTCCGGGAGCGACGTCAACCTCGATTGCAGTGAGCATCCCGTGGTCCTTGTCGTCAACAGCGGGCGCCATGAGCACTACTGCGTTAGTGAACGCGCAAAAGAATACAATAAGCGCAAGGACGCGCCTGACGTGGGTTTCCATAGAGTTGCACCGAAAAATGTTGACGGAAAAAGGAGGGATTGGCCGGTTTTAATGGTGTCGGCCTTAGGGAAGAAAGAGCTGTTTTTTTGCCGCTGGAGCCTTATTTCTTCAGGTCCAGTTTGAGGCCGCGGAACTGGTCCTCGTGCATCATAAACTCGACTGCGTTCTTGCTCCCGAACATGTCGTAATAGTCAAGCCGTACCTGCACTTTGTTGAGTGCCTTATCAGCGACCTTGGTGAGTGCGACTATGTAGCTGTTCTGCACCATTATCTTGCGCGGTGCGTCCATCTCCAGGCCGTCCTCGTAGGTGCTGATCGTCCCCAAGCTTTCGTTAAAGTACGTCGAGTAGGAGTGCTTCAGGTCTCCTAGGGTCTTAGCGCACATTATGAACCATCTTCCGGGGACACTTTGAAAGTGCTCAGCTTATTGGGCTTATCGTCCCCAAATAAAAGAAGGCGCATGCAAAATTAATAATGCTGGTTTTTCGGAGAATCCAGCGGGTTTTTTCAGGATTTAGTGGTTTTCATGGATTTTTTGGAAGTCGGCCCCTGCACGAGGCAGGCAAAAGCGGAAGGAAAGATGTCCGTCCCTGTCAGGGCGTACGGGAACGACGCAATCTTTGACAAGATGTGCTCCGACCGCACCCTGCAGCAGGCAGCCAGCGTGGCAACGCTTCCCGGAGTGCTTGACGCAGTCATGGTGATGCCGGACGGCCACGAAGGCTATGGCTTTCCCATTGGTGGCGTTGCGGCTTTTGACCTTGAAAACGGCGTAGTCTCGCCCGGCGGTGTCGGATACGATATCAACTGCCTTTGCAAGGGCTCGAAAATCCTCGACTGCTTTGGCAGGAAAATCCCGATAGAATCAATTGAAGGCAAGTTTACGAAGATGGAGGACGCAGGCGCGTACATCTTGGGCGTCCAAAAGTCGGCTTTGCTTTCAGTGGCCAGCCTTGACTCCGGCTCAAAGTCATTCTCTTCCAGCCGCGTTCTTGCATTCATGAAAAAAAAGGCGGACAACCGCATACTTGAAGTCACCACTGCTTCTGGCCAAAAGATAACCCTCAGCGAAGACCACCCCCTGCTTACCCCAACGGGAATGGTGCCTGCTGGGAGCATCCGCGAAGGCGGGTTGGTCGCAGTAAGCTATTTCGAAGGCGTTGACTACGTGCCTTTCATGCCATCCCTTGGCATGTCCGAAGACGCTGCCGCAGTCATGGCGAAAGTGCTCGGCTATATGTTCGGAGACGGCACGCTTACAGTCTGCGGGAAAAAGCCGCGGGCAATCGCCTTCGGTGAAAAGGCCGATTTGGAGCGGATGCAGGCAGACCTTGCAAGCATCGGAGTCAAGTCATCGGTATTTGAACGTTCAAGAAACCACCGAATCGTCACGCAGTATGGCGAAAGGGAATTCTCATCCACAACTGCCGAGCTTCACGTTTATTCCAAGGAGTTCTGCAGCCTGCTCTCCCGTTTGGGCATGCCCCTGGGAAGGAAGACCGACCAGGACTATGCGGTTCCGCAGTGGGTTATGGACAAGACAGCGCCTTCCTGGGTAAAGCGGCTTTTCCTTGCGGGCTTCTTTGGCGCTGAACTCTCGTCGCCGTCAGTACACTCAAAGACCGGTTTTTACGCCCCGATTCTGGGGCAGAATAAGAACAAGACGCACGCAGCGTCCGGCCGCGCGTTTTTGATACAATTGATGCAGCTCTTGGACGAGACCGCCAACGTAAACGTTACGAAGATTGCCCGGCGCGACGAGTTCCGCAACAAGCAGGGAGACACCGTGCGGTTGCGGCTTGAGATATCCGCTGACGAGGAGAACCTCCTGCAGCTTTACCGCCGGGTTGGTTTTGAGTACAGCTCCAAAAAATCCGTGCTAGCCGGGATTGCAGCCAAGTACATCATCCGCAAGAAAGCGCTTACCGCGTTGAGGACGCAGGCTGCGCAAAAAGCGAAGGAGCTTCGCGCCAAGGGCCTTACCTTGAATGAAGTGCAGTCGCTTCTTTGCAACGAGTCAGTCAACGCCCGCTTCATACGTAGGCACTATTACGAAAAAGCAGGCCAGCGGATAACCTTGGGATTCCCGTCTTTTGAAAAGTTCGCCAAAGACGAACTTGAGGTGGTGTCGGCATACGGCACTCAGTTCGACTCGATTGCATCAATCCGGGAAGTTCCTTATGATGATGACGTCTACGACATCACCGTTGCAAACACGCACAACTTCATAGCTGACGGGTTCGTGGTCTCAAACTGCGGAATCAGGCTCATACGCACCAACCTTACTGAAAAGGATGTCAAGCCCAAGATTAACGCGCTCATCCAGGCGCTTTTTGCAAACATCCCAAGCGGAGTAGGCAGCAAAAGCAAGACCCGTTTGGACACTGCCGAGCTTGGCAAGGCAGTCACCGAAGGCGTTGACTGGTGCATCGGCAAAGGCTACGCAGTCGAGTCCGATAAGGAGCACTGCGAGGAGAACGGCCGCTTCGAAGGAGCCGACTTTTCCAAGGTCTCCGATATGGCCAAGAAGCGCGGCGCGCCCCAGTTCGGCACCCTCGGAAGCGGAAACCACTTCCTGGAAGTGCAGAAAGTCGAGAAAGTCTACGACAAGGAGAAGGCCAAGGCCTTCGGCATAACCGGCGAGGGCCAGATCACCGTAATGATTCACTCAGGCTCGCGCGGACTTGGCCACCAGGTCTGCGACGACTACCTGCGGACGATGCTTCCAGCTGCGAAGGCCAAGTACGGCCTTGACCTTGCTGACCGCGAACTATGCTGCGCGCCAATACAAAGCCCCGAAGCGCAGGACTACTTGGGCGCGATGAAGTGCGCCGTTAATTTCGCGTTCAACAACCGCCAGGTGATGACCCACCAGGCGCGCCAGACCTTCGCACAGGTGTTCGGAGGAAAGTGGGAAGACTACGACATGGGCTTGGTCTACGACGTTTGCCACAACATCGCCAAGTTCGAGGAGTACGAAGTAGAGGGCCAGAGGCGCAAGGTATGCGTGCACAGAAAGGGCGCGACTAGGGCGCTCTGGGCAGGAAACCCGCTCATCCCGCAGGCTTACCGCTCAGTGGGGCAACCCGTAATCATTCCCGGTTCTATGAACTCCGCATCCTTCTTGCTTTGCGGTGCCGAGGGCAGCAAGAAGACATTCGGAAGCTCCTGCCACGGCGCAGGACGCATAATGAGCAGGTCGCAGGCAAAGCGCGACTTCAGCTCCGCAAAAATCCTTGCGGAAATGGAAAAGGCCGGAGTCAGCATCAAGGTCGCCGAGTCCGAGCTTGTTTCCGAAGAGTACGGCGGCGCGTACAAGGACATCGACGCAGTCGTAGGCTCAGTAGAGCAGGCCGGAATCAGCACCATTGTCGCGAAGATGGTGCCTCTTGGCGTAATCAAAGGATGATTTTTCCATGACGTTCAACCGCGAACAGCTACTCAGGCGGCTCGAAGACCTCAACCTGCCAAAAGGCAAGTACGTGGTCATAGCCGGCGGGGCGATGCTTCTGCACGGCCTGCGCAAGGAGACCAACGACCTTGACCTCTCGGTCGACTATGACGTTTTCCAGAAGATACTGAAGAACAAGCACAAGTTCGGCGCAATCGAGCTCAAACCGCCGGTGCACAATCCCGCAGGTTTCAGGCACAACGAGATAATCCACATATCAAACGACGTTGAGATATCGTCTGGCGGCAGGAGCCTCATCTGCGGCGCGCCTGTTGAAATCAACGGGCACCTGGTCCAGTCGATACGGGACATCCACGCATTCAAGACCAAGCTCAACCGTCCAAAGGACCAGTCAGACCTTAGGATCCTCCGGGCGGCCATCAAAAAGGAAGACGCCCTGCACCCAACGCCCGATTTTAAAAAGAAAGACTTCGAGTTCGTTAAAAGAAAGACTCCCCGCGGAGTCACGCCGAGGATAGGGAAGTTCTAATGGCCCAAAACCCGCTTGCCGAACGCATAAAGGAACTGGGGTTCGACCCCGCGCACTACTTCGTGTCTTCGGACGCGGCCGCCCGGCTTCACAAGGTGGAGCTGAGCAAGGACTCCGGCAAAATCCACCTGATTGCAAGTCCCGGATTATTCAAGAAGTTGGCGGAAAAGCACAAGCTGGTGCATGGCAAGGATAATATGCCGGCCACGGTGATCGTCGCACCGGACGTGGCGGCGTCCACGAAGTTCTGGGACAGCTACCGCGGTGCCGTTGACACCATCGATGGCGTTCCCGTCCTGCGCCTGGGCAAGCTTAATGATTATTGGCATACCGTAGAAGGCCAGGCCAACATATCCGATTCGGAGGCAATCAAGGCCAAGGTCGCAAGCGTGATGGCGGACTGCAAGAAAAAAGGCAAGACCGACCGCCAGATAGGCGACCACCTGGGCTTGACCGAACAGGCCGTGGTGAACGTGGCAACCAAGCTGCTTGGCATCAACCGGACAGAATGGCACAGCATGGGCAAGCCCACGGCCAAAGCAATAGTTGGCAGGCTTGAGGAAACGGGTTACAAGTGGAACGCGGTTGAACAGGAGTTCTTCCCTGGCAAACGCAGTCCCAAGACTGCGTTGATGAAGATACTCAACGGCTCCCCCGAATGGGCAGCTGCAAAGAAAAAGGGCAAATAGACTAGTAGCCTAAAGCCAATTTTCAATCAGCAGTTCTCAAGCTTCTTCTTCAGTTCCGCGATTTCCTCGTGGAGCTTGCGGTCCTTCTTGAGCGGGTCGCTGAATGCCTTCTTCTCAAGCTCGTCAAGCCTTGCCTTGATGCTGTTCTTCTTCCTAGTCAAGTCTGATTTCGACATTCCCATATAAATCTCACCTTTGTTGAAAAATGCAACTCTAGTATCTAGCCCGGTTGGCTGTATATTTGTTTCTGGCAGCAGGGCAAAAGAAGATGAACCCCGCGGGAGTATATTTTCTCATGGCAAAACAGGCGGAAAAAGCGTCGACCAACGCGATGGGGAAGACGATTCAATCCCAGCGTGATTATTTTGCAACCGAAGCAACAAAGTCGGTTGGTTTTCGCCTCTCCTCGCTGCGCAAGCTCAAGGCCGCCTTGCAAAAGTTCCAGCCCCAGCTTGAAGCGGCGCTCTATGCAGACCTGCACAAGTCGCCCTCCGAAGCGTTTCTTACTGAACTATATCCTTGTTTTGAGGAGCTGAAGTTCTTTGAGAAGAATTTGAAAGCCCTTGCAAAACCAAGGCGCGCTCCCTCGCCAATCATGTTTCCCCTTTCATCCTGCTCAATCCGGCCCGAGCCGCGCGGGGTGGCGCTCATCCTTTCCCCTTGGAACTATCCAGTCAACCTTACGATAATGCCCCTGATTGGCGCAATCGCAGCTGGAAACTGCGCAACAATAAAGCCATCCTCCTCGTCTTCCAACACCTCCAAAGTCCTTGCAAAGATGCTTGCAAGCTGCTTTGATGAAAAATTTGTTTCGGTTTTCACCGGCGACTCAAAAGTCGCCGAAGCCCTCTTGGAAGAGGAATTCGACTACATCTTCTTCACTGGAAGCCCCTCGGTTGGAAAGTCCGTGATGGCAGCTGCATCCAAGCACCTCACCCCGCTTACCTTGGAACTTGGCGGGAAAAGCCCGTGCATAATCGACAAGGATTGTGATTTGGAAAAAGCCGCCTCCCGAATAGTATGGGGCAAGTTCACCAATGCGGGCCAGACCTGCATCGCGCCAGATTACGTGCTGGTGCACAAGGCCGTTGAGGCCAAGCTGGTCTCTGCGCTTGCAGGGAAAATCACCGACTTCTTCGGCCCCGACGCGCAGAATGCAACCGACTACTGCCGCATAATCAACGACAAGCACTTCAACAGGCTCTGCAGCTACCTGAAGGAAGGAAAAGTGGTGTTCGGAGGGGAAACAAACCGGAAGGAAAAATTCATTTCCCCGACCTTGATTGCAGACGTTTTGCCTGGCTCTAAAGTAATGCAGGAGGAAATCTTCGGCCCAATCCTGCCAATCCTTCCGGTATCCTCAATGGATGATGCGGTTGCATTCGTGAACAAGATGCCCAAGCCGCTTGCACTCTACGTTTTTTCCAACTCGAACAAAACAGTTGAGAACGTCCTTTCTTCCACTAGTTCGGGCGGCGCGTGCGTAAACGACGTCCTTCTTCACGTAGCGACTTCCGAGCTTCCCTTCGGCGGGGTCGGAAACAGCGGCCTCGGCAAGTACCACGGCAAGGCGTCCTTCGAGGCGTTCTCGAATGCGCGCAGCGTGTTCTCGCAAACCAACCTGTTCGACTTGAAGCAGAGATACCCTCCTTATGACAAGAGGTTCATAGGGTTTGTGAAACGGTTCGGATAGCGTATGACCATACAATTCAAATTAATCAAGCGCAGGCCGTTCTCCAGGCTTGCAAAGCCGTGCGTAAAAACCTACAAGACGCTATATGACCTTACGGCCAGGGGCATCAACTATAGGCCCGGACCCAGCAACCGCGGTTATGAGTATGTTCGCGGCGAGCTGTTGAGTCCTGTTGCGCGTGAGCTTTTGCGGCGCTCAAGGCAAGGCAAACCTGTGCATTTTCTTGACGCCGGCGCAGGAGACGGGCACGGCGTGGTTGCTGCGGAGTCATTGTCTCCAAACGTTAGTGGCCACGGGCTTGCCCTGCACGGCCCGGATTCCGGCCTCGGCATTCCTGCGCACAAGTGGACCAGAAGCCGCTTCGAGGAAAACGTGTTCCAAGATTCAGACTCCAGCGAAGGCGCTTTCGACGTCATCCAGAGCCGCTACGGCCTGCAGCACGCGGCCAACCAGGCGATGGCACTTGAGAACCTCCTTAACTCGCTCAAAGTCGGCGGCAAGCTGTTCAACTTCCACGACAGCGACTGGCGCACCATCCAGCTTGCAGACACCGGCATGGCCGAGGCGCTTGAGCAGCAGGGGTTTGTTCTTGAAAAGGGCAGGGCGCCTCAATTAATGAAAAAAATCTACGACCGCGTCTTCGTCAACAGCCCCAAGCTGTACGTAATCACTAGGTCAAGCGACCGGAAGGCGGACTTGAGCGCGTTCTACGGCTCGGCAAGGATAAACAAGGTGCCGCTGAAAAAATAGTTCCCTGCGGAATAACCGAGGATGTCTTTCCCATTCGGAAGGGTTAAATGCCCCTGCGGGATACTTGGCTCTTATGTGCTTTTCTGCAAACCACGAAAAGAACAACGCGTTCGTGTGGCTGCTGATTGCAGTCTTGGCGCTGGTTCTTGCGTTCCTCCCGTTCGTCCTTGGCATCGACGTAGTCAAGAGCTTCGGCTGGTTCATGTTCTCGCTGCTGCTTGCGTGCGTCTTCCTGCTCAGCCTGCTCTTTTTCGCCGCACTTTTCTGGAGCTCGCTGCGGCTCGACCGCATGCTTTCCGGGGAAGACCTGCTTGCCCACTGGACGTATTCGCAGGACGAGATTGCGCCATACGCAACCGGCGAAGATGCCCGTCTTTCGAGAAACAAGCTGATATACCTGTTCTTTACCCTCCTGACCGTATTGGTGTGCGAGGGGCTCGCTTACATAATCGACCCTGCGACTGCGCTTGTGCCGGGCGCGATACTTGTAATCGGCTGTTTTGCCATAATCTATGGCTTGCCTGCGGCGCTTGCCTCTTATGAAAAGCGCTTTGCAACCGACGCCTACATCGGCAGGGCCGGCGCGCTCTTCTGCAACCGCTTCCACCTGTGGAAAATATTCAACGCAAGCCTCAACCGCGTGTCTTTTTTGGAAGGAAAACCCGCGTTCCTAGAGATAAGCTACTCGTTTATGTCCACCGACGGCTCGGGTCCCACGTCCGTTGCTGTCAACCTGAAGATTCCGGTGCCAAAGGGAAAGGAAGCCGAGGCAAAGCACGTCGTGTCTGAACTTACTGGCGGTCCGCAGGCCAGTCATGAGTCAAAGAAGGAGCTTTTTGAGCGGGAAGAAAAAATGCGGAAGTTACAGGGCCTGAGGAAGTGAAATCATGCCAGAAGATGCAGCAGTCAAGACCGCCCTTTCAGTCATCGGGCGGGGCGGCAAGTCAATCATCGGCTCAGTTGATGCTAGTGGTTACCCGAACATCAAAGCCATGCTCAAGCCGCGCGAGCACGACGGCGCGAAGACCTTTTTCTTCACCACCAACACTTCCTCGATGCGCGTCGCCCAGTACCGCAAGAACCCGAAGGCGTCAATCTATTTTTACGACGAGCGCTTCTACAAGGGAGTCATGCTGAAAGGAAAGATGTCGGTGCTTACTGATGCTGTGACCAAGAAGCGCATTTGGCGCGACGGTGACGAGATGTACTACCCCAAGGGCGTGACCGACCCGGACTATTGCGTTCTCAAGTTCAGCGCGCAGTCCGGCAGGCTGTACCAGAATTTCGGGTCGGAAGATTTCAAAGTCTAATGCTTGAAAAAGGGATTGGGGGTTTGATTTTGAACCCCCCTTCTTGTTGCCTGGTCTTACGCGGTTACGCTGGGCCTCTTCCGCAGTGCCGCGTGCGAGACCTCCGAGCGCGAAAGCAAAGGCAGTTCCTTTACTATGTGGACGTCGCCGGCCTGCGATACGATTACGTGCCTGTAGTCCCTGGCCAGTTTTTTCCAGGTGACTTTCGGGTCGTAGAACAGGCCGTACTTTTCGACGTGTTCCTTCGCCACCGGGCCGTGGGTGCTCATTGCACGTATGATGCTTGCATTGAGCGGCCCCTGCGCGTTCTTTTGCCTCTCGTTGCCCTCGCTTATCAGTTCTGCACTGAACGGGATGGTTAACGCGCCACCCATCATCGGGACGTTTTCAGTAAGCGCTCCTCCAATAATACTCGCAGTTGCCAGTGCAACAAGCCCCGCGCCTGCGGTCTTGTGTGATTTTCCTATCTTGAGTTCGGACAAGTGCCCGGAAATTGTTTTCTGCAACTCCGGGTGCAGGTGCGCGTACGGGATTACTATCTCCGCGGGTACTTTTCTTGCGGGCTTTTGCTGCGCTATCTGCTTTTCCATGGCTGGAATGCGTGCTTGCATTTTGGTCACCGAAATTGAACGTCTTTTTTCTTTCTTTTAAGTTTATTTGGCTGGCAGACGCATTGCGAAAGGCACATAAAGGAAGGAAAACTCGGTTTAAGTGCTATTCAGAAAAAAGTCCGTTGTTCCGGAAGGGTTCTCTATTAATTCCCGCCGCGTATACACGTACTATGGCAAAAAAGATTGGTTCTTTGAAAAATAATTCTTTGTTGTGGGTTGCAGGGTTTGTTGCCTGCGCAATAATCCTCGGCTCAATACTTTTTGGTCCGAGCATCCTATTTGGAAACTCCGGCCAGCAGGCAAGCTACCCGATTGACTCCGCGGTCTTTACCACTCTTGACCGCACGATTCAAGTCATTCCCGTGCCCTCTATTTCGCCCAAGCTTTCACCGGATGACGTCGCCAACTTCTCAAAGTACGGCTACGGTGCATGGCAGTACGGCAGCGGGCTTGCATATGAGAAAAGGCTGGATTTGATGCCCGCGTCATATTCCGATTCTTCAGTCAAGAACAGTACGAACCTTTTACGCTTCTTTACCTTGACCGATATACACATAACCGACAAGGAGTCGCCAGCTCAAGGCATCTATTACGGCTACAAGTGGAACATCATTTCGGGCTACTCGCCTGCAATGCTGTATTCCACCCAGACCCTTGACGCTGCTGTGCAGACAATCAACGCCCTCCACAGGAAAACGCCATTCGATTTTGGGATCTCGCTTGGCGACCCCATCAACAGCAACCAGTACAACGAGCTGCGGTGGTACATCGACGTGCTGGATGGCAAGAGCATAAACCCGGATTCCGGCGCCAAGGACGACCCGGTTTTTGGCCCGCTTAACGATTATCAGGACGAGTACAAGGCTGCAGGGCTTGACAGGACGATAAAATGGTACCAGGCCCTTGGAAACCACGACCTGTTCTGGATGGGCATCTTTCCCACGGACGATTACATCAACGCGGCGCTTGTTGGCAACAAAGTAATCGACATGGGCAACATTTTCACCGACAAGCTCCGCACCAAGAGCCGCGGATACTACATGGGCGCAATCAACGGCAGCACCCCCCTTGGCGACGTCGTAGGTGCCGGGCCGGTGAATAACTTCTCAACACAGCCAACAGTGCCTGCTGATTCTTCCAGGCACTCGCTTTCAAGGCAGGAGTTGCTGTCCCAGTTCTTCAACACAACCTCAAGCCCAGTTGGCCACGGGTTCAACCAATCAGACGTGGAAAAAGGGTTTGCCTGCTATTCCTTCGAGCCGAAGTCCGGCGTCCCAATCAAGGTAATCGTGCTTGACGACATCGGTGCGCTTGGCCAGGGCTCACTTGACCAACAGAGATACGAGTGGCTGGTGAAGGAACTTGACGCGGGCCAGGCTGATGGCCAGCTGATGATAATCGCAGCGCACATCCCGATTGGGTTTGAACGGGACTCTTCCGGTCTAGGAGCATTGATGAGCTGGAGCGCCAAGGCCTATCTGACTGAGGAAGCCCTGATTGACAAGCTCCACACCTATCCAAACTTTGTACTGTGGGTGTCCGGGCACCGCCACCAGAATGCAGTAATTGCATTCAAGTCCCCTGACTCCTCAAGGCCCGAACTGGGCTTCTGGGAAGTCGAGACCTCGTCGCTGCGCGAGTTCCCCCAGCAGTTCCGCACCTTTGACATCGTCCGCAACAGCGACAACACAATCTCAATCTTTGCAACCGACGTCGACCCTGCTGTAAAGGAAGGCTCGCTTGCCGCAACAGCGCGCACCTATGCGATTGCCGCGCAGGAAACCTTCAATCTTTCGACGCAAAACCGCTCATACAATGTGGAACTTGTCAAGCAGCTGAGCCCGCAGATGCAGGCAAAAATAAGCAAGTTGAGTTAGTCCGGTTCTTGTCGGTTCTTTGGTTATGCTTACGACAGCGCAATCAGCGCCACTCCAAGCACCATTATCGCAGCGCCTGCGAGCCGCTCCTTGAGCCCCTTCTCCTTGAACACGAAGTGCCCGATTAGCACGGTTATCACCGAGCTCAGCCTCTTTATCGAAATCGCGTAAGCGACTAGGGTGAGCGTCATGGCCGTCAGGGTGAACATGTCGCTTATTGCGGTGAAGAACCCGATTGGCGCCAGTGTCTTTGCGTTCGAAAGCGCCTTTCTGATTCCTGTTTTTGACTTGATGCGCATCACGATGAATAGGACGATGCAGTTCATCGCGTAAAGGCTGAAGAGCCAGAACGTTGTCGAGGAGTTGTGTATCCCAATCTTGTGCAGGTTTGACGAAAAGCTCCACAGGAGCGCCACGCAAAGCATCAGCTTGGGTCCGGGCGCGGCAAGGATTGCCCTGATTGGCTCAAGGAGGCCCTTGCGTGATTCGCTTATGTTCAGGACGTATGCACCGGCAACGACAAGGAGTATTCCGGTCAGGCCCATTCCCGTCGGGAACTCGGCCACAAGAAACGGTGACGTCAGGAGCAGAAAAAGCGGCGAGAACGAAAGAAGCGGCGCAGACAGGGAGATGTCCGACAGCTTGATTGCCCGCATGTACAAAATAAGTGCAAGGCTGCAAAGGGCGCAGTCCGCAATCAGGACGTACCAGAACTGACTGCCAAGTTGGGGGATGCCGGAGAAAACAAGCAGGCAAAGCACGAGCGGCAGGGCGAATAGAGTCAGCCAGAACGCGGCCGCGTACTCGTCCACAAAGTCCAGGCTTTTTTTGGAAAACGCCTCGCAAAGGGATGCCGATGTTGCCGCAAGAAACGACAGGATAAGCCAGATCATATCTGGTTGTTGTTTTTGAAAAATAATAAACCGGACGCTGTTTTGTGCAAGATGCCAAGAAAAAGTTTGGAAGCCACCGAAGGGATTTGAACCCTCGACCTATTGCTTACAAGGCAATCGCACTACCAGGCTGTGCTACGGTGGCAGAATTCGTAATTTAATATTTTCCAGTTGAAGGTTTAAGTTTGCTAGCTTTTTAGGCCTAAGGGGAATCCGGGTTGGGAATGGCTATTTCTCAGGTTTTATGGCCCGTGCCGAAGCAGGGCTCGTGCGCTGAGGAGGGCATTTGCTTCCTTAAGGCGGCAAGCGCGATGGTCCGGTTGAGCCCCTGGCTTTTCTCCTCCCGCACGTTCTCGCCCAGTATTGTGCACAACGTCGCAGTGGCGTCCTTGACCCTCGGACCCAGTTTGTCGTGGCCGTCGTTGCTTAGGATTTCCTCTATTACCTTGGCAAGCTCCTTGTGGGTCTTGCTGTTGTAGCCTATCCCCTCGCCTTTTTCCGCCATGCGCTGGGTGAGCCTTTCGAGGACTATTTTTCCGTCAAGGTCGAGGAATTTCTGTTTCATGCGCTCGCTTACGCGCTTTGCCAATCCCGTCCTGCTTACCTTCATCGGGAATTCCGGCCGGTCTTGGTGCAGGAATATCTTGTTTATGTTCTCAATCTCAAGCTTGAGCGCCGCATCCGCAATTGCCTTGTCGAGCATCTTTGCGGCTTCCGGGGATATAGTCTTCTCGCGCATGCACTGGGGTTCGGGCGGGTTGGTTATGTTGAAGCTTGAAAAGAGCGTCACCAGGTCGGATGACATGCGGTCCTTGTTTCCGGTTTCGGAGTCGTTGAACATTTCCTTCATTATGCCAGTAAGGTCGTGATTTTCGAACCTTGTGTACGTTTCCACCCGTTCCTTTACCGGGTCGTGCTCGGTCACATAGTCCTTGATGAGCTTTCCGAAAGGCTTCTTTTCAGCTGCTGGAGCGTCCTTGTTCTCAAGAACTGCCCTGCGAAGCCTCATCCCGTGAAGGATGCCTTCCGGGCCTTCGAATTCGTGGAAGTGCAGGAACCTGGTGAATGCTCCTATGTCGCCCTTGCAGGAATGCTGTGGCCATTTGACGCTTTCCATCGGAATTCCTTTAGCACTCTTGGGCATAAAATCACTCCTATGAAGAATTGCGCCCCTTTCTTTTCCTTTTTACCCTCTCTAAACCTTTAAATCGCTTCGAGTTCATTATTAATCATGGACTTGGACGACAAACAACCAGACCTTACTACTTCTTTTGTTTCGGTATTAGGCAGCAGATACGGCTCTCCAGCGATGTGCGAGGCTTTTTCAGACCGCCAGACCAGGCTTTCGATGAGAAAAGTCTGGTGCGCGCTTGCTTTTGCCCAAAAACAGGCTGGAATCGTCTCAAAAGACGAATTGGAAGACATTATCATCCACTCCCAGAAAATTGACATCAAGCGCAGCTTGGAAATCGAAAAGGACACTGGCCACGACGTTGTTGCCGAGATTCGTTGCTATTCCGAGCAGTGCAAGAAGGGCGGAAAGAAAATCCACCTTGGCGCAACAAGCGAGGACATCCTCGGCAACGCCCAGGTTCTGCAGCAAAAGCAGGCCCTTGCAATAATCAAGACCAGAATCATCGACGTGCTTGCCGGCCTTGGCAAAATCATCGAAGAAAATGCAGGAAAGCCCTGCATGGCCTACACGCACATCCAGCCTGCTGAGCCAACAACAATTGGTTACCGCTTCTCAATCTATGCACAGGACCTGCTTGCTGACTTGGCAACCATCCAGGCTCTTGAAGAGAGCCTCAAGGGAAAAGGGTTCAAGGGCGCGGTAGGCACTTCCGCATCTTACGCTGAAGTCCTCAAGGGTTCCAAGCTCAACCCCGGCCAGATGGAGGATGCTGCGATGAAGCAGCTTGGCCTAAGCGCTTTCGAGATTTCCACTCAAACATATCCTAGAAAGCAGGATTATGTCCTTCTTTGCGCCTTGGCGCAGACTTCCCAGTCGCTTGCCAAGATGGCACTTGATTTTCGCATCCTCCAATCGCCGCTGTTCGGCGAGCTTTCCGAGCCATTCGGCAAGAAGCAGGTCGGCTCAAGTGCGATGCCGTTCAAGAGAAACCCCATTGCAAGCGAAAAGATTTGCTCGCTTTCCCGCTTCGTTCAGGCAATGCCCCAGACTGCAATCGAGAACGCCTCGAACGCAATCTTGGAGCGTACCTTGGACGACTCGGCCAACCGCCGCATCGCAATCCCCGAAGCCTTCCTTGCACTTGACGAGATGCTCCTCACTGCAAACAAGATTCTTTCAGGCATCGTAATCAACTATGACAAGGTCGGAAAGAACTTCTTGGACTACTCACAATTCTCCGGCACCGAAATCCTCCTTGCCGAGCTTGCGCGCAGGGGCGCTGACCGGCAGGCAATGCACGAGGTCATCCGCGAGGCCTGTATGAAGGCCTGGGACGCGGTAAAACAGGGCAAGCCGAACCCGCTTGCAGACATCCTGCGCTACGATGCACGGATTACAAAGTACGTCAAGCCAGCTGATATTCCGGGGATGCTGGACGCTTCCAGCCACACTGGTCTGGCAAAGGAAAAGGTGGTTGCGATGGCGAAAAAAATCAATGCGATTGTGGCAGCGCAGGCAAAATTAGCGGCAAAGGAAGCCTCGGCAAAGCCAGCGGCCAAGAAATAGGGAATCAATGAACCGGCAAAAAATCAAGGACTTACGTTTGTGATGTGAAAGACAATTTATGACCAAGAAAGAGTATCGAATAGGGACAATCGGCAGCCATACTGCACTCCAGATTTTCAAGGGAGCACACGACGAGGGCTTCAAGACAACCGCTTTGTGCCGCAAGGGAAAGGACCGGCTCTACACCGAGTTCTACAAGCACCTCACTGACAAGGCGATTGTAGTTGACAACCTTTCCGATTACCCAAAAATCGAGCCCCAGCTCATCAAGGACAACACGATTCTCATTCCCCACGGCTCGTTCGTCGCGCACCTTGGGATGGAACAGAACCGCAACATCAAGGCGATGTACTACGGAAACAAGAAAGTGCTCGACTGGGAGTCCGACAGGCTCAAGCAGCTTGAGTGGATGAAGAACGCTGGCCTGAATGTGCCAAAGCAGTTCTCAAAAGCAAGCCACATAGACCGGCCGGTAATCATCAAGCTCTTCGGAGCCGCTGGTGGCCGCGGGTACTTCCTGTGCAAGAACGAAAAGGACTTCAACGAACAGGAAAGCCGCGTCAAGGGAAGCGACTTCGTAATCCAGGAATACATAGTCGGAAACACCGTCTACATCCACTACTTCTACTCGCCGCTTACCGGCAAGCTCGAAGTCACAAGCATTGACCGCCGCTACGAGACCAACGTGGACTCGCTTGGACGCATACCCTTGCGTAACCAGCGCAACATCGACATCGAGCCTTCGTTTGTGGTCATCGGAAACTACTCGCTTGTACTCCGTGAGTCGATGCTCCAGGAAGCCTACGAGATGGGCGAGCGTGTTGTCGCGTACTCGAAGAAGATTGCCGGGCCGAAGGGTTTGTTCGGGCCTTTCTGCCTTGAGACCGTGGTCACTCCCGACTTGAAGTTCTACGTAATCGAGATTTCCGCGCGCATCGTCGCAGGAACCAACCTGTTCATCAGTGGTTCGCCGTACTCGGATTTGATGTACGGGACTCCGATGAGCACGGGCAGGAGAATCGCAAAGGAAATCAAGGACGCAATAAATCAGGAAAGGCTTGATGAAATCCTCGGGTAGTATGGCGTTAAAATGAAAAAAGACCCAGAAATGGAAACTAAAAAGAAAGAAATTGCGCAATTGCTAGAAACGCGCTTAGGTAAATCTGTGTATTTGGTATGCCGAAAAAACGAGTATTTTGTGAAGGGCATACCTTCGCGCTTCGCGGGAAATATGTCTTCACCGGATAATTTTTCAAGTTTTAATAAATCTAAAAAATTTCTTTCGTCCGATTTGATTGTCTTTATTGAATTTGATTCAAAAACGCGCGATTTTGTAAAAGGCGTAGCGGTTTTGCATTCTGACATTGAGAAGTTTCCACACAGCAACGATAGGGTTATTTTATCTGAAGTTTTTTCAGACTCTTTGAAATATCCATTTGCTATTGTTGTTTCTAGTGGTTCTCTTGACGATTTTATAACTACCGTAGAAAAGACGTTTCTTTAGATGGTGTAACGAATGAACGAAAAACTCTTTTGTGCATTGGCAATGACCATATTATTGTCTGGCTGCGTATCTTCTGAAAACCCATCATCGATTTCAGAGCAGTCTATAGGACAAGACGTTATGCTTTCAAAGTCATTATCTGGTTTGTTCGGGCAAAGCGATTTATCTTCGCAATGGCTTGTCAACGATTCGTGGGGAAACTATGTTTATTCGTTCAGAATCTCCGGCCCTTCAAATTGTACTAACTTTGGCGTAGCCAAAGATGAGATATGCAATGATTCATTCATTGGGTCTACGAATGTAAGTGATTATCAAAACGCGTATGAGACAGGTGTAAAAAAGAGAAATATATCTAACGAATTTACGTCATATTCTTTTAGCGTCGGGAAATCACCTAAATGGTTATCCATCGGGTTCCGTCAGTGGAATTCAGTTGATGCGGCAATAAATGATTATTCTTCATTGTTGGCTGGTCTACAGACAGATACTTATACCGAGAAGCAAGAGATAGTTCCTTTAGGAAATGACTGCGTAGGTGCTTCAAGGTTTGCAAAATATACTATAGTATTCAGAAGAAATAATGTTGTTGTCAGATTGGAAAATACTGCCGGTAGTTCCGCTAGTGATAGACAAGAATTACAGGATTATGGTAGACTTACTGACGAACGGTTAATAGCTTTAGGAAACTCTTAAGGTAATCTTATGAAAAACGCTTCCGCACTCATAGACCCAAAAAAACCCATTACTGTTGCAGTCCTGGGTTCGCACTCCGCTTTGGAAGTGTGTGCCGGAGCAAAGGCAATGGGATTCAAGACGCTCGTAGTCTGCGAGAAGGGACGCGACTCGGTCTATTCCCAGACTTACAAGTCCCGAAAAGAGGGCGGGCGCGATTTGGGCGTAGTCGACGATGTCTTATTGCTCGACAAGTTTTCCGACATACTCAAAAAGGACGCCGTAAGCGCCCTGCAGAAACGCAACTCGGTATTTGTCCCGCATCGCTCGTTCCAAGTCTACACCAACTTCAACTACGATGCCATCGAAAATGACTTTGCAGTTCCGATTCTTGGCTCGCGGATGCTTCTTCGTGCAGAGGAACGGACGCAGCCCCGCAATCAGTACTACCTGATGCAAAAAGCTGGCGTGCGTTTTCCCCGGCAGTTCAAGTCCGCGTCAGAGATTGACCGTCTTTGCATAGTAAAGGTCAGCGAGGCCCAGCGCACTTTCGAACGCTCGTTCTTCTTTGCATCCAACGCAAAAGACTTCGAAAAAATATCCGCTGAGAAAATAAAGAAAGGCGAAATAACAAAAGCCGCACTCGACTCTGCTGTAATCGAGGAATTCATAATCGGAGTCCCAGTCAATTTCAACTACTTCTACTCGCCGCTGTCCGGCCGCACCGAGATTCTTGGAACGGATGCCCGCAGGCAGACCAGCATCGACGGCTTCCTCCGGCTTCCAGCTGACTTGCAACAGAAAGTCTCGCAGTTCACGTCTCCATCTTTCGAGGAATCAGGGCACTATGCCGTAACTATTCTTGAGTCGATGGTCGGACAATGCCAGGAGATGGGTGAAAAGTTCGCAGCAGCCTGCCAGAAGGAGTACGCTCCGGGCATCATCGGTCCGTTTGCCTTGCAGTGCGCTGTTCTTCCCGGCCCGCCGAAAAAGGTCGCAGTTGTATTCGACGTTTCAATGAGGATGCCCGGCTCTCCCGGAATCCAGTTCACGCCCTACACGGGCTACCTTTACGGCGAGCAGATGAGTGCAGGAAAGCGGCTTGCATACGAGCTGCAGCGTGCTGTGAAGGAAAAGAGACTGGATGAAATCCTGACCTGAAAATTAGTTCGGTGGGAATTTAGGTATTACCCTCGCGGAAATTCAGTTCAGGCTATCTGATAACTCACGAACCAATAGAATTTGCCGTGAAAGATGTTCTTGTCATCAAGGGCAATCGAGTTCTTCGCAAATAGGGCTTTCAGCTGGTCCTTTGAATAATAGTTTTTCAGGACCACGTGTTCCGTCCCGTTCTCCAGCTTCCTGTTTTTGTAGGAGTCCCCTTCGCCAACCCTATCTACCAAATCCCCGCCAAGCCCTGGGACGTACACGTTGTCTGCGAAAAATACCGTGGAACCGTGTTCCAGTTTGTCGTGGAACCCCTCCAGGAATGCGGAAACCCTGCTCTTGGGCACGTGGGACAGCCAGAAGTTTGCAAGCCCGGCTTCGAAAGAACGGTCTTTGGCTGAGAGGTTGTACGCGTCATCCTTCTGGAAGCTGACCGGGCAAGAATAGGATTTTGCTTTTGCAATCTCAAGGACTTCCTCAACGGCATCAGTTGCGGTGATTGCCTTGGCGGCGTGCGACAGGCTTTCCGTCCAATACCCGGTCCCGCAGGCGACTTCGAGCACGCGCTTGTTTTTCAATGACTCCTGCATTGAAGCGGCGATGATTGCGAGTTCTTCCTTTCTTTGGGGAGTAGTCTCGGTATGAACTTTCTCGTATTCGCTCGCCCTTTTCTTGTAGTAGTCCTTCATCAGAACACTACTTGCCAACCAGTCTATTTAACGTCTGGCTTTCCCGCAGCAGGCAAAACCTGATTTCTGTTTGTTTGGTGCTTACTAGTCCGGTCAAGTAACCCGTATCCTGCGCTCTTCGGAGTAAACGTTCGCGCCGCTTGAAAGGGTGCCGTTGATTGAGAACGTGTAGCTTGAAGCCACCAGCGAAGTCTGGTTCGAGGTGAACATCCACGCATCGGGCGCGTACTTGGTCAGGGTCGTGCGGTAGTGCTGTGCAACTTCGGCAGCAGACAGCGCGCGGTTGTAGACGCGAAGTCCGTCAACCGTGCCGTTTGACCCGGAGCCTACTGTGAATGCGCCGTCGTTGAATATCGGCGCGGTCAACGCAGTCTGGTTGGCAAGGCCACCGTTCAAATACAACTTGAGGAAGTTACGGTCATATGTCATCACCACGTGGTTCCAGCCAGCGGAAAGGTTGGCTGCGATAGGCACTGCGTTGGCTGACGCGTAAATGCTGTTGTTTCCACCCAAAATGTAGCCCAACTGCCAGGAGTTGCTGCCCGCCTTTCCTGCGACAATGCCATCGGTCAAGGGGTAAAACGTCCCGTACGTGTCTGTATCGATAAACACCCCGATTCCAAGCATGCCATAATCGTTGAGCCCCCACGCATAGGTCTTTCCTGCGTTATCCTTGGCGTAAGCAGTGCCCAAGCCCGTTGAAATGGAGACTATATCACTCAATCCCTGAGCCAACGCCGGCGAATACCTTGCAGTGGTGTTGCCTACTCCCAGCTGGCCGTAGCCGTTGAATCCCCAGCATGCAACCGAGCCGTTCGTAAGCAGTGCGCAGGTATACTCGTTGCCTGTTGAGATTGCGGTGGCGGAAATTCCGTTGACAAGAGTAGGCGCGTACACCGTTTCGTTGTCGCCGGTCCCCAGCTGGCCATAGCTATTATATCCCCAGCACATAACTGCGCCGCCTGAAAGGACTGCGCAGGTGTGGTAGTCGCCGGCGGATACCGCGGTTGCGGTCGTGATGCCATTGGCAAAGACTGGGGTGTATGCTTCGACGGTGTCGTCGTTGCCCAATTGGCCGTCGCTGTTGTATCCCCAGCACGCAACCGAGCCGTTTGCAAGCAGCGCGCAGGTGTGGTAGTTGCCAGTTGAGACTGCGGTTGCGGTTGTTATGCCGCTGGCAAGAACCGGCGTATACGAGTCAGTTGATTCGCCGTTGCCCAGTTCGCCGTCGTAGTTGAACCCCCAGCACGCAACCGAGCCGTTCGACAGCACTGCGCAAGTTGTGGCGCTTGCGCTCCCGCCCCTTGATAGGGACTGGGCGTTTGTAATCCCGTTGACGATTACCGGCGACAACCGCGTGTCCGCGGTCCCGTCGCCAAGCTGGCCGTATGAGTTGCTTCCCCAACTTGCTATCGAGCCGTTTGCAAGCAAAGCATACGATGACGGGCACATGTCGTCGCTGTTGATGTCTTCCGAAGTTGACACTTCAACTGCGGTTGGCAAGCCGGAAACTATAGAGGAGATGATTGTCGAGTCCGTGTTCCCGCTTCCCAATGCGCCGTACTGCCCGTCCCCGGAGCACGCCACCGAGCCGTTTGAAAGGAGCGTGCAGCAATGTGAATACGAGCATGACGCGCTCCCGCCGAAACTTCCTTCCAACGGGGCCGGCGTGCGTTGGCGGTTTGAGAACGGAATCAGGAGCTGGCCGTTGCCGTAGCTTCCACAGTACAGCCCCCCGCTGGAAAGGATTGCACAGGTGTATGCTGTTCCAGCTGAGACTTTTGCTGCGCGTTCAGGCAAGTTGACCAGGGTCGGTGAAGAGCCAAACCCCTGCCCCCAGCAGTACATCGGGCCGCTTGAAAGCAGGACGCAGGTATGCGAGTCGCCGAGCGATATCGAGGTTGCGGTAGTGATGCCTGGAACCGTGACCGGCGCGTACATTGTCGTTTCGTTTCCTATGCCCAGCTGACCGTACCCGTTGTCTCCCCAGCACATCACCGAGCGGTTTGAGAGTATCGCGCAAGAGTGGCCCCAGCCGGTTGAGATAGCGGTTGCAGTTGAGATGCTGCGCACAATCCTCGTCGAGAGCGTGCTTGTATTGTGGCCTAGCCCCAATTCGCCATCCCCGTTTTCCCCCCAGCACATTATCGAGCCGTTTGCAAGCAATGCGCAACCGTTCGACCAGCCAATTCCGATTGCCGTTGCGGTGGTGATGTTGCGCACGAAAACCGGCGTCAGCATGCGCGTGGTGTTTCCGATTCCCAGCTGTCCGCGGCCGTTGTAGCCCCAGCTCATTACCGAACCGTTCGAAAGAAGGGCGATGCTGTACCACCAGCTCGTTTTGGCGGCTATTGCGTTTGAGATGTTGCGGACAATTGATGGCGAGTACAGGTCCGTGGTGTTTCCGTTTCCAAGCTGGCCCTGGGCGTTCCATCCCCAGCAGGACACCGAGCCGTTTGAAAGCACTGCACAAGTATGCCCCCCATTACCTCTTGCGATTGCCGTTGCGTTCGTGATGCCTGGCACGAACGTCGGCTTTTGCATGCGAGAGGTGTTGCCTATTCCCAGCTGGCCGTAGCCGTTTCCTCCCCAGCACATCACCGAGCCGTTCAAAAGGGCGATGCAAGCCGCGTCAATTCCAGTGTCCAGGTCCCTTATCGGATAAGCCGCATTCTTCTTGACCCACGCTTCCACGGTCAGCTGGTCCGAAGGCAAGAATTGGGCGGATGTTGAGAAGTTGATTGCGCCTTGGCGCTGGAAGTCCATTGCCTTGCCAGATGCCCCAGCCACATAGCTTGCGCCGAACACCTGCCCGGTTGCCGCATTGGCGGACACGTCAACCGCAACATTGGCGTTCTCTCCCAGGGCCGAGTTGTTGTCAAAATCCATCATCAGAATCAGTGAATTGTCATAATATGCATAATCCGTGCCGTTCCAGCGCAAGCCGAGCCCGGACAGGGGCAGGCCTGTGATGCTTGAGTTGATGGTGATATTTGCGCCCGCAGAAAACGTGGACTCGTCCGCGGGTGTTGGCGGGAAGAACGGTATCCCTGCGGCAGTGCAGCGGCCAACAAGGCTGCTTGCGCCAACCTGCTTTGCGCCGACGATATCGCTACTCTCATCAAAAGCAAAAGTGACTGCGGACAGCTCGAATGAATTGCCTGTATTGAGCGAGTTGCAGGGGTTCTGCTCCCCAAAAGACAGGTAAAGCGTCTTCTCCTCCGAAGGCGAGAAAATCAGCGAGCCGGAAAAGACCGTGTAGTTGGCCCCGGACGCTGCCACGTCAATCCCAGTAAGCCTCAGTTTCTTGGGCAACTGGTTCTTTACCGTGACAACAAGGGAACCGGATTCCAGCGAGTATGAAGTTATGGAAAAAGGCGTCGCATCCTTCCAATACGTTGTAGACTGCTGTTCCTTGATTGATGCAGTCGTGCCTGATGCCGAAAGGACGTTAGATGTGGCAATTGAAGCAAGAAGAAGAACTGCCCCCAAAATCACCAAGTATTCAGTGGCGGCCTGACCGCGAGGTATTTCCATAGAACCGTAAAGTACTGCCTTATTTTAATCCTGTTCCGTTGCTCTAAAAAGGCACAAGGTTCTTAACAAATTACCTCATTATTTTAGTGTGCTACTCATGGACAGAACGCCCTTTCCCAAACCCCACTCAACAGTAATCGTAGGCGCCCAGTGGGGCGACGAGGGCAAGGGCAAGATTGTGGACGTGCTGGCCGAAAAAAGCGACCTTGTTGTACGCTACCAGGGCGGCCCCAACGCAGGACACACCGTCATAGTCGGCGACAAGAAATTCAAGCTTCACCTGCTTCCATCCGGCGTGATTAGGGGCAAACGCTCGCTCATCGGAGCCGGAGTGGTCCTTGACCTTCTTTCGCTGCAAGAAGAGATGGCCGAAGTCAAGAAAGCAGGAATCAAGGTCACGCCAAAAGAGCTTGGCATCGCCTACCGCACCCCGCTCATCCTTCCCACTCACCGCCTCTTGGATGGCATCCAGGAGGAGTCCAAGAAAGGAAAAGCAGTCGGAACGACCAAGCGCGGCATCGGGCCGGCTTACTCGGACTTGGCTCTTCGCACTGCATTGATGTTCACTGACGTTTTTGCAAAGGACTGGCCAAAGAAACTGGACGCTGCGGTTTATGCCCACGAAGAAATCCTCCAGAAGATGTACCAAATCAAGATTGATGAGCAGACCCGCAAGTCAATAGCAGAGCTCAAGGAAATCCCGAAGTTCTTTGACGGCTTCCAGGCAAACGTGAACCTTGAGGTCAATCAGGCTTTGGATGCAGGAAAGAACGTGCTTTTCGAGGGCGCGCAGGGCGCGCTCCTGGATAACTTGTTTGGAACTTACCCGTTCGTGACTTCCTCGCACCCGATTGCAGGAGGAGCCTGCGTCGGAGTAGGAGTCCCGCCCCGTTCAATTGACCGCGTCGAGGGAGTAGTCAAAGCGTATTGCACCCGGGTAGGCTCCGGGCCGTTCACCACCGAGCTTTCAGGCAAGGTTGCAGACGAACTGAGAAACAAAGGCGGCGAATTTGGCACCACCACAGGAAGGCCGCGCCGAACTGGCTGGATGGACTTGGTCGCGCTGCGCTTCTCAAACCGCCTGAACGGTTTCTGCGGGATGCACATCACCAAGCTTGACGTTCTAGGCGGCCAGCCTGAGATTATGTATTGCGATTCATACGAAATCGATGGCAAGAAAGTCTCAGAGTACCCTGCTGACCCCGTTTCAGCCGAGAATGCAAAGCCAGTTTACCAGAAGATGGCTGGTTTTGAGGACTTGGACGAAGCTGGCTGGGCAAAAGTGGCCAAGGAAGGAAAGACCAAGGGCCTTGACGCTCTTCCAAAGAACGCGCTTGCCTACGTCAAAAAAGTCAGCGAGCTTTCGGGAATACCGATTATCTCGGTCTCAGTGGGACCTGAGCGGGATTTCATCATCTTTGCAAAATAGGATTTTTGTGTGAGAAAAGGGATTTTATGGGCAAGCTTAAGGAACTCAACCCAATCGAGCCAGTCTACCAGACTAACATTGATGGAGCGAAGCTCCTGGCGCGCGGAAAAGTCCGCGACGTGTACGACGCAGGCGACAAGGTCGTCTTGGTTGCAACCGACCGGCTTTCCGCATTCGACGTGGTGTTTGACGATCCGATTCCGCAGAAGGGCGCGGTGCTGAACCAGATTTCGGCATTCTGGTTTGAAAAAACCAAGAGCATCGTCGAGAACCACTTCATCTCAACGGACGTCTCCACTTACCCCAAGCCGTTCTCCGATTACCCCGACTTGCTCAAGTCACGCTCAAGCCTGGTCAAAAAGACCGCGCCAATCCGGCTTGAGTGCGTGGTGCGCGGCTACCTTTCCGGTTCAGGCTGGTCAAGCTACCGCGACTGCGGCGAAGTCTGCGGCATCAAGCTGCGGCCGGGTTTGAAGGAGTCCGAACGCCTCGACGAGCCAATCTTTACTCCGACCACGAAAGCCGAGGTAGGCCACGACGAGCCTGTGACTGAGAAGAATGCCAAGGAAATCGTTGGCAGCACCGAGACTTTCGAAACCCTCAAGGAATACTCAATCAAGCTCTACAAGTTTGCCTCGGACTACGCGGCAAAGAAAGGAATCATCATTGCCGACACCAAGTTCGAGTTTGGATACCTTGGCGGAAGCAGCAAAGATGGCAATGGCAGCAAAGGAATCGGCGACAACGGCAAAATCATCTTGATTGACGAAGCCCTAACTCCGGACTCAAGCAGGTTCTGGCCAGCAGAGCTTTACGCGCCGGGAATGAACCCGCCGTCCTACGACAAGCAGTTCGTGAGGGATTACGTTTCTTCGATTGGCTGGAACAAAAAGCCGCCCGCTCCGAGGCTTCCGCAGAATGTCATAGACAGGACGACTCAGAAGTACTTGGAAGCGTACGAGAAGCTGACTGGACAGAAAATAGACTGATTGGTTGCGATGGCTACTATTTCCTTTGAGGATTTCTCAAAAGTCGACCTTCGCACAGGAAAAATCATCCAAGTCGAGGACTTCCCGCAGGCAAGAAAGCCAGCTTACAAGGTCAAGGTGGACTTTGGTCCGGAAATCGGCATCAAGCAGTCAAGCGTGCAGGCCACCAACTATTCCAAGGACGAGCTTATGGGAAAAACAGTTGTCGGAGTAGTGAATTTTGCGCCAAAAAACATCGCAGGGTTCCAGTCCGAGGTGCTTCTTTTGGGCGTTCCGGGAGAAGACGGCAAGCTTTCGCTTCTGGTGCCCAGCAAGGCCGCAAAAATAGGCGAAAAAGTTTTCTAATTCGATTGAATCTTGTTACTGCCGCTCACAGGTTCAACTTTCTGCGGTTTATTTTTAACTATATATTTGCTTGTTTTTGTGCTACCTTGGTGCTCAATCATTCCACGTTTCGCTAGGTCTTTGAGCAAGGTTATTGCGGTGACCCGCGAGATTTTCAGGAGCTTCATTACCTCTGAGCTTGTTATTGTTTTTCGTTTTGAAATCAGTTCCTCAAGTTTCTGACGTTTGACGTCCTTTGCCCCTTTCGGGGACAGACTGATTCGTACGTAGAATGTTGATGGTGTATCTCCAATTACTTTAAATTCTGGTGCCACCTTTCCGAGCTTTTCTAGTTCCTCGCGTATTTTCCATATTCCTTCTCCACGGGCGTCGTATAACTGGGCAGGGTTGAGGAACGTGTAAATTCCTTCGTTTGGATGGTATGTGGTTTGGGTTTCAAGAATATCGGCCCACATTTTTTCCGTCAAGACTGCCGGGTTGCTTATGTCAAATCCGTCGGCATATATTCTGACTCGGATATGTTCATGGCTCCGGTAATTCCTGTGTGCAACCGCGTTTGTAACGGATTCCCTGATGACGCTTGTAGGTATTGCCGGATTTTGAATCATCCTAGCCCCTTCGTAAACCCGCGTAACTGGCAAGTTCTGCTCCAGAATCTTGGCAGTTTCCTCAATCATTTGTCTAGCCGGCTTGGAAATCTTAATTGGCTGGCCGATTGGAACCGGGCTTGAACCCATCACATTATCATAGCGCTGTATTTCGACAAACGCGCCTTCAAGGAACGGTTCTGGCCTTTTACAAAGTACGACTACTCCCCGTACAGATAGGAATCCGTTTTCAGTATTGACTGACTGGATAAGATTTTCTTTTGTCTTTCCAGTCAGTTTCTGGTATGTTGTAAGTTCGTCCTCGTCAATGTCTGCTTTTTTCGCGTGAGTGGGCATATTCTCTGGATTTGAAGCACCGTAGAAAAGATGATATCTTTTCACTTCATCGGGATCCATCGGCGGATTCGAGTCTCCTTTCCGTTCGTAGTAGATTCCTTTGTACGAGCAAGGCTTTAGGCTTCCAACACTCTGAACGCGGATAAGTGCTACTGATATCCCTTTGATTTCGACGTTTTTTTGTTGGTAAAGTGGCACGGGTTTAACTGAACTTATTGCGTTTCTGAATTCTTCTTGAAAATTGTCTGGCAGTCCTTTCAGTTGGCCTCCTTTTTTCAGGTCGTCTTGGCCCACTAGAAGTAAGCCGCCGTTTTTTGTTCCCAGTGCAGCTATGGCTTTTCCTATACTATCTTGGCCGCCCAGCGTCCGGTCAAAGCGCTCATTCTCTGGGATAGACAGAAGTTCTTCAAGATTTAGCTCATCGAATTCAGGAATATCCGTTTCGAATGAATTTGCCATACTTAATTGTTTAATTGTTTTATTTATATACTTTACTATTAAACAATTCTTCTGTTTTTTTGGTGTTTTTGTCGTTTTGTTTAATTTGTTTACTATATATATTATATAATTAAACAATTATCTAAACTACGCATTTAGCCCTCTCTTGGTTCGTTTGTATGTTGCGTTATTCTGCATTTTGTGGTCCGATACACCTACGTGAAACGCCTTTTAAACGTCCATTTGCACAATCCTATTATAAGCTGTCCTAGGTTTCTCGGGCAGTATTGGCAGATTCTCTAGCTTAGGGTGAGGATTTTCGTATGGCAACGTCAAGTGCGCCTTTGGCAGTCATAATGATGGGCTCAAAATCAGACGCCGAGACTGCAAAGAAGGTCATCGAGACACTTAAGGAATTCAAAATCGAGTCAACTATGCGCGTTGCCTCCGCTCACAAGACCCCCGAAAACGCCATCTCGATTGCAAAGGAGTACGAAAAGCAGTCCAAGGAAGGACGCAAAATCGTAATCATCGCGGTTGTTGGAATGTCCAACGCCCTTTCGGGAATGCTTGCAGGAACTACAAGCCTCCCAATCGTGACCATTCCCAACTCGGACAACGAGCACGACATCTTTTCCTGCCTACGCATGCCTTCGGGCATCTCGCACATGACGATTTTAGGCCCACAGAACGCGGGCCTTGCTGCTGCAAAAATACTTGCAACCGGCGACTCAAAGCTAGGCGCAAAGATTTCCGAGTACCAGAAGAAGATTTCGGACAAGGTATTCGCAGCTGACGACGAGCTTCGTGGCTGAACTGGTGTAACAATTGGCACAGACAAGCAAGATTCACAGGATAGAAGTCACCACTAAAGTAGGGTGCCGCGACCCGATAGCCGAAGGCGTGCAATCCGGAGCAAAATCCGACCTTGGAATCTCGGGCCTTTCGCAAGTTCGGATGGCCGAAGTCTATTACCTTTCATCCGACTCAGTTGACTTGACAACGGAAAAGCTGGTCACATTGGCAGAGCAGCTCTTCTGCGACCCTGTAATCCAGGAATACTCAATTGATTCTTCAATCCTCAAGGTAAGCTGGCCGAAATCAGAGGTTAGGTTCCTTGACGGAGTCACCGACAACACCGGCGCAGCTGCATCCGAGGGCGCAGCTGATGTCCTTGGAGTTGCAAATGGCTCGATTCACGTTCGAAGCTCGCGCATTTTCGCGTTCGACGGCATTACCGAAGACAAAGTCAAGGAAATTTCAAAAGGGCTCCTTGCAAACGCGATGATTCAGAGATTTGAGATTTTGAAATAATTTTCAAGAAGAGATTTTTTCAATGGAAAACGAAAAAGCAGTGCAGTTCAACGAACTCGATTCCGAGGGACTAGCCGCGCTTTCACAATCGATGCTTCTTTCTCTTGATTCTGTTGAGATGAAGAAGGTCCAGGACCACTTCGTCAAGCTTGGCCGAAATCCCACTCAGACTGAGCTTGAGACCATCGCCCAGACTTGGAGCGAACACTGCAAGCACAAGACGTTCACCGCCGAAATCGATTACGACAACGGCTCAGGCAAGACCGAAAAAATCGACGGCCTCTTCAGCTCGCTCATCCGCAAGGCAACCCTTGACATCAAGGCCAAGATGGGTGCGCGCGGCGAGGAGTGGCTTGTCTCGATGTTCAAGGACAACGCTGGAATAATCAAGTTCAACGAAAAATACGATTTCGCATTCAAGGCAGAAACACACAACCACCCCTCGGCACTTGACCCGTTCGGAGGTGCAAACACCGGAGTGGGTGGGGTAATCCGCGACGTTTTGGGCGCGGGATTGGGCGCAAAGCCCTACTTCAACACCGACGTGTTCTGCCTAGCGCCTCCTGACTTTGACAATTCAAAAGTGCCTGAGGGCATCCTTGCTCCCAAGCGCATACTTCGCGGCGTGGTTGCAGGAGTGCGCGACTATGGCAACCCGATGGGAATACCCACAATCAACGGCGGGTACTACTTCCACGAAAACTACCTTGGCGCGCCATTGGTGTTCTGCGGAACCGGCGGC
>Ga0074195_1001610_pt1 | contig 30223 bp, 21 predicted proteins | sample EPASupsiteHSE623_FD_64525 | JGI IMG/M metagenome (GOLD analysis project Ga0074195, IMG submission 64525) | Bioremediated contaminated groundwater from EPA Superfund site, New Mexico - Sample HSE6-23 | ecosystem: Environmental > Aquatic > Deep subsurface > Groundwater > Contaminated ... | reverse complement strand
AGATACTGTATGAAAAAAATCCTCCCCCTGTTTTCACTCCTGCTAATATTTTCCTGGTTCACAGGATATGGTCAAAACCGGACGATCCAGTTCACCGAAAAACCCTGGGCCGAATTACTTTCTCAGGCAAAGAAAGAGAACAAAACGATTTTCCTTGATGCCTACACCACCTGGTGTGGTCCATGTAAATGGATGGCTGCCAAAATGTTCACAAACGATACCATCGCGGATTTTTACAACAACACATTCATCAATGCACACTTCGACATGGAAAAGGGCGAAGGACTCGAGTTGGCCAGAACTTTCCAGGTAAAGGGCTATCCGACCCTGCTGTTTATCAGCCCGTCGGGGGAGTTGGTCCATATGCGCGTAGGTGCGCCCCAAAAAGTACAGGATTATATCGACATGGGAAAAGTGGCCCTTACCCCGGGCGAGGGATTCATTGCCTATATAAAAAAATACCAGGAGGGAAACCGCGATCCCTACTTCATGATGAAGTACTTTGAGCGGCTCCAGGGCGCTTATCAGCCTGTTAATGAACCTTTAAAACAATATTTTGCGACTCAGAAAGAATCAGACATGTTTAGCAGGGCCAATTGGGAAATTTTATACCGGTACGTGTATGATGTTGATTCAAAGGAATTTAATTTCCTGTTGAAGAACTACAAAGAGTATGAGAAGCGATATACGGCCGATTCCGTTAATGCCAAAATCTTCGGAGTCTATTCACAGTCGTTGACTGCCCTTAGCAAGACCAATCCGTTCAATGAAGCGGGATATGCCCTCTTGAAACAGAAAATCAGGGATGCAGGATTTCCTACCGCAGAAAAGATCATTTTTACCGGCGATCTGAATATCTTCCAAATGCGATCAGACACCGAAAGCTTTATTAACCTGGCTAACACGGGCGTTGATACCTATTTTTCAGATGATTATGTTATGCTGAACCATATGGCGCTGAACTTTTTTCACATCGCAACCGATCCGCAGCACCTCGAAAAAGCCGCCGGTTGGGCTAAAAAATCGATCGCATTGAAAAGCACATCGGCCAACAACGACACCTATGCAAACCTGATGTTCAAACTGGGTAACAAGACCGAAGCGATCAAATACGAAAAAGCAGCGCTTAAGGAAGCACAGAAAGAAAGGGTTCCTACGCAACAATTCGAAGAAACCCTTAAAAGGTTCGAACAATAATCTGAATAGTTTCCTGTTCAGGACAATCCTGCGATTTTATTTCCGCAGCAAGTGCAATGCTGAAACGGCTATTTGGGATATCGATTAAGCCTGGGCTGTCGGCAGGGGGAAATTATAAGGTATCTCCCCTTCCGAATCCCTGATCTCACCGTGCATGGCCTCGTACTTGGCCACGTTGTCCTTTAACGCCTTGTAAAGGCGCTTGGCATGCTGCGGAGTAAGGATGATCCTTGACTTTACCTTGGCTTTAGGTACACCGGGCATCATCTTCACGAAATCAATGATAAACTCAGCCGGTGAGTGTGTTATAATGGCCAGATTCGAATAAATTCCTTCCCCTACTTCGTCGGAAATCTCAATATTGATCTGGTTGAGCGGATTCATTTTTTCTTGCATAACTTAGGTTTTAATCTTCTTCTTTCGAAGCAAGAAGGATTTCATATTCTTCTTTACTGCCCACGATGAGGTTCTCGTATTCACGCAGTCCGGTACCTGCAGGGATGAGATGGCCAACAATCACATTCTCCTTCAATCCAAGCAGATCATCCTGGCGGGCATTGATCGCAGCCTGAGTGAGCACTTTGGTAGTTTCCTGGAATGATGCAGCTGAGATCCAGCTCTTGGTTTGCAGTGATGCACGTGTGATTCCCTGGAGAATCTGAAAAGCCGTTGCCGGTTTGGCGTCGCGGGCTTCAACCAGTTTCTTGTCTTTCCTCTTCAGCATCGAGATCTCATCACGTAACTTCCGTGCGCTGATGATCTGTCCTGCCTTGAAGTTTGGCGAATCGCCCGGTTCTTCAACAACTTTTTTACCATAGATCCAGTCGTTTTCTTCCTGGAAATCGATCTTGTTGATCAGTTCTCCTTCGAGGAACCTTGAATCGCCCGGGTCTTCCACTTCAACTTTACGCATCATCTGGCGGACGATGGTCTCGAAATGCTTATCATTGATCTTAACACCCTGCAAACGGTACACTTCCTGGATTTCATTCACAATGTACTCCTGGACCTTCATTGGACCCTTGATAGCCAGGATGTCGCTTGGCGTAAGTGCCCCATCTGAAAGTGCGGTACCGGCACGTACATAGTCGTTTTCCTGTGCCAGGATCTGTTTGGATGTGGGAACGAGGTAACGCTTTTCTTCACCGGTTTTGGAGGTGATGATGACTTCGCGGTTACCGCGCTTCAGTTTTTTAGCAAAGGAAACCACGCCGTCGATTTCAGATACGACAGCGGGATCCGACGGGTTACGTGCCTCGAACAACTCCGTAACGCGGGGTAAACCTCCGGTGATGTCACCGGCTTTACCGATGGCACGCGGAATCTTTACAAGTATTTCGCCGGCCTTTATTTTGGCGCCATCCTCGGTATTGATGTGGGCGCCAACAGGAATATCATAAATCTTGATGATCTCACCCGAAGCTGATAAGATATTGATAGCCGGGTTCTTGGCTTTCTGCCGTGATTCAATGACAACCTTTTCATGATAACCGGTTTGTTCATCTGACTCAACCCGGAAAGTTACATTTTCAATGATGCTTTCAAAGTTAACCTTTCCGGGAACTTCTGAAAGAATTACGGCATTGTATGGATCCCAGTCGCTGATCAGCTGGCCCTTCTTAATGGTATCACCATTGTGGAAATAGAGTCGCGCACCATAAGGGATATGGGCTGAGGTCAAAGCAATCCGGGTGTTTTTATCAACAATACGCATGTCAGCCGAACGGCCGATCACGATTTCATATTTTTCACCGGCTTCACTGGTATAATCCACGCTCCTGAGTTCGTCAATTTCCAGTACCCCGTCGTACTTTGCATCAATACGTGAGGCGCTGGCAATGTTCACACCGGCAACACCACCCACGTGGAATGTACGCAGAGTAAGCTGTGTTCCGGGTTCACCGATACTCTGGGCAGCGATAACTCCAACCGCCTCACCTTTCTGAACCATGATCCCGGTTGCCAGGTTACGTCCGTAACACTTGGCACAAACGCCCTTCTTCGATTCGCAGGTCAACACCGAACGGATTTCGACTCCTTCCAACGGCGAACTGTCAATGACATGTGCAATCTCTTCTGTAATCTCACTCCCCGCAGTAATGATCAGTTCGCCCGTTTGCGGATGATGAATATCGTGCAGCGAAACACGGCCAAGGATCCTGTCGTACAAGGATTCAACCACCTCTTCGGCTTTCTTCAGGGCCGTGATGGTCAATCCGCGTAAAGTGCCGCAATCCTCTTCAGAAATGATGACATCCTGCGAAACGTCAACCAACCGACGGGTAAGGTACCCGGCATCGGCTGTTTTCAACGCCGTATCAGCCAAACCCTTGCGGGCGCCGTGGGTTGAAATGAAGTACTCAAGAACCGATAATCCCTCTTTAAAGTTGGAGAGAATCGGGTTTTCAATAATTTCTCCGCCACCGGCGCCTGATTTCTGTGGTTTCGCCATCAAACCACGCATGCCGGAAAGCTGCCGAATCTGTTCCTTTGATCCACGGGCACCTGAGTCAAGCATCATGTAAACCGGGTTAAAACCCTGCTTGTCGTTGATCAGCTGATTCATCAATGAAACAGTCAGCTGGGAATTTGCATGGGTCCAGATATCGATGATCTGGTTGTAACGCTCGTTATTGGTGATGAATCCCATGTTATAGTTATTCACAACCTCCTCAACTTCGAGCCTGGCATCAGCAACAAGTGATTCCTTGATTGCCGGAACGATAACATCTTCGAGATTAAAGGATAATCCCCCCTGAAATGCCATCTTGAATCCGAGATCCTTGATATCATCCAGGAATTTGGCCGTTTTGGCAGTTCCGGTTTTCTTCAGAATCTGACCGATGATGTCACGTAATGATTTCTTGGTCAGCAACTGGTTGATGTAACCATATTCCTCAGGAACCACCTGGTTGAACAGGATACGACCAACCGTGGTGTCAATGATTTTGGTGACCTTTTCGTCTCCTTCATAAAAAGTATGCCTGACCTTGATAATTGCATGAAGATCAACACTCTTTTCATTATAGGCAATGATAACTTCCTCCGGTGAATAAAAGGTCATTCCCTCGCCCTTTACTTTTAATGTGCTGTCGCTTTTACGAGCCTTGGTCATGTAATACAGGCCAAGAACCATGTCCTGGGATGGTACGGTAACCGGGGCGCCGTTCGCCGGGTTGAGGATGTTGTGAGAGGCAAGCATCAGCAACTGCGCTTCGAGGATTGCTGCGTTGCCAAGGGGCACGTGCACGGCCATCTGGTCACCGTCGAAGTCGGCATTGAAAGCCGTACATACGAGCGGATGGAGCTGGATAGCCTTGCCTTCGATCAGCTTAGGCTGGAAGGCCTGGATCCCAAGACGGTGAAGCGTGGGAGCGCGGTTGAGCAATACCGGGTGCCCCTTTAAAATATTTTCCAGGATGTCCCATACCACAGGATCTTTCCGGTCAACGATCTTCTTGGCCGATTTTACGGTTTTTACGATGCCGCGCTCGAGCATCTTGCGGATGATGAACGGTTTGTAAAGTTCAGAAGCCATCTCCTTCGGCAGGCCGCATTCACTCAGTTTGAGTTCGGGACCAACCACGATGACAGAACGGCCCGAATAGTCGACACGTTTACCCAACAGGTTCTGGCGGAAACGTCCTTGTTTCCCTTTCAGGCTGTCGGACAATGATTTTAATGCGCGGTTCGACTCGGTCTTGACTGCGCTGGCCTTGCGTGAGTTATCAAACAGTGAATCAACAGCTTCCTGGAGCATGCGCTTCTCATTGCGAAGGATGACATCGGGGGCCTTGATTTCGATCAGTCTTTTTAACCGGTTGTTGCGGATAATCACCCTGCGATAAAGGTCGTTGAGGTCGGAGGTGGCAAATCGTCCGCCATCCAGAGGCACTAAAGGTCTTAATTCGGGCGGAATAACAGGCACCACCTTGACGATCATCCATTCGGGACGATTTTCAAGGCGTTTCTGTCCGTCACGGAAAGATTCAAACACCTGCAGCCGCTTGAGCGCCTCGGCTTTACGTTGTTGAGATGTCTCTGTATTGGCTTTATAACGAAGATCATACGACTCCTTATCCAGGTCGATGCGTGCCAGCAGTTCGCATAATGCCTCTGCCCCCATCTTGGCAACAAATTTATTCGGATCCTGCTCGTCGAGGTACTGGTTTTCCTGCGGGAGTTTCTCCATGATATCGAAATACTCCTCTTCCGACAGAAAATCAAGATAATTTATCCCGTCAGCCTGTTTAACACCCGGGTTGATGACGACATACTTTTCATAGTAAATGATCGCCTCAAGCTTCTTGGTGGGTAATCCGAGCAGGGAACCGATTTTATTCGGCAGGGATCTGAAGAACCAGATATGTGCTACAGGAACAACAAGCTGAATATGCCCCATTCGTTCCCGTCTGACTTTTTTCTCCGTAACCTCAACACCGCAACGGTCGCAAACGATCCCTTTATAGCGGATCCGTTTGTATTTTCCGCAATGGCACTCCCAGTCCTTTACAGGTCCGAAAATGCGTTCGCAAAACAGACCATCGCGTTCAGGCTTGTAAGTCCTGTAATTGATGGTTTCCGGCTTTAAAACTTCACCGCTCGACATCTCGAGGATCTTTTCCGGCGAAGCAAGGCTAATAGTAATCCTTGAAAAGCTGCTGTTTACCTGACCGTCTTTTCTGTAAGCCATATTATTTTATATTTCGATTGAAAAACCAAAAACAGAAAAATCATATACATTCAAAGGCGAATTGTCGCCCTGGTCATTAATCAAAGGAGAGGTTCAATCCAAGACCACGCAATTCATGAACCAGTACATTGAAGGATTCTGGGATTCCCGGAGTGGGCATCGATTCGCCTTTAACAATGGTTTCATAGGCCTTGGCACGACCGATAACATCATCAGATTTCACGGTCTGAATCTCGAGCAGGATATTGGCAGCGCCAAATGCTTCTAGCGCCCAGACTTCCATTTCTCCAAAACGCTGGCCCCCGAACTGAGCTTTACCACCAAGCGGCTGCTGGGTTATAAGAGAATAGGGACCAATCGAACGGGCGTGCATCTTGTCGTCGACCATGTGATGCAGTTTCAGCATATAGATAAAACCTACCGTGGTAGGCTGATCAAACCGCTCTCCCGACAGACCATCATACAGGTAAACTTTGCCATTCCTGGGCAAACCAGCCTGATCGAGGTAACCATTGATCTGGTCGATGGTGGCTCCGTCAAAAATCGGTGTATTGAAACGTAAACCGAGTTTTTTGCCAGCCCATCCTAGGATGGTTTCATAAATCTGTCCGAGGTTCATACGGGAAGGCACACCAAGCGGATTTAATACAACATCCACCGGGGTACCATCGATGAGGAACGGCATATCCTCCTCGCGCTGGATCCGGGCAACAATACCCTTGTTTCCATGGCGTCCGGCCATTTTATCCCCCACTTTCAGCTTGCGTTTTTTGGCAATATAGACCTTCGCCATCTGTACAATTCCGGCGGGCAGATCATCACCAACAACAGCAACGAACTTTTTGCGGTTGTGAACCCCCATTATCTCCTTGTACTTAATGATATAATTATTTATCAAGGTTTTAATGAAGTCGTTCTTGTCTTTATCCGTGGTCCACTTATTCGGATTAACATTGATATAATCAATATCCATCAGGCTTTTGGGCTGAAATTTGGTACCCTTGGCGATCACCTCCTGTTTGAAGTTGTTGTAAACGCCCTGGGAAACCTTGCCACCAACCAGGATATTGAGCTTCTCGACCAATTTGGCCCTGAGTTTATCAACCTCCTTGTGGTACTCATCATCCAGTTTCTTGATATCATCCTTTTCGCGGGCCTTGGCCTTACGATCCTTGATGATCCTCGAGAACAGTTTTTTATCGATGACGACCCCTTTCATTGATGGAGGCGCCTTGAGGGAAGCATCCTTGACATCACCGGCCTTATCGCCAAAAATAGCGCGGAGCAACTTCTCTTCAGGTGTGGGATCGCTCTCCCCTTTCGGGGTGATCTTGCCGATAAGAATATCTCCTTCGCTAACTTCAGCGCCAATCCGGATCAGTCCGTTTTCGTCGAGGTCCTTTGTCGCTTCAGCGCTTACATTCGGGATATCATTAGTCAGCTCCTCAACACCACGTTTGGTATCACGTACTTCGAGGGTAAACTCCTCGATATGGATGGAGGTGAAGATATCTTCCTTCAATACCTTCTCGGAAATGACGATAGCATCTTCAAAGTTGTATCCCTTCCAGGGCATGAATGCAACCATCAGGTTGCGGCCAAGCGCCAGGGATCCATCCTTGGTGGCATAACCTTCGCACAGTACCTGTCCTTTCGATACCTTATCTCCCTTGCGAACAATGGGACGCAGGTTGACGCAGGTATTCTGGTTTGTTCGTGCAAATTTTGTCAGGGTATAGCTTTTGGAATCTTCATCAAAGCTTATCAGCCGTTCCTTATCGTCGCGGTTGTAACGGATCACGATTTCGTTGGCATCAACAAATTCAACCACGCCGTCGCCTTCCGCATTGATCAGCACCCTTGAATCACGTGCAACCATATCTTCAATACCGGTACCAACTATGGCAGCTTCCGGATTTAACAACGGCACAGCCTGGCGCATCATATTCGAACCCATAAGGGCACGGTTGGCATCGTCATGCTCCAGGAAGGGGATCAGTGATGCTGCAATGGAGGCAATCTGGTTAGGAGCTATATCAACAAGGTCAACCTTGGTTCTGTCAATAATAGGATAATCGGCAAGATAACGCACCTTAACCTTATCTTCAAGAAAATTACCCTTATCATCCATCGGCGTGGTAGCCTGTCCGATCACTTTGTGTTCTTCTTCCTCGGCTGTCAGGTAAACCGGCTGCTCTTCGAGGGTTACACGGCCATTATCGACCCGGTGGTAAGGAGTTTCAATGAAGCCAAGCTTATCAATCTTGGCATAAACACACAACGATGAGATTAAACCGATGTTCGGTCCTTCAGGTGTTTCGATGGTACACAACCGTCCATAGTGGGTGTAGTGAACGTCTCGGACTTCAAAGCCGGCGCGTTCCCGCGACAAACCACCAGGTCCGAGTGCCGAGATACGACGCTTGTGCGTCAGCTCCGACAACGGGTTGGTTTGATCCATGAATTGGGAAAGCTGATTGGTACCGAAGAAGGTATTGATGACCGATGACAATGTTTTGGCATTGATCAGATCCATCGGGGTAAACACCTCATTGTCACGAACATTCATTCGTTCACGGATGGTACGGGCCATCCTCAGGAGGCCAACACCAAACTGGTTGTACAACTGCTCGCCAACAGTCCTGACACGGCGGTTACTCAAGTGGTCGATATCATCGACTTCAGCCTTGGCATTGACCAGTTCGATCAGGTATTTTATAATTGAAATTATGTCTTCCCTGGTGAGCACCTTGGTCTCAATGGGGGTGGTAAGACTTAGCTTCCTGTTGATCCTGTAACGGCCAACATCGCCAAGATCGTATCTTTTATCGGAGAAAAACAGCTTTTCGATGATTCCCCTCGCCGTTTCTTCATCGGGAGGTTCCGCATTACGCAACTGCCTGTAAATAAACTCGACAGCCTCTTTTTCAGAATTTGCCGGGTCCTTCTGCAGGGTATTGAAGATGATTGAATAATCTGTGGCCAAAGCCTCTTCGCGGTGAATCAGGATCGTTTTGATCCCTGCATCGAGTATCTGATCAACATGATCATTCTCCAGGGCGGTTTCACGTTCAATGAGAACTTCGGTACGCTCAATGGAGACAACTTCTCCCGTATCCTCATCAACAAAATCTTCAATCCAGGCACGCACAACACGGGCTGCAAGTTTCGAACCTACCACGCGTTTCAGCGCTGCACGGCTGACCTTTACCTCCTGTGCAAGACCGAAAATTTCAAGTATATCCTTATCCGTCTCATAGCCGATGGCACGCAGCAAAGTTGTAACCGGCAATTTCTTTTTCCGGTCGATGTATGCATACATGACATTATTGATGTCCGTTGTAAATTCAATCCACGATCCTTTGAACGGGATGATCCTGGCTGAGTACAACTGGGCACCATTGGCATGGAAACTAGTGCTGAAAAACACGCCGGGTGAACGGTGAAGCTGCGAAACAACAACCCGTTCAGCACCGTTGATCACAAAAGTACCACGTGGTGTCATATAAGGGATCATGCCAAGATATACATCCTGGATGATGGTTTCAAAATCTTCATGTTCCGGATCGGTACAATAAAGTTTGAGCTTGGCTTTCAGCGGTACGCTGTAAGTCAAACCACGTTCTATACATTCCTCGATTGAGTATCGCGGCGGGTCGATGAAATAATCCAGGAATTCCAGCACGAAGTTATTGCGTGCATCGGAAATCGGAAAATTTTCAGTGAAAACCTTGTATAACCCTTCATTGACCCTGTTCTCGGGATTCGTCTCCAGTTGGAAAAAATCCTGAAATGATTTTACCTGAATGCCAAGAAAATCAGGATACTCAGCTTGTATCTTTGTAGATCCAAAGCGAATTCTTTCGGTTTTTTTTGAAGCCAAGGTCGATGTTTTTTGATCCCGAAAACCGGGATGGTTTGAAATTAATTTTTATAAATAAACCATAGACCTCTTCAGTTTTGAAGAGATCTATGATTTTATAAAGGTATAAGAATCGTTCGTCTTACTTAATTTCAACCTCTGCACCAGCTTCTTTTAATTGAATCATTAAAGCGTTAGCTTCGTCTTTCGAAACACCTTCTTTAATAGCTTTCGGTGCAGCATCAACCAATTCCTTCGCTTCCTTCAAGCCAAGGCTGGTCAGCTCCTTAACTAATTTAACAACAGCTAACTTAGCCTGTCCGGCCGACTTGAGAATTACATCAAATGTACTCTTTTCTTCTGGTTCAGCGGCGGCGGCGGCAGCAGGTCCTGCGGCAACAGCTACTGCTGCGGCTGCTGGCTCAATACCATACTCATCCTTCAGGATCTTTGCTAATTCGTTAACCTCTTTTACTGTTAAATTAACTAACTGTTCTGCAAAAGCTTTTAAATCTGCCATTTTTGTTACTATTTGTGTTCCGTTTTCGCGGAACGGTTATTACTAAATTACATTTCTAAAATTTGTTACTCCGGTCTTTCCGACAAGGTCTTTACAATACCCGAAAGTTTGTTGCTGCCCGACTGTAAAGCCGACATAACATTCCTTGTTGGGGATTGCAACAGACCAATCAAATCGCCAAGCAATTCGAACTTCGACTTAACGCTGATCAGCACGTCAAGTTGATTGTCGCCGAGGTAGATACATTCTTCAACATAAGCGCCCTTCAGACTTGGTTTTGCGGCGGCTTTACGAAATTCCTTGATCAGTTTGGCTGGCTCATTGGCAACCTCACAAAACATAATGGAGGTTGGACCAGTAAGCACCGGGTATAATTCCTCAAAGGATTTTCCGGTACCTTCCAATGCCTTCTGCAACAAAGAATTCTTAACCACCCGCAACTGAACATTCTTCTTGAAGCAAGTCCTTCTCAGCCTGCTTGTCGTTGCCGCATTCAGGGTCGAAGTATCAGTCAGATAAAAGGAGTTTGCTCCTTTAAGCTGCTCTGTCAGGGAAGCTATAAGTTGGGTCTTTTCGTCTTTTTTCATGATTGTTGTCTCTCAGATTTCTGTTTAAGCCGTAACCGATTTTGGATCAACCGGAACGCTCGGGCTCATGGTACTCGACATGTAAATACTCTTCACATAGGTACCCTTTGCCGAAGATGGTTTCAGTTTGATAATCGTGTTGATCAGTTCTTTTGCATTCTCCACAATTTTATCCCTTTCAAAGGATACTTTTGCTACCGATGCATGGATAATTCCAAACTTATCAACTTTAAAATCGATCTTACCGGCTTTTACTTCTTTAACGGCCTTTCCAACTTCCATGGTAACAGTCCCCGTTTTTGGGTTGGGCATCAATCCACGTGGTCCGAGGATTTTTCCAAGAGCACCAACCTTAGCCATCACACTGGGCATGGTAATAATTACATCAACATCCGTCCAGCCACCTTTGATTTTATCAACATATTCATCCAATCCCACAAAGTCAGCGCCTGCCTGCATGGCTTCTTCTTCTTTATCGGGTGTACAGAGTACGAGAACACGAATAGTTTTACCGGTACCGTGGGGAAGCGTCACGATGCCGCGAACCATCTGGTTTGCCTTACGGGGATCAACCCCGAGACGAACGTCAATATCAACGGATGAGTCAAACTTGGTATTGCTGATCTCTTTTACGAGTGCAGCAGCATCCGCCAACGAATAAACGGTATTCTTGTCGATTTTCGACAAGGCAACCTTCCTCTTTTTTGTCAGCTTTATCATTTTTTATATATTAATGTTGTTAATGAGGTCTTTTGAACAACTTTCAGGTCTGCTTGAATTTACGTTTAAAATGGGCGGTTACCGGTGACGGTGATGCCCATACTGCGGGCAGTGCCGGCGACCATTTTAATGGCCGATTCCAATGTAAACGCATTCAGGTCAGGCATTTTGTCTTCAGCAATCTTTTGAACCTGTTCCCATGAAACGGAGGCAACCTTGTTACGGTTGGGCTCTGGGGAGCCTTTCTGAAGCTTTGATACTTCCATTAACTGGACAGCAACAGGAGGAGTCTTGATAATGAAGTCAAACGATTTATCCCGGTAAACGGTGATAATAACAGGTATCAGTTTTCCGGCCTTGTCCTGCGTACGTGCATTGAACTGTTTGCAAAACTCCATGATGTTCACACCCTTGGCTCCCAATGCAGGGCCAATCGGGGGAGATGGGTTTGCAGCCGCACCTTTGATCTGTAACTTGATAATTCCACTAACTTCTTTTGCCATGGTACTTATAATTAATTCGATTCTACTCTTTTTGTACTTGCATGAAACTTAATTCCAGTGGGGTCTTTCGTCCGAAGATCTTGACCATCACCTTGAGCTTCTTTTTCTCTTCATTGATCTCTTCAATCACACCGCTGAAACTGTTGAAAGGGCCATCGATCACGGTGACTGTTTCGCCCACGATGAACGGAATGTTCACCTCTTCGCCCTGTTCCGACAGTTCATCGAATTTACCCAGGATACGCTTCACCTCCGAGGGGCGCAGCGGATGCGCCTCACCTTTGGCGCCCAGGAATCCCAGTACGCCGGGAATGTTCCGGATAATGTGTGGGATCTCACCCACCAGCGTAGCTTCAATTAAGACGTAACCGGGAAAGTAGTTCCGCTCCTTGCTTACCTTCTTCCCGTTGCGGATCAGGTATACCTTTTCCGTGGGAATAAGCACCTGTGATATGTATTCCTGGAGTTTGAGGGTGGCAATTTCACTTTCGAGATATTGCTTTACCTTCTTCTCATTCCCAGAGATAGCCCTCACGACGTACCACTTTTTGGTTACTTCACTCATGCTTGTAATGAGATTGACGCTTGATTAATTCTGTTATACATTAGATAAACAAATCCAACCGGATTTATATGAGTTTGTAGAATTGCAAAAGAATGTTGCGAAATACTTCATCCATTGCAAAAACAATGATGGCGATGATCAGGGAAGCAACGGAAACTACGATGGCACTGCCTTGTAATTCCGTCCAGGTAGGCCACGACACCTTATGCATCAGCTCATCGTAGCTTTCCTGAATGTATGTGACAAATTTATTCTTAGCCATTTATCTAATGTTTTTGCACGGGTGGTAGGAATCGAACCCACAGCCTACGGTTTTGGAGACCGCCACTCTACCAGTTGAGCTACACCCGTGTGTAATTAAACTTTGTACTTTTATATGATGCAGCGAAATGACGAGTTGACGATTGTTTTCGCTTCCCCGCTATTTCGCTACGTCGTTATCTGTAATTAGTCCAGGATTTCAGTCACCTGACCTGCACCAACGGTACGTCCACCTTCGCGGATAGCGAAACGGAGACCCTTGCTCATGGCGATTTCTGAAATCAGGTCCACATGAATGGTGATGTTATCACCAGGCATACACATTTCAACTCCTTCGGGGAGATGGATCTCACCGGTAACATCGGTGGTACGGAAGTAGAACTGCGGACGATACTTGTTATGGAACGGAGTATGACGTCCACCCTCCTGGGTCTTCAGTACGTAAATCTCAGCCTTGAATTTTTTATGTGGTGTGATGGAACCCGGTTTCGCAATAACCATACCACGACGGATGGCATCTTTGTCAATACCGCGGAGCAATAAACCAGCATTGTCACCAGCTTCACCCCTGTCGAGGATCTTGCGGAACATTTCAACACCGGTCACAACCGATTTCAGCTTCTCAGCGCCCATACCAATGATGTCAACAGGATCACCAGTATTGATGACACCGGTTTCAATTCTACCGGTAGCAACTGTTCCACGTCCGGTAATTGAGAAAACGTCTTCAACCGGCATGAGGAATGGCTTGTCAACGTCGCGGGTTGGCAAAGGAATCCAGCTGTCAACAGCATCCATCAGTTCCATGATTTTATCAACCCATTTCGGCTCCTTGTTCAATCCGCCTAATGCAGATCCCTGGATAACCGGGGTATTGGCTCCGTCGAAACCATAGAAGGTAAGCAGGTCGCGGATTTCCATTTCAACGATTTCGAGAATTTCAGGATCGTCAACACTGTCGCATTTGTTCATGAAAACAACGAGCTTGGGTACACCAACCTGACGGGCGAGCAGGATATGTTCGCGGGTTTGGGGCATGGGACCATCAGTTGCAGCAACTACGATGATAGCGCCGTCCATCTGGGCAGCACCGGTAACCATGTTCTTGATGTAGTCGGCGTGACCCGGACAGTCAACGTGTGCATAGTGACGGTTAGCCGTTGAATACTCGATGTGAGCGGTGTTAATCGTGATTCCACGTGCTTTTTCTTCGGGTGCATTGTCGATTGAATCAAACGACCTGAACTCGGATAAACCCTTATCTGCCAAAACTAAAGTGATGGCAGCCGTTAACGTGGTTTTGCCATGATCAATGTGGCCGATTGTACCAACATTGACATGCGGTTTGGAGCGTGAAAATTTTTCTTTAGCCATTTTATTAAAGTTTAATTACAAAGTTTAATTACGAAATATTTAAGGTTATATATTTATTATAGATGGCATGATTTCGATAAAAAATCAAGCCATCCATGGAGCCTTTGAGCAGAATTGAACTGCTGACCCCTTCCTTACCAAGGAAGTGCTCTACCCCTGAGCTACAAAGGCGTAGGTTAATCATTTGAGCGGAAGACGGGGCTCGAACCCGCCACCTGAAGCTTGGAAGGCTTCCGCTCTACCAAATGAGCTACTTCCGCAGAATGGATAGCAAAATAAACTTGCTATCTCACATATTCTTCACCTTGTGGGGGGAGGAGGATTCGAACCTCCGAAGGCTGCGCCAACAGATTTACAGTCTGCCCCATTTGACCGCTCTGGTATCCCCCCGGGATAATCTCAGGTGATGAATTTGTGATCAGTTACTAATCTTCACTTATTCAAAGAACACTTTCAATTTGTTCCGTACTCCGGATTCCGGAGTTCAGAGCCGATGGACGGATTCGAACCGCCGACCAGCTGATTACAAATCAGCTGCTCTACCAGCTGAGCTACATCGGCACGCTTTCCTTTTTCAAAAAGGACTGCAAAAGTAGAAACAATTTGGATACAAAACAAGGGTTTTATGAAATTAAAACCAGGAAAAGTGATTTTTTTTAAACAAAATTTGTACCGAACTCCGAAACACACGTCAGACAGGACTTTCCGTAAACGCCGCAGGCAACCTTATTTTTGGTTGCCTGCGGCGTTTTTATGGAAATGAGATCATCAGATACCCCTGACTTTCTCTTTATGCTTTACAAGTTGCTTCCGCAATGCCTCGGCAGCGAGGTCGATTGCGGCCTCAAAAGTGGTGGCCTCCTTCTTTGCAAAAAGGTCGTAACCCTTAACTAACAGCCTTACTTCAGCAATTTTATTTTCACGGTTATCCGCATTCTCTGTTTTCAGTATAACTTCACTGCTAATGACACCCTCGAAGAAGGTGTGCAGTTTTTCAAGTTTCTCATTGATAAAAGCTTCCAACTTCTTGTCTGCCTTGAAATGCACAGCGTTAATTTTAACATTCATTCCGACCTCCTTTTTTATGCCTTTGGATGGGCTTGTTTGTAGATTCTCTTCAATTTATCGATGGTATTATGGGTGTAAACCTGGGTTGCTGCAAGATTTGCATGGCCCAGCAATTCCTTGACTGCATTCAGTTCAGCGCCGTTATTCAGGAGATGGGTGGCAAATGTATGTCGCAGCACATGCGGACTCTTCTTTTCGAGGGTAGTAACGGTACCAAGGTGCTTTATGACAATCTTGTATATCATCTTCGAATACACTTTGCGGCCCCTGTCTGTCAGGAACAGTGCTTCGGCCTCCCCAAATGAAAACTTCTTGAAATCAATGTATGATTGTAATAATGTTTCCATTTTCTTACTGAACGGAATCAACCGCTCTTTATTACGTTTTCCCAGAACCTTTATGGTATCATGGTGAAAATCAATATCTGTTTCTTTCAAATTGACCAGTTCCGACAACCGCATGCCGGTTGCATAGAATAATTCCAGGATCATCTTATCCCGGACACCCGGATACCCCTCTCCAAAATCAACAGATTCAAAGAGCATCTCCATTTTCTCCTTATCCACAAAGACCGGCAGCCGCTTCGACATTTTCGGAGAGGTGATCTTGCGCATCGGGTTTTCTGTTATCTCACCTTCACGGATCAGGAATTTGAAAAAGGACTTCAGCGTCGACAATTTCCGGTTGACTGACCTGGCCTCGATATCATGTTCCATCATGTTGACAAACCAGGAACGGATGATAAGGTGGTTCACCTCGCGGATATCACTCATATCATACTGAGAATGAAGGTAATTAAAAAATTGGGTAAGATCGGTCTGGTAGGCAGTTACGGTGTGGGGAGAGTACCGTTTTTCAAACTGTAGATATGCAAGAAAGCGTTCCTTCACAGGTCAATATAAAAGTAAGAAGAGATTTTGCCGTGTACTATTAATGGATAAATATACAAAAATATTCACCCAAAGCAAAATTTCTTCTTACAAAAAAAAATTTTTTCTGTTACTTGGCGGCTTCCGCGTCCTGAAGATGCTGAATATAAATCGCCTTGTTGACCTTTTCTCTATGCTTGATAGATGGCTTGGTAAATTTCTGACGCTCGCGGAGTTCTTTAACAACGCCGGTCTTCTCAAATTTCCGTTTCAGTTTTTTCAGGGATCTGTCAATGCTTTCGCCTTCTTTAACAGGTACGATAATCATGCTTTTCGCTCGCTTTCTTGTTAATGTGAATACTGTTTATCTTTAAAAAGGGCTGCAAAATTACAATCTTAATTTCAGATTTCCAAATGATAACCGGAAAATGCAAATTGTTTTCGTAGCTATTTTCGCAATTTATGTTAATTTTGGCAGTTATCTGTGAGAATTATGCGAACGGAAGTTGAACTGACAGAAGTATTCCGGGAAACACTCCAAAAACTGGATGGCGACGGTATCCTGCTCGTCGCGGGAAATCCGCCAAACCCAATGACTATTGGATGGGCCACCATCGGACACATCTGGGGCAAACACATCATGACCGTGCTGGTTCGGCCGGTTCGCCATACCTTTGGCCTGATGGAATCAGCCAAGGACTTTTCAGTATGCATATTACCTGATCAATACCGTAAGCAGTTAAACATCTGCGGAAGCAAATCGGGGCGCGACATGAACAAGATAGAGGTTTGTAACTTTACGGTGGAAAAGTGTACCAAGGCAGATGCCTTTTATCTTGGAGAGTCGGAAATTCACTTTGAATGCCGGATCGTGCACAAACATGTCCTGGATCCCAAAACCCTGGATGCGGGAATTAATACCAGGTATTATCCACTGAAGGATTTCCACATGGTTTATTACGGCGAGATCCTGGGGATCTATCAAAAAACAGCAACGACCTTTTGAATTCAGAAAGAATTAATATCTTTGCACTCCTTTTGGGATTTTAGCTCAGTTGGTTTAGAGCATCGCCTTGACAGGGCGGGGGTCGTGGGTTCGAATCCCTCAAATCCCACAATAAAGCACTGAATATCAGTGCTTTATTTTTTTTCAATTTTTAACCATTTATAACAAGGTGTTATTTTGAATAAAACTAAGTGAAAATTACCACGCGCCTTTATCAGCAACTTGCTTAGCACTTATCCAACTATTGATTTACATACCAGCGGTTCAGCGACCAGGCAGTATCATGGAGCTTAACAATTTAATCTCAATAAAAAAGGCAAAGAAAATTCACTCCTGCTTTGTATCTGCATTGAAAATTAAAGTATACTTGATATTATTCACATTTATATCGTATATTTGAAGTATATTTAATTTTTATGAGCCCACATATCAACCCATATATCAAACCGCACATCAATCGGCCACTTTATATTGACCGCTCCAGGCCTTTTCTCGCCAAGAACCTGATCAAAATATTTACCGGACAGCGAAGAACCGGGAAAAGTTATATGCTGTTTCAGATCATGGAACTGGTTGAAACATTGCACCCTGGTTCTCATATTATTTATATTGACAAGGATATTCATGATTTTGATTTTATCAGAAATGACAAGGATCTTCTGGAGTATGTTGAGAAAAACTGTCGTCCGAAGGAGATGAATTTCCTGTTTATTGATGAAGTTCAGGAAATTGAACAATTTGAAAAAGCGCTCCGGAGTTTATTAGTCACAGGAAACATGGATATCTGGTGCACAGGGAGTAATTCTTCCATGCTTTCCGGTGATTTGGCGACTGTTTTAAGTGGCCGGTACATCGAAATCAGAATTCATGGATTGAGTTTTTCAGAGTTTTTAATTTTTCACAAGATTAAAGATACAGCCGAAAACCTGGGTAAATATCTCAAATATGGCGGTTTGCCCAACCTGATGGTTTTTCCGCTGACTGACCAGGTGGTTTTTGATTATCTGAAAACGATCAATGCCACCGTACTCCTTAAAGATGTGGTAGCCCGGTATAACATCAGGAATGTCAATTTCCTCGAAAACCTGATCAGGTTTCTTGCCGATTCGACCGGAAGCCTTATTTCAACAAAGCGTATCAGTGATTACCTGAAATCACAACGGGTGGCTATTTCTCCGGTCATTATTGCCAACTACCTGTCGTACCTGGCATCGGCCTATTATATCACAAGAGTCCCGCGAAGCGACCTGCAGGGAAAGAAAATTTTTGAAACCAGTGAGAAGTATTATTTTGAAGACCTTGGTTTGCGGAATGCCATTATTGGATATAAGGCCCAGGATATTAATAAACTGATTGAAAACAGTGTGTTTCAGCACATGATCAGGATGGGTTTTAATGTTTATGTCGGAAAAACCGGTGATAAAGAGATCGATTTTGTTTGTGAGCGACAGGGGGAAAAAATTTATATCCAATGCGCCTACCTTTTATTTGATGACCATACGATTGAGCGGGAATTTGGGAATCTTTTACTGATAAAGGATAATTATCCAAAATTTGTTGTCACGATGGATGATTTCAAGGGTAATACAAATCAGGGGATCATACATTCAAACCTGCGGGAATTTTTACAAATGAACCACTGACCCACACAGGTCAGCACGGTCAAAGGTTAAAAAACCCTGCTAGGAAGTTGCAACAAGGAAAATTTAACCTCCGAAAACACCTGTAAAATCAATGCTTTCGGAAAGCGATTCGAATTCCACAAATTCCCTCCTAAAGGAGTAAAATGTGGTAACTCAAAATGCATAAGCTATTTTTGAACCAAAAACTTAGCTTGTGCCACCACATCATTGAGATAAAGCAGATGGACCACATACATTCCATCATGCAAGTTATTTACGTCAAGCGTGATCTCCTTCTCTTTCTGTAACAAATTTTCTGAATAAATCAAAGTGCCATTAAGATCGTAGATGACAATTTTTGCCTTATCCCATGTGTAATAAAAAGTATTTGCAGAAAACCCACATCCCTTGCTTTTACGTATTAAAAAATCGGGCATTTCAATATAGATTTTACTAGATGAAGGATTTGGAAAAACCTTTAAATATGTTTTTTCAATATCTTTCACAGGATCAAAAACTGATGTGACAACACCACAATCATTCAAAGGTATTGTATCTGATACAATTGGATATGGACACAAACTATCATAAGTAAACGATTGACTGTAGATACTATCATATTCAAGCTCTGAGTTAAGCTTAACGACTATGGTGGTCATTGAGTTTAGTTCGCCAGTTGCAATAAATTTATTGTCATTTGTAACGGTTGCCGCCCATAGACTGGCATCTGGATTATTGGCGACAATTAATTTCGTTTTTAATACATCACCAACAGGATTCGTCTTTATAATCCCAAATGTATCAGTACCACTTCCATATGACCAGCCTGCTGACATGACCAAGGAAGAATCCTGAAACCGGTTAATTGTTGTTGCTCCACCTGTCAGACTTGACGAAATCAAAGCTTTAAAATAATCTTTTTTACCGGTTGAAGTTATATGAAAAATGGTGGGTGAATCTCCATATGGTGGTTCTGCCCTTGCTAATCTTCCTGAAACAAAATAGGTATGATTTTTATCTTCTAGATTTGAAAAATCATAATCTGATACGAGTCCGTCGTTATTACCCCAGGGTTCCTGAAAAATGGCAGATCCGTTTAAATCACATTTAACAGAAAAGATTTTTAATAACAAATAACCAGGGTGAAGAGAATCAGGTGAATAAGCTTCTCCATTCAATAAAAAACATGAATCCGAGGTCCTTATCAATGAACGGGGAAACGGATCCCAAAAAATAGCAGAATCTGAAACAAATTGCTGCGCCCAAATGATATCTCCGATACTATCGAGTCTGAATAGCCATATATCATTCTGATTCAACCAACTGCTTAAAGATAAAATGTAGCCACCTCCTGGGATTGATTCAATTTGGTCCGCTCCAACATAAGGAAGGGATGATGAATAAATTTTACACCACTCCTTCTCCCCACAAGAATTAAGTTTTACCACTAATGGATTCATTTTGCCAAAATATTCATAAGTGTTCCCAGAGTAAATAGAACCACCATCGAGAAGAAGTCTGCAGCCCCCAAACGCTGACCAGGAATTTTCGTCTCCACAATATTTTGTCCAGAGTTTGTTACCATTAATATCCAATTTCAATATATATCCGTAATAATGGTATCCAGGCAATGCGAAACAATGACCAGAAATTACATATCCTCTATCATAATTTTCAATGATTTTATTTGTGAATTTAACAAAATTATCATTGTATGTTTTGAACCAGCTTTGCCCAAATGAGCTATTCAATTGGATCACCATAATAAGAAACAAAAATCTTAGTCTCATTAAAAATTAATTTAAATGAATGATCTTTTTAACTTCTTTTTGAATTCCATCAACATTTATTCTTAGAAAGTAGTTGCCAGAAGATAGGTTTTGAAAAGGAACTATCAGTTGATTAGTTTCTCCAGAGTTAAAGGAAGAAATTTTCTTTCCGGATTCATCGATTAAATCCACTGTAAAAATGATATTTTTTAAACATTTTGTAATTACATAATTTTTACAAGGATTAGGAAAAACAGTAAAATCTGATTTCTTAGAAAATATTACTGGCTTCGTTTGTATCATGAATTTTAACGAAGTTTCCGTGACTATAGGCTCTTCATAATTGATTAGCCCACAAACTGTTAGAATGTTACGTGCAAGAGAACCCGGCAAATCGTAATCGGAAGAAGCAAGATCATTTAATGAAAGTATCTGAAGACTATCTGGCATATTATATCCGCAACTATCATTTAAAAAACCCTTAAGTAATGGCAGCAAGGTTAATAGTCTATCATAAGTATTCTGGTCTTCAATATCAAGATGGAAATGTGTTGGGATACTGTCAAGAACTTCAAGTGCGCCATCAAAATTATTTAGATCACAATAATAACTAAATAGCATGTATTTGGCATAAAGTCTTGAAGTATTTGAAAGCAAAATTCTTAAACTATCCCCAGATGAAGAATCGGAAGTATCTGATAAGTAAAAATCAACTAAAGATTTATAATACATATCCCTAGCTTGGACCCATGCAACTAAAGTACTTTTTAAAACTTCAAGCTCTCCAACTGTATCTTTTCCATTTAATATCTCTAGTAGCATTGAATCTGGCATTGGTACGCTTCGATTAGATAGCTCTTCTATAAGATCATCATTTTTGGCTGATTGAGGATTCGCAACCATTATATTTTTAATTAAATCATTAGAAAGGACTTCCTCTTTTTGAATAGAAGTTTTAACAACTGTATCTGATAAATAAGGAGACGGAGTAATTAGATCTTGATAAATACTATCCGCTTGATAGGGAGTGCTGTAATTTACCGCCGTTAATAGATTATCAGTTGATCCTCCATCAATTAATGATTTTAGTATTAAAATCAGGCTATCAACTTTTTCTTGAGCAGCAGTTAAATTATTTCTTATCTCAATTTTATCTAAAAGGGGGAAATTATCCGGGCAACTTGGAGTATTGTTAGTTTTCCTGTAATAAGTCGAATTCAATAAATAGCTTTTGTGAACCTTATTAGCATTAAGGATGTTTTTTGGCTCAGTTCTTACTCCCGTAGGACAAAATTGATGATACAAATATTGTATATCATGAACATTTGCGTCCATATTTAGATCATAAGAAGTTTCATTTACAGAAAAATTATTACCTGCAGGTTTTTGGTATGGTGGGACATTTCCCATGTTCTGTTGATAGTAACCAATACCAGTGCCAATGCTCGTATTGTCCTGTGTAACAAAAATTTTACTTTGTGAAGATAAATTCATATTTTCAAAGTTGTTACATACAAAATGTAAACCTGTTCCAACGGATTGCAATGGAATCCCTTGACCATCGACATTATTGGTCGGAAGATTATCATTCAATCCTTCAATCCCTATTGACAAATTACTAAAAGTATTATCGTAAATATAATTTGTCACTGGTCCCGAATTATTAACAATAGTGCCGATCACTGATATTCCATTTAAATTTCCGAGTTTTATGAATGTATTTTGCTGTACCTTATAACCAGTACAATTATTAAGGTATAATCCATATTTTAAAACAATATTAGACCAATCCATGTATGAACTAAAGTAATTATTTAAGACGCTTAGAGGGTTGACTCCTGTATAACCAGTATAGTAGGATCCAATATCATTATCGCTAAAAGTTGTATTTTTAACTAAAACAGAAGCAGTACTTGATCCAGTGTGAATACCATAAATCCCATATTTATATTTGCTGAAGCTAGTCTCATATTGATTGTACTTATCAATATCAATGATTGAATTTATGGAATATAATCCTGTGCCCCGATTCGAAGATATGTCAGTCTGCTGATTCTCAAATATGCACCCTTTTATCGGGATCCTATTGTTTCCATCAAACTTCAATGAATATTGGAGGGAATAGTTATTAAGACAATTATTATTCGCAGTAAAGAGACATTTATTAAAATAACTGGCATTATCAATAGCATTTCCATAATTATCCTTCTGCTTATAAGGATAAAATTCAACACCTATAATATTATTTCTGAATGTTGCCTTAGTTGCTTGAACAACTCCTCCTGTTGGTAGGCCATTATAAAAAGGCAAAACTATATTTCCCACTGGACCATCTGGTAACCAACCAGGTATAAAAGTTTTAATCCCACAAATTGAATTTTCTATAATTCCATGATCAATGTAAATAAATCCCTGGTTAATAAAATATGGACTGTTATACTCTTGTGATAAGTCTGGATTTCCCCACAACTCAACTCCAACCCATGGATCTGCACATGATGAGGATAATTTTGCTTCATATTGAATTCCTCCGATTAATTGACCAAAAAGATTTAATCTTCCTCCAGGCTTAACTATGATTTTAGCCCCCGGTGTGAAAAATACCTGGGCCGTTATCGTTAAAGTCACACCATGGTCAATAATTACATCTTGATTGACATGACGATCAGTATTCCAAGGTGGTGGTGTGGCAGAAATAACCATGGGCACAGTCGAAGTTGAACAATCTATCGGAAGACATGAATAATCAGCTCCATAATATTTAACACTAGCATCGTTGTCATTACAATCTTCTTCTTCGGCTTTAACACCTTGTGGACAATTACAATTTAAGTTAAGAGGACTTATGCCCCACCAGTAATAGCCATCATGATCTTCATCTGTACATTTAATTACTGGTGGTGGTGTATTGTTCAAATATTGAAAAATTACACCATCAATTGAAGTTACTTGGGAGAAATTAGTAACAGCGCAGGTTATACCTGGATAAATCCAAAAGTCAGGTCCAGTACAATGAATATCAGAATCTTTAAAAAGCCATTGTGTTGTTCCATTTAGCCTACTTCCTGCCTCAATAATTATATCAGGATCATTACTTCCACTTCCATGATAAACTATATCTCCGACTCGATTAGTTTTAAATCCAAATAATACCATAGCGTGATTTGGACTTACTAAACATGCTGATAAAGGTCCTTTTGTTATCAAAGCTTCTTTAATGTAATCCTCTCCAAGGCTATAAAAAACAAAATTAAATCCACTCATTTTAATCCTATAAGATGATAATGGACAAATGTTCCCACACATTATAGATGAATTATCAAGATGAGTACAACTAAATTCAGTACAACCTGCCTCATTATCTATTCCATTAGAGGTAAAATATGGATAAACATATGTAGGCCATCCTGGCGTATTACATAAAGGAGGTGGTGGGGTTGGCGGCGGTGAAATTGATGAATTACATTTAACTGCCTCCAATTCACTTAAATCAGGATCTAGTTGATAGGGGTTATTTGCATCACCGTGGAGATTAAACCAAAGATTACTGTAACTTTCTACTGTACCTACAGCAGAAAAGGCCCAGCAACTTGAGGTACTTCCTTGATCCTCAAAATTTGATAACCATCCTGTATATCCTTGATTATCCCCGTCAAAATAATTGGAAGCAGGACTGTTGGCACCATGTCTGTCTCTCCAACTAAACTCGGGAACATAATTTGAATTAGTTAAAGGATAATTTTGAGCATATGGTTCAAAAATTCCACCTTTGAAATATTCAAACCCAAAATTGTTATATTTATAACCATATTTCTTTTCTAATTTAATAAAATAAAATGAACTGGTTGGTACGTCAGCTCTCCAATACAAACCAACTTTACTAATATTTAGATTTATTCTTGTTACTTTAGCGGAATCGTTTTCCTTTTTTTTCACGGTCCTTAATTCTTCAATATTTTCAATTGGATTAGTTTCAAAAACAAATCGATAAACGTGGATGATTGCATCGATAATCTCAATTTTAATTAAATAGGGATCAATATTATCCAAATAACAAGTTTCGTCACAAGAATTATCGCAAATAATAATATTCGAGTCTGCAATCATTGGATAGGTTTCATAGATTAAATGAATCTCTCCATGTGAACCCTCTAATATTACTCTCACTAAACTTGAATCACTTAAAAGATTAATCTCAGCAGACATTTTAAATGAATAAAGAGAATGTTCTCCATTAAATGGATTAAAAACTGTATCTGAGGTAAATGTTTGATCTACATTTATTTCCTGAGCATGAATGGTAGATGTTGTAATAATTAACATAATAATACAACATAATTTACTGGTTCTCATAATGTTGATTTAAAATGAAAATTTCTGAAAGAGAAAATATTTTTACCTAAAATTTGTATACAAACAACACTCAGTTGACAAAGGTTTGCAAGGGTTCAATGTTTTCATTAAGGAATACTTGACCATCTGTAAGAGTGCTTGAAGGACTTAAATTTCAATGGAGGAGCATTCCAGTAAGTAGATTTAATTTTCTATATCGCATCAATGGATGGTGTTAATTTCCAACCAATCCTGTTTTCGTTTCTTTAAAATTTGTTCTTAAATATTTGTAAAGCTATGACATTTATAATAATTATTAACATTTTTTAAATATTTTTTTATCCGATCATTAAAAAGCCTGCCAGACTTACTCTGGCAGGCTCAGACTAACCTACTCTGACAACATAAAATAAATTTTATCCCACCGGAGGATTCGGGTCCATCATTAGAGCACCTTCATAGAAGGCTATTTTTGAACTCTGTTTGGAAACGAATGATAACTTGTGCCCTTTATCCTTATCGATTTCCTTTCCCAGATCGTATCGATAGTCTCGATGTGAGCCAGATTATTTTTCTCTCCAATCATGTACTTCCTAGTGTTGGTGTCATTCTGGATGATGATAAGGCCTTTAAAGTCAATCCCGAAGTTCTGAATCCACTTCTAAACAACCTTTTCAAGCCTGGATAAAAACCTTCCAACCCCACTTCAAAGCCACCGCAATCCTGATTTGATTCTTTGAGCTTTTTCTGCGAAAGTTTGATGGTTCCCTGGGTCATGTAAAATCCACAGAAAATTTTCGAAAATCAGTAAAAAACAACAAGAACCACCTTTACCGGTGGTTTTTCATCTCCAGCGGGTTACACCAATAAATTATTAAAACTACACAAATCCTTTTTTTGCAGAAACTGCCGTAATTTGATGCATGTCAGACAGATTATTGGGTGTATCCTTGCATTTTATATGCATTTTTGCTATCTTCGTGAAATAATCAGATAATGAATGATCAAGGGCGGTAATAAAAACAGCAGCCCCGGTCAAAATCTGCCTGAATTTGAATTGGTGGACTTTGCCATGAATAAAGTTCATGAAGCGGTTTTTCTGATCAGTGAGAATGCCCGTTTTCATTAGTCAACGATAAAAACACCCGTTAACATTGAGTTAGCGGGTGTTTTTATTTTGGCTTCGCTGGAATATTCAATGAAGCAAATTTTCCGACCAGCAAGGCGACAATGATGGCGATATAAAGTTGCCCGGAAACTGTTATCCATATGGCAAACGACCGGGTATAAGGCTTCAGCGGAAGAATATCTCCATAGCCGAGGGTTGCAAGCGAAACAAAACTAAAGTAAACGGATTCGTCAAGGTGGACAATGGCGGTGGATGTTTCATCATAGGACTGCGGAATATTAAAGGATGAAGGATCCTGGTCCATGATATAGGCAACGAAAATGGAATAAACCAACCCCATGAGTAAATAACCCATCACAGAGCCAAGGATGACCTTCAGATTTACCTGGGGGGCCGTAGCGACCTGCCTGATCAGCATGATGATGATGATCAGAAAAAAAATAACACTCAGCAATTTTGAGACTGACGTCAGTATCCAGATTGAAAATATGCCTGCCAGCCAATTCATGCAAAATGCAATAATTGAAAGCACAAGTATGGATTTCACCTTCTTTTCCATAGAAAAAATGGCTGAAAAATACAGGATGGTATATACAATCATGGAGCTTTGCTCCTGCCATGTCAGAGGCATTACCGGGAGAATAAAAATTGTAAAAATCAGGGTTACCAGGAGGATAATTCCCCATTGAGTGTCAGATAAAAACAGGAACTTTTTCATAGGATGATTTTTATCGTTAATTCCAGCCATCCCCAGGAGCCTGGTAAAGTTTTACAGTTGAATCGTGATATTATACCGAGATTCAAATATACAAAGGGTTTGAAGAAAAAGATAAAAATATGTCACCAGGGCAAAATAGAGGTCCAAAATAATGTGCCCGGCGGCTCGACGGTCAGGCTTGCTTTTCAACAGATCAATAATTCACTACCTTTGTTACATCATGTAACAGATACAACCCTATGACGATAACTTTTTATGGCGCAGCCGGCGGAGTAACCGGTACTGCATATTATTGCGAGTCGGCCATGGCTAGGATCCTGATCGATTGCGGCATGTTCCAGGGCGGGAAGGAGGCAGAACTCCGGAATAAAAAGGCTCCCCCGGTCAATTACAACACGCTGGATGCCATTGTGCTCACGCACGCACACCTGGATCATTGCGGCCGTTTGCCCATGGCTGTCCGCGCTGGTTACGAGGGACCGATTTTCGGCACTCCCGCCACCATCGATCTGGCTGCCCTGGTACTACGCGATTCGCTCAAGGTGCAGACCAGCGATCTTGAAAAACTGAACCGCATGCTGGTGCGTAAGGGCAAACACAAAGTGGAGGCGCCATTCGATGAGGATGATATGGAAAGCGCCATCCGGCAGATGCAGCCACTCGCCTACCATAAACAGGTGCCCATTGCGCCCGGCATGGAGATCATTGTTGGTGAGGCTGGCCATATCCTCGGATCCGGTACACTTAAACTGACTGTCAGGGAGGAAAGACAGACAAAATCAGTGATCTTTTCAGGCGACCTTGGAGCTATCGGGATGCCCATCGTGAGGGATTCCGAACCATTCAGGGAGGCGGACATGGTGATCATGGAATCGACCTACGGGGACCGCGATCATAAACCGCTGCAGGATACCATTGATGAAGCCATCGATATCATCCGCGAGGCGCTTCATACAAAAGGAAAAATACTGGTCCCCTCTTTTGCAATCGGCCGAACCCAGGATATTGTTTATTTTATGGAGCAGGCTTTCAGGAAGGGAGGACTGCCACGGTTTCCAATTTACATCGACAGCCCCATGGCCATTGAGGCGACACGCATTTACATGAGTCACCCGGAACTGTTTGATGATGAGATGATCGAATTCATGAGCAGTGCCGAAAGACAGCTTGACAAGGGATATATCAGGCCCACTCCCAGTGCAGCGGAATCGATGGCGCTCAACGACATACAAGGCCCCTGCATGATCATAGCCGGCTCCGGGATGTGTAACGCAGGCCGGATAAAACATCATCTGCGGCATAATCTGTGGAAGCCCGAAACATCTGTCCTTATCGTGGGATACCAGGCTGAAGGAACGCTCGGCAGAAGGCTGGTCAACGGTGACAAATCGGTGAACATCTTCGGTGAACGGATCGCCGTCAGGGCTCAGATACATAAACTCGGAGGATTCAGCGCACATGCCGGCCAAACCGATTTACTCAACTGGTTCAATGTACTGGCTCCTGCAAGGCCCAGGGTGGTCCTGACACACGGTGAAGAAAAAGCAAGGATGCCACTTGCCACAATTATCCGCTATCAATATGGGATTGCACCGGTTCTGCCTCAATACGGGGATAGTGTAGAACTTTAAATCAATAACAATGCAGAATTCAATCAGACGAACCAAGATCATTGCCACCATTGGACCGGCAAGCAGTTCTCCCGACATGATCAGGCAATTGATCCAGGCCGGGATGGATGTTGCCAGGCTCAATTTCTCCCACGGAAAATATGAGGATCATGCCGCGGTGATTGATTCACTCCGGAAAATTTCGAATGAGTTGAACAAACCCGTTACCATTTTACAGGACCTCCAGGGGCCAAAGATCAGGGTTGGACAACTCCCGGGCGGTAAAATAGACATACATTCAGGAGATATCATCACGCTTGTGCCACAGGCTGAGTATCAGTCGGCCCCGGCTACGGTCCCCATCGACTATCCTTATGTTGCAGAGGAGGCCAAACCGGGGATGCAGGTATTACTTGCCGACGGGCTATTCGAAATGGAGGTTACCGGGATCAAAGGGAACGGGGTGTTGTGCCGTGTGATTGAAGGTGGCATCCTGGCTGATCACAAGGGGGTAAATTTCCCAAACCTTAACCTCCGGCTTCCGTCCCTCACTGAAAAAGATATCCGTGATCTGGAATTCGGACTTTCGCATGATATCGACTGGGTGTCGCTTAGTTTTGTCAGGTCGGCAGAAGATGTCATCACCCTCCGGGATCTCATCGCTGAGAAAGGATTCCAGAAGCCGATCATTGCCAAGATCGAGAAACCTCAGGCCATTGATCACCTGGAGGAGATTGTTGATGCCGTGCAGGGGATCATGGTTGCCAGGGGAGATCTTGGTGTGGAGATGAGTCCTGACAAGGTCCCGATGCTTCAAAAACGCATCATCGAATTGTGCAACCGAACCGGCAAGACGGTGATCACCGCCACCCAGATGCTCGAAAGCATGATTCATGAACCGCGCCCTACAAGAGCGGAAGCCAGCGATGTGGCCAATGCCATTATTGACGGCACCGATGCCATTATGCTCTCAGGCGAAACAGCCATGGGCGCTTTCCCGGTGAAGGCGGTCGAAATGATGGTAAAAATTGCCCTGGATGTTGAATCGAGGATCGACTTTAAAATATATCCGCCAGCCGGAAGTGAAGATATCATTGCCCTTTGCCGCGCAGCCAATCAGATGGAGGATGTGGTCAATCCGGCCTGTATCGTCGTGCTCACAACCAGCGGCCGCAGCGCCCGGTTCATTGCTGCTGAACGCCCGAAGGCGCCTGTCTTCGCATTTACAACGCACCTCAACGTTTATCACGGATTGAATTTATTATGGGGGATCAGGCCCATTTTATTCGATGAACATCCCGGCACGTTTGAAGAAATGGTAGCTACTACCAGTAGTATCCTTGTGGCACGAAATCTTGCAAAATCCGGTGATAAGATCCTTTTACTGGGAGGAATTCCGGCTCATACAGCCGGTGGTACAAATTTTATCAATATTCACACGATCGATTCAGTAACATAGATTTGTATCCGTCTTAATACGCTGACCATTATTCCTCTTTTCCGAAAATTCGTTGATTGAGATTGAAGATAATGTCAAACTCAAGGCTCAGTATCATTGCATTTTACCATCATTGCGGGCGCAATCCAGCGAGTTGCAGCATCAATCGTATTGTGTCAACAGGGATTCCTGTGACGTTACCGGCGGAATAATTTCCCGGGAAGGTACTGTGAATTAGTCGGAAAATTTATAACTCACACCGGCATTGACGATGGAATTGGTGCCGATCCCGAACTCTCCGAAGAAACTAAAAGCCCGTCCAACGCGGAAACCCAACAGGGTCAACTGCCCGGCGGGGAGTAATTTCTGCCCACTGGATT
>Ga0074195_1001609_pt1 | contig 30238 bp, 50 predicted proteins | sample EPASupsiteHSE623_FD_64525 | JGI IMG/M metagenome (GOLD analysis project Ga0074195, IMG submission 64525) | Bioremediated contaminated groundwater from EPA Superfund site, New Mexico - Sample HSE6-23 | ecosystem: Environmental > Aquatic > Deep subsurface > Groundwater > Contaminated ... | reverse complement strand
CCCTCGCCCCGCCGTCAAACCTAGTCATCAGAGGCCAAGCCGCCAAGTCGCAGCCCGGCCCCATGCTGAAGTTCCTACCCATCACCGGTTTCATTTCATCAACTCCTCATATACTGATACTATGTCCTGAGCCACCTGCATCGGGTGGTGTTCATCGGGGAGCCCGACGCGCTCCCCGTGTAGCGTTAGCACGGTGCAGCCCGAGGCGAGTGCCTGAAGCCCCATAAGGCTCCCCGTGTCCCCCGGCTTCGAGTTAAGCAGCCGCCCCGCCGCGTCCCGCTTCACGTCGACGTAGTGCATGTACCGCTGAAGAATCCGGGGTAGCTCCGCGTAGGGTACGCCCTTCTCCATCACCACGAGGCGCAGATCATGATCATCCGCGATCTGCGTGGCTAAGTCTACTGCGCCGTAGTTGAAGTGCAGCGCCGCCCTGTGAAGGCTCAGGTCGGGGTCGGGCTTGAAGCGGTCAACGTCGATGGGGTTCGGCTGATATTTGGCGTGCTTCGGCGCACCCTCAAGAAGGTTTCGCGTGCTCACGAGGATGCGGTCCGCGCACTCCCAATACTGCTTACGCTCCATCCATCTGCCCCGGATGTCTGAGCCGTGGTAATGTAGCACTACGCGGCACCCTAGCAGCGAGAGCAGGGGCACCACCTTATCCAGGCTGTGAACGTGAATCACATCCGCGTGAAGCGCCTCCCTGAACACGTCCCACACGAGGCGGATCTTACTATGCCCCCGATAGTCCCGCTTCCACTCGGGCGGCGTCATCCCGAAGGGATCCCACTCAACCGACGCAACCATGCGGCTCCGCGTTCCATAGAACCGATCCATGTAGTCCATCAGCAGGTAGTTAATCCCCTGATCCCAGACATGCAGAACCTTAATCACGGCTGGGCTCCCTCGGCGGCAGATACCTGTTTATCACCTTGTCAAGCGGCTCCTCGGGATAACGCTTCAACTCAACAAGCCGCCGATGCGTTTCGCGGCTTACCTGAATCGTAGTAGTCGCAGCCATTATAGTGTATTATAGACCACTATAAGATATAACATTTTTTAAGCCAAACCGTCAACTCATATCCATGGGACGACTCAGGGAGAAGGCGTGGGAACTAGAGGCGAAGCTACCGAAAGCCGTGAAATGCCACACAGACAAGGCGATAAGACTCGGCACACGCCTAAGACGCGGCTCCAAGAACAGCGGCGAAAAGTGGCTGAAAAGACAGAGGAGTAAACTACACATCTAGCGATTCTTATAATAGAGAAACGCGCCCAGAAGAAGCCCCAGCACCACGCAGCCGAATTGAATATTATAGAGGGTCCACGTCCCGAAGCTACCGGCGACGAGAACCCCCGCCGCGTCAAGCTCGTAGAGCAGCAGCGCGACGCCCATGCCTGTGAACGCCCCTGTGCCGATAACGGCTGCGCTTCCCCGCGCCTCCCCCATAGATGCCATGCCTAGGAAAACGATTAAAAGCCCTGGTATGATAGCGGCGAAGTCGGTGCCGGCGGAAGCTGATGGAAGCCAAGCCCAACTCATCGTCCCGAGGATGTACATGAGGCTTACAATTATCCCTACGCCGACTAGAAGCCTCCCAATGTTATTACCCAAGCTACAGACCCATCCCGTGAAGCATATTCGCGATGAAGATTACCACGCCGCATATCGCGGCGAACTGTATGAAGAATGTGCGGTGCTCGGGGACACGCAGCGCACCTATGACGCTGAAGAGCAGCAGCAGGGGGAGCAGGTTCATCATCATGGTTACGCTGTCCCACATGCTGCCGCTGCTTGACCCATACCAGACGACTTTAACCGTTGCAGCGCCATCGGTCGTGATCGTGGCGACCTGATTCGCTGCGCTCCATGACTCGCTAGAGTCTCCCTCAACATCGTAGGGTTCCCCGCCGTCGGGGCACCAGACACGCTGAGTGCCTGCCCCCGTCGCCGTGTAGATCATGTACTCCTGAGTAACCGTGGTTATCGTCATGTTTACGGCGGCTGTGTCGCTGCACCAGCCGAGGCGGGGCGTCACATAGCCGCCTGATCCCAGTTTCACGTTTGAGAAGTCGAGAAGCCCATTAGTGCCATTCTTGGTGAAGCCTTGATGGTAGAGGTATTTGCTGTGAGTGGACCAGCCCTGTGAGGCGGAGCCCTGCATCATTTTTCCGCTCTGAATCCAGTTGAAGGTCCCCGTCACCGAGGAGACGTAGGGTGTGAAGAGTAGGGCGCATGTGGATACGGTGAAGAGTAGTAGAACGCCGTAGGCGACGACGCGCCCCTTATCTATCATGGTTTAGAATACTCCTAATGTTTTGATAAACTTTGCTTTCCCCCTGCTCCGGGTAGCGGAGAATAATTAGTAACGTGGCTAATCCCAGTACCCTGCTCACGTAAAGGCTAATTATGTTCCATGGGTAGGGTAGCATGTGTTCAAGGCGAAGGTAGGTAAATCCGAGGATGATGAACCACGCCCAGCAGCTAGTGTACCACCAGCGGGGGCGCAGCTTCATCCCCGCGGAGAGGAGAAAAGGCGCTGGGAGCAGGTGCATGGTCTGTATGGCGACGACGCCGAGGTTATCCATCTCGAGGAGATCCGCGACGTGTATGGGGAATTCCCAGTAGAAGCTGTTTAGGAAGACGATGAGGAAGCCGAGGCACATGGGCTGAATCCCCACTCGGGATCTGAAGACCCATGTGACAAACATAACCATCAGAACATAGGTTATCAGCAGCTCGTTGGTGAAGTGGGCGTAGCTCCACCCTGAGACGCGAAGCCACACCGCGGCTGCCGTCCCCGCGGGGTAGACTACTAGGTTCAGCTTTTCGCTTAGTCTCTGCCCGTAGAGCCACATCCACGCGAGGGGCTGAAGATAGATCGCGTAGCCCAGAATCGACTCCATCACTAATGATTAAGGTGGGTTGAATATAAAAAGAGGTGGGCGCATACCCGCGCCCTAGGGTGGCTAACCGGCCTTGCTGACCGGCCCGCTGGGTCCGAAGAGCCAGAGGATAACCACAAGCCCGATGAGGCCCGCGCCCGTTGTCACCGCTGCGGTGAGGTCTGTGCTGAAGGCGTCGAAGAACGTGATGCCCGCGAGGACACCAAGGACTCCGAGTATGATTGCGAACTTGACGAGTGGGTTGCTCAGGATGTCGTTTGCCATTCTTTCATTGCTTGCCTCGCAATTAGTATGGTTGAAGTAGGGTTAGGTGGAGATATAAGTTTTAGGGTGCTAGGCGTGGAAAAACATCCAGAAAGTCACCATCATGAGGAGTGTTCGGCACATCCAGGCGCGGGGCGTCTCCGCTACCTGTGGGCGTTGGGGGGGGTTTTCCTCGCGTTCCCGCCTCTGGTTCTGCTCCCTGATCCGCTTCCACACGTTAGCGGAGTAATCTGAAGTTCCTAGCTCGCTTGGTTGCTCAAACTGTTTTCTCAACATTTATCCAGTCACCGTTCCCACGAACGTCATTACGAGGTTTACCACGGTGTTAAACACCGTGAAGGTCCAGTTCCAGACCTCACCGATTATCCAGCTCGCTATCTGGAGGTCGCGCACCAGTATCTCTAACTCGCTTACGCCGCCCCTCCGCGCCCTGAGGGGGATGCCTCCGAACCATATGATGAAGGCGATTACGGGTATTATGTCTATCAGCGCGGCTATGTTGAACTCGGTCCATATGTTGTGTCCGCCTATGGTTCCGTCGAATATCGTGTTTATGAAGGTAAGTAGGTTGACGAAGAAGTTCGCCATCCGGGCCACCCATGAGGTGACGGTTCCGGCGATGTAGATTATAAGGGTCAGCATCCCTGTCACCATGTCGATTATCGCTGTGGCGCTGTCTGTGAACCATGTTGCGAAGGCGGTTATGACGGTGTTTACTGTGGCGAAGGTGGTCCCCCAGTAGGCGAAGCCCTGCTGGACTATGGCGAGTATGTTGAAGTCTGGGCTTGTGGTGATTGTCACGTAGTCGCCGTCTGGAGCGAGTCCGGGGGTGTAGTCGGGCTGCATGGTGATGTATGCGTAGTAGAAGCTGGTTCGGACCAGGTTGCTCGTGTTGAATGATCCGCCGAAGGCTCCGTTGGCGATTGTGGTGTCGTTGAAGACCATCGTCCCCTGATCGTCTTTGACGGCTACGCCGATGAACTGGGCGTTGGGGGGGTAGCTGCTTGACGCCGTGTTTCCCGTGTTCGTGGTTGCGTATCGGACTAGCCCCGAGATGGCGACGGGGACGTTGATGGTGGTTGATGTGACATTCGCGGCGAAGTCATGAGTCACGAGGCGGCTGATTACGTCGTAGTAGTCGCTGTGAACTATAGTCCAGCCCACGGTGTTCCCTAGTATATCCCGCGCCCAGACCTCAAGTTCGCAGTCGTTCTCGCTGGTGGCATCCCACTCGAGGCGGATCTTGAGCACGAGGGTTCCGCTTCCCGCGCCGGCGGCCCACGTGCAGCTCGCCCCGTCTAGGTCGGTGGTTGAGGCTCCGGTTACGAGGGTGTAGACGGGTACGGTGTCTAGGGCTGTGGCGTTTACCATGAATCTGACGGATGCGCCCTGTGCGCCCCTTACACTAATGGCGCGTATGTCGGTTCCGCCGTCGCTGTCGGCTATTACGGTGGTGAATGTGTAGTATTTCTTCATGGTGTAGAGGTTGTCCGTGTCGTCCATGTCTGAGATAACGGAGCTTGTGATTGTGGGGGCGCTGTAGTAGGTGGCGTAGATGCTAAGAATGTAGTCGTTGTTATCTGTCCAGTTAAATGGTTCAGGGACACTGAAATTGTTTGATCCGTCGCGGTGTCCGGTTCCCCCGGTGCCAGTGTCATATTTTATAAAATGATCAGAACTCCACCCTAGGATACCTAACATGTAGTTTGTGTTTGGGTTAATTGAAAAAGCGGTGGCGGCGGCTGTTATCCACGAATAGGCTGCCCCCGCAGCGGGTGTGCCCGTGTATCCTACCACTGCGCCGCCGTCTGAATTCACCCAGACGCCGCATCGTATTTCATAACTATTTACGTTTTTAACGTAAGCCGTCATTGAAGATATTACGACGCTATTTGTGTTTGGCGATGTAGTTTGTGTACCATACAACCCCCCGGAGAAGTTAAGGTCTGATCCTCCTACGCCCGTTGTGCCGAAGGTGGGGTCTACTGTTACGGGGTACTTTGCCTTCTTAAGCCACGCATCATCCACGGTTACGCTGAGTGCACCGCCTTCGATGAGCATGGTTCCCCAAGTGGTCTTACCGTCAGCCGCTATTATGAGGGGCCGGTAGATGTGGCAAATCTTCCCGGTGCCGTACTCATTATCCTTGCGAAGCCCATACACCGCGTAGCTGCCCACCACGTCAACGGGGCGGTACTCCCTCAATACGCCCTTATCATCGTAGACGTGTGTAGCGTTGGCGGTCCAGCCCTTCGGATACGCCTTCGCGTCAAGTGGCGGCTGATAGTAATATGTCGCCCCCTCTATGACCAGGGGCATCGTGAACACGTTAACTCCGGGGTACGCGGATAAGACCCAGTTATACTTCACCCCACCCGACTGGGTGATTATCTCCACCCGAGTCGTCGACGTATCCGGGCTCTTACCCAGCGTCAGCTTCGACTCACCCCCATACTTACTAATCTCCACAGCCCCACCCACCAACTGCTTCGTCCTAGTCTCACCGAAGGCCGCGGCGGGCTCCTTAGCGATGGCAAACGGCGCATAGGACGCCCCAAGGATGACCAGCAGAATCAGGACGTGGAGCAGGCGCTTCATACTAGGTTACTCTCATCAACTGGGGATAAATGTTTAACTAATCCTAGTGACCGTCGCCCTGCCTCCGCGGCCCCCAGACACGATGCTAAGCGCCTCCACGAAGCCCCCAGCCACCACAGTCGAAACACGACCATCCAACACAACGCGGAACCTTCCACGCGCCGCAGTGCCGCCCTTTTTCTGCTCTAGGGTACGCGGCTGCTCATCACGAGCAAAACCACCGCGCTTATCCCCCGGCGGCTCCAAGTCTGGGCTCTGAATCGTCTCAGTCACCGGAGTTTCAACTATGTCCTGCACCGGATCTTGAATCATGTCGGTTATAGGGTCTTGAATAACGTCCTGCTGGGGGTCTTGAATAACGTCCTGCTGCGGATCCTGAATGTCATCCTGAGGCTGATCAATCACCGGTAAAGTATCCACTATCTCTTGAGGTAAGACAATAGGGGTAACTACCACATCTTCGTCGTCCAGCTCCTCCAGATCCGGCTCCACGTCAGGCATAACGAGGTCCGCACTAGGTGTCAGAATCTTCGGGGCAACAGACGCCCCAAGCACCGTCAAGTCAACGAGGCTACGACCGGATACGCTGCTAACCACGGCCTCCGGGGCAACAGTCTCAAAGAGCTGCGTAAGCCCCTCCGTGGTAGGGATCAGATCTGCGCCGCTTCTAAGGTAAAGGCGAGGTTGACCATCCGCGTCAAGAAGCTCCACGAGTTCATACCCACCCTGCCTAGCCGCGGCTTCCGCCGACTTTATGTTTTTCAGGTAGAGTTTCACGGTGCCGTCACTTTGACGCACCTTGACGATGGCGAAATCGGGTTCTGTGGGGCTCTTCCAAGTCTCCACAACCTTACCCTGAATCTTCGCAGGGGGCGGAATCTTACCCTTAACGCTGAAACGTGCCTTAACGGACTGGGTGAAGTCAGCCAGCCCCGCACCCGCGAACGCGGCCTGTGTCCCATAGTAGCCGAGGGCGAAGCCGCTACGCTCATCCGCGTTATCAAGCACATTCCTAACGTATCCCGCTGGGCTCATGGTGAAGAACTTAGCCACCTCCTCACCCACGGCGGGGAGAGAGTCGATGCTTTCCTTGACCAGTTCGGGGCGTAGGAAGAAAGTGCCAATATCGTAACCCGCCTTCACAGCGCCAGCCGCTGTGCTGAACCCGTAGAGAACACCAGCCCAAGCGTTTCTACCCTCTATCTTTGCCTCCTTAGCCATGTCAGCGGCTTTAAGCCCTGACTCAGTTATCTCGAAGCTAACCCCACTTAGGAACGCGTCGAGCGCCCCCGCCTCGAGTTCGCTGCTTGACTTCGCTTGCGGTAGCTTAGAGGTGACGCCCGCCGCGTATTCCTCCATCCCCGGCGCATCGACGAAGAAGCTGCGCCCCCCCGGTATGTCCTCCGGTTTAACGGTTGAAACCGGGGTGGTTTCGCGTCTCTGCGTCGTTAACTGCTGGTTCTTGGCTATTATGGGCTCTGCTAGTGACTCGATGTATCGCCGCGCCGCGTCTGGGTTGTTGAATGTTACGGAGTCTCCCCCAGGCGGGGTGACGGTGTAAGTGTATGCTGATGGCTGGTTTATTGGGGGTTGTACCTGTATGCCCTCGCTGATAGGTGTAGGGCTTCCGTTTTGCTGTGGGTAGCCTTCTGTGGGAGTGCTTATCACTGGGCCGTTTATGATTGTGGTCTGGGGTGGGGGCTTTGGTATTCCCCCGCTCGGGGGCTTCGGCGTGTATGACCCAGTGCTCATCTGTTCACCTTACTTTCCGGGTGTTACCCTTGTGGTCGTGATTACGACCTTCTGCGGCTTCCCGGTTTTGCCGCTCTTCTTGACGGGGCGGATGTAGGCTAGGGTCTGCCCCGTTATTTTTTCCACGAACTTCCTCTTCGTCTTCCTTTTCTTCGGCGTCATTTATTCACCTCCGCGTGGCTTCTTGATCCTATTGTATAGGGCTATGATTACTATCGTGGCTATGGCGAGTCCGCCTGCCGCGTAACCTATCATGAATGGGTTCATATTCTGTTCACCGTTACTGTGTTCTCCGTTGCCCGCAGCGTGTCTACGCCTCTGCGGAGGGCGTCGACGATGCTGCCCGCCTTGACCGTGACGCTTTCGTCGCCCCGTGAGACGCGCCACCGCGCCCCCCCAGCCAGCGAGGAGCCGATGGGCTTCGCCTCCGCCCTCGGTGCCTTGCCCTCACCGCGCACATACTTGTCGACGCGGATACCCTCCCTAACGTAGCTCCTCACGGGGTGACGATACGGACTCTTACGCGTCACTTCCCACGCCTCTTCTTCCTCGCCTTACGCGGCTTCTTGGTAGCCTGTTTCAGCAGCGATGCCGCGCTCTTATTCAGAGAGGAGAGAATCTTGCCCTTGGTCGTCACCCGAGCCTCAAGGTCGTGGATCTGGGTCTGCTTCTTCTTGATAGCGCTCTGCGTCGCGTCTCTGTGGCGTAGCTTCTTCTCCTCAACCTGAAGACGGTTCAGGCGATCGTCAAGTTCCTTCGCCTCGCGTGCTTCGCGTTGGGCGCGGGCTGCCTTTGCGCGTGCCTCGTGTTCTGCGACTTTGCTCTGCGTGTTCCGGATGGTCTGCGACGCCTTGCTCTGAACGCTCTTCGCCTTAGCCAGGATGTCCTTTATACCCATGCAGTCACCTTCCCTTGCAGGTTACGTGGCGGTAGTACCAGCGATCGTATGCCTTCTTCTCCGCCTTGGTGCGGCAGGAGGGCGACTTCGAGTGTTTAACGTAGCGCTTCATGGTACTGTAAACGTTTTTTCAGAATTTAAGAATATCCATGAACCCCCACGCCGGCGAGTTTTTGATAGACTTTGAGGTAGCGGAAGAAGGCGTAGGCGACAAAAGGGGCGAATAGGACTAGCCAGAGGTTACTGATCACAAGCGCGTTGGCAAATATCTCCGCCATCACCACGGGGTTGCTCTGCATAAATTCGGCTACGTTTGGGTCGAATAGCAGGCTTGGCAGAGAGAACCAGAAGTAGGCGAGTGCGGGTATTAACGTGAAGAACGCGATGCCGAATACGGTAGCCATGTGTTTCAGGTGATCCAGTTTTATCCAGCCCTTCAGGTATCCGTAGCCAAACATGGCGACTACGAAGCGAATAAACGCATTTACTAGAAGCGGGTCAAGCGGAGCCCCCTGCGACGCGGGGAAAAGGTCAAACCCAGAGGCTAGGCTTGCACCTTCTATAACCATCGTAAACCGCGCTACGCTTCGCGGATAGCTTACAAACGCGATCTGAGCCGTCCAGAGTACGTCAACCACGTAGAGGCTACCCCAACCCCAGCGGGGAAGCAGGCCGATGAAAAGCCCCACCGCGACGCAGCTAAGGGGAAGCCCAAAGCAGACAGCATCCTCCAAACCCGTTTCGACGTTCGACGCCAGCAGGTAGGCGACGGCGGCGATGCTGTAGAGGGACAGGTCGCGGGTACGCTTAGGCATTTTTTGTTAGCCTCATGTAGTGGATTAGGATTAGGAAGTTTGGCACTATGATGCCGTATAGGAGCAGGTTCATGTACCATATGTTACTGTATAGTAACACGCCGGCGGCTACGCAGAGGACCGCCAGCAACGCGGCGAAGACCCTGAACAGCCGCGTCCGTATCCTACCCCAGAAACCGAGAAAACGGTCAAGGTAATCACGCAGCGGAATACTCCGCCTCTCCGGGGTGATCGGTGGGGCGTCATCCACGAGCCAGCTCCTTATCTCCTCGCCGCTGGGCGGACCAAACCATCCCCGGACCCTAGCCCATAGTCCCCTAAGCCTCTCCCTAATCAGTTGCATCTTTACCCATCCGTTTTGTCCAGTAATAACAATATCCAGTTGTCCAAGACGCACCTAAAATAAATAGAATTATGGGATCATTTATTATTTTAAGCCAGTTATTCAGAACAACTGGAAAAAGGAGTCCCGCTAAATTCAGATAATATTCAAGATACTCATTCATTTTCAAGTTTCCTCTTTTGTGGTGAAGTTATGCCCCTTCTCGCAGACCCAGCGACGCTTAGGACCCGAAAGCGTGGGAAGTAAGCCCTTCTTGTAGACCTTAGAGGAACCACATTTAGGACATAGAGGATTCATCTTTTTTGCTCCTGTTTTTAGAGGCATCTATCATTGGATTTAGAATGTATTTTTCAAAAACGGTGGGCCATAAAGATTTAATCATTAATAAATATTTATCATTATCATCCTCATTAATACCTTTATATTCTAACATAGTTAGCATTATCGCTTCAGTTGATAGGTCAGTTTTATCTTCCCATTCTTTAAAATAGATAGGGTAATAATCTTCAGAAACAATTTTAAATTTTCTTAGGGAAGCACGTCCTTCTTTCTCTCTTTGTTCTAATGTTTTTCCTTTTACTGTGAAAGGCTCATTCATTTTGATAAATGATGAATGTAAAAGTTCTGCTAAGCTTTTGATTGGATCTTTAGATTCTGACATTTTACCAAATATTAGGTGTGTGTGTGGGGATATAAGTTTATTGATTAACGAAACTGAATTATTTAATAATATCCCCACTCAGAATTTCAGAATTATTCAGAACAATAGAATTAAAAGAATAGCACCCACATTCTCACCTAGTGAGAACATGACGGAAAAAAGACCCGTGGGAAGACCACGACAATACACCGACCCCTTCCACCTCGAAGCATCGAGGAAACAGAGGGAAAACTACCAACGCAGAAAAGCAGAGAAGAAGGAGGAGAAAAAGTAATGGGACTCCTAAGCTGGCTCGGACTAGGTGATGACTCTAAGAAACAGATCATGCTACTCCGCCCCAACGATATGCACTTCCGCGACCTAAAAATCAAAGACGAACGCGACCGCGCCCTCGAAACACCCAAAGAGAAGGGCATAACACGATTCTTCGTAAAGAAGCACCGCGGCTGGACAAACGACCGCGGAGGCACAACCCGATACTTCGGCCTAGAAGGATTCGACTTCACCCTACAACTAATAGACCAGCAGACACACATCATAACACTCCTCGAAGCCGTGCAGATCGTCCTCAAGGACATAGACTTCCAGAAGTTCTCCAAAGACGCCAAAGAAGCCCTACAAGGGGCGCGGCTCTGCATAACCACCGAACCCATCACCGGCGAAGGCTGCAACCTGCCCAACGAGGGAAACGAAAACGCCTTCAGTGAGGCGGACAAGGCGCTAGTGAAGGCGAAGGCGGATGAGATGGCGAAGGCACAAAAAGGCGGCAAATTCGAGTGGATAACTTTCCTCGCAGGAGGCGGAGTCGTCGGCCTAGCACTAATAATCGCCATAAACCTGCACTGGATACCGGTGGGCTAAATGAACGAACCCGATCCTAATGATCCAAAACTCCTAACTGGACTTGGCCCCAACCCCAAAGACATGGCGAAGGGCGTAATACCAATGAACCGCATGGGCATCCACACCGCCTTCACCGCCGAATACTGGGCATACGCCCGCATCCGCGCCGCCATGGGAAGCAAGTTCTGGCGCATGGAGTACGAGGAAGGCATGGACCAGGAAGTAGGCGTCGACGGCAGAGGTCGCATACAGCTCATCCACGGCGAATCAGTCCGACACGGCGCACCCGCCGACCTCACCAACGAGATGAAGAAACCCGAGTCCTGGATAGAGCGAAACGTCACGCGGCGCAACTGGGAGGAAGAGGAGCGGAAGAGGCTAGGGATACAGAATGGCGCTAAGTGACACTGGCTTCGACTTCAATAAGATAGACGAGGTAGGCGGCTTCAGGGGCGACCTTGACCCCGAGTTCCTAGTCCGCCTCCAAACCAACCGATGCGCCATAGCCCAATCCACGGGAGACTTGGCGACCTTCAGCGGCGCAGTCATGGCCCTCCTCGGATTAATCCCAATGGAGAAGCGCCAGGAGATAGAGACAATCAAAAACGACCCCGAAAAAGGGTACATCCGATACAAGGACAAGTGGCGGCCCAAGAACTACGCGGGGTGGCTACTCAGCGACGACCCATACAACCCCACAGTCACAAACGAACCCCTAAGCAACAACTACGACCCATACTTCGTAGCCACCCGCTACGAGGAGCGCGAAGACCCAAAGACGAAGGAGAAGGTGTGGGTTAAGGTGACGCGTCGGGGCGGCGTCCACTGGATAAGCCCCGTCCTCAAGGAGCAAGTCGAAGACATAGACTACTACAGGCTATTCATACTCATACAGGAGAAACTACAGGAGGCGGGCCTGAGCTGGCACATGCAGCGCCTAGAGGTGTTCACGGGCGAGCAGTGGGATCCCGCGATGGAGCAGGAGGAAGAGGAAAATGCAGACAATGGAAAACCCGACGCCACAGCAGCAGATTCAGCTAAAGACCCGTAGCATCAACGTGAGCGGCTACCGCTGCGTAATCGACCTGCAGAGGGGAATCTACCCCTTCTTCACCTACGAGATACGGGGCCGCATGCACCGCAAGATGAGTAATAATATCGTCGTTACCGGCGAGGCGGGGGTATCTAAAACCTACACGGGGGCATTCGCCGCCAAACTCCTGAACAGGCGATTCAGCATACAGGACCTCGTAATGAACTTCAAGATGTACATGACCGAGATAGTGCGCTACGGAAAAACAAATGTACCTATAGAGTTTGATGAGCCGCAGGCCGACCTTGATAAACGTGACTGGTACAAGGACATAAACAAGGCACTCGTTAAAACCATCACGAGCCAACGCTTCCGCCGCCGCCCACTCATAATCCCAATAATCAACCAGAACCTACTCGACCTAAACCTACGCAAATACCTCCTGAACTACCACATGGTACTAACGAATAGGGGCGTCGGCACAGTTTACAAGATCAGCGCATCCCAGTTCGAGGACAAGATATACCGCCGCCGAGTCTGCGACATACAGTACGGCATGATGGACATCAACAAATGCAGCAAAGACAGTTGCCTCGGATGCAAGACACTACATAAGGAACACCCCGAGGGCGGATACATCTGCGACCTATGGCGGGCAGCCTACGAGCGTATGAAGGAGCGGATCATGAACGAGCGCGACGCCAAGACCCTTGAGGGAGCCAAGATAGCCGACGCCAAAAACATGAGGGATAATGAGGTGATCGAAGCCATAAAATTTGATGTTAATGATATGATAGAGATAAAGCAATATAAGAAGACAGGCGAATCGAAGACTATCTTTAGTCCTGTCCGCATAGGCATGAAGGTAGAGGAAAGGCTGGGTATCATAATAGGGATGCAGCGCTGTTATCGCCTCAGAGTCATGTTGGAGAAGCTATACCCCCTCTACGCCCGCTAGCGCCCCTTTTTTGTGTCACCGCCGTACTCTATTTAATATGTTATAGGAGAGTAACCAGTCCCGATAAAGGGCTAGAAAGGCTCAAATATTACATAACAACCATTATGTAAACAGTGATGTTTTTTGGTGTCGGAGAAGGACCCGTTGACGCTTGAGTTTCGCCGTGAATTAGGCTTAGGGAAACGCGGCCATAACCTTGTGACGAACTTCTGTGGCTGGGATAAACTCAGAGACTTTGAGGAGCGATGTCGTAGACCGGATATACGTGGTCTTGGTGCCGTTCTTTTCTCGGGGGGTTTTCGCATCACTGAGGCTACCCTAATTAGCTCTGATCAGTGGAGGGAAGAGAGGATCAATGGCAAAGACTACTACATCGTTAATGGTGCGCCCGTGCTGAAAAAGCCTCAAAGCGCGGAGCAGATCCGTAGGCTGCGAAACATACCAATCCCTGCCGATGAGCCCCTGGCTAAGATTGCCTATGATTACGCGAAGTCCTGCAGTGGTCGGCTATTCGATATGACCCGGCAATATGCCTGGAGGCTCATCAAGGATACGGATTCGGCGTGGTGGCCTCACCGCTTCAGGACTGAGCGCGCTTCTCAGCTTGTGCAGGAGTATGGGTTTGACACGGCGCGGTTGATGAAGTGGTTTAACTGGGATAAGGCGGAGGAGGCTGTGGGTTACGTGCGTCTGAGTGTTCAGGACTTGGCTATGGAGATGAGGAGCAAGCGCTCGGAGGCGGGGTAGTTGGTTCGTGTCTGGTGTGTTCCGGTTGGTGCGTTTGGTCGTCAGCGTTTGCTGGGTCAGCATGTGGAGGTTCATACGCTTATCTCGGTGGAGGCTGCGCGTCTCATGGGGCGGCGCTGCGGCTACCAGAATCACCCCGAGGCAGTCAAGTACAGGGGGCGGCTGGGTGAGCTCGTTGACGTTCACAACGGCGTCGCCGCTGAGATGCTTCGGCGCGGCTACAACCACAAGTCACCCGTCGCCTACCCCGCAACACCCTTCACACCCACAGCAGAGGAGACGAGGCGCGACACCATAGAACTAGAGAAGAGACAGGGCGCTATCGCGTCTTTGGTCTAAACACACTGCATACTATGACTTCTTAGAAAACTCACTGGAATATCGCTTTACTAGACATATGGGATTGTCAGTATCCCAGAACTTGTGATTAGACCAGCACTTAGGACAGAGTTGAATAAATCCATGTTCTTCACAGCAATAGGGGTGGTCGGGTGCGCCTACATCGGCATCTACCATATCGACCTCGGCCCCGCATAATTGGCACTTTACGGTTCCAAAGTTTAACTCGTTTTTCTCTAGGTCTTCTACGTGGGCTTGGTCACAAATACCCGTGGCTTTACACCCGATACACTTCTCACCGGTAGGCCAGTCCCCACCATCACAGTCTTCCTCAGGATCCCATTCATGATCCATCTTTTTTCACCTCTGCGGTATCTTCCACCCCAACACGCTGTAGGGCGTCTTTTATAATTGAAATAATTGTGGTATCTTCGTAATATCTTTCCAGTTCTTTAACATCTTCCTTAGTTAGCACTTCAGAGATTAAGTCATCAAGAGCGTTTTCAAAATCAACTATTTTAGTCATTTTCCCACTTCCTCCCCACACGCCGCATCTTCTTTTTCTTTCTCTCCGCGTCGCCCCCAGCGAGAACAGCCTTCAGTTTCCAAATTATACAGTCTCTACAATATTCTTCATCGGATTCAAACTCCATATCACAGTCAAGGTTTCCGCACCCCTGTTTAACTAGGGACTCCGCATCCTTCAAGCGACGCTGGAACCCGACGCTGACCGCGCAAGCGTGATCGTAGTCCTCCCGAAGCGCCTTGACCTCATCCTCCGCAGCCTTCTGCCTCTTTAGGATGCCACACCCGCGGCTATGATTACACTCCGCGCAACAAGGATCATGGTTGATGGGAAGCAAATTACCCCACTGCTCATTGAGTTGGTCGCGCTCCGCCTCAAGAGCCTTTATCCCGTTTATGATGTAACCATTTTGTAGTGTTGCGGTTTTTCCCGTTATGGAGTCTTCTACTTCTTGACTCAGTGGCTTCTGCGCGGATTCACTCAACGTCCCTAGCCTCCTGGTGGATAGAGCCGACTCTAATATTCACCATAGCCTCCACCTCACCTCTACTATAATCTAAGCCGTGAAAGGCGTCACCGAATTTTTCTTTAATGACTCGGCTTAGCTCCGTCTTATAATCGAAGTCTGTAGCTTCAACGAGTAAGCGTAATTCTGGTGAAACATCTACATCTATTCTCATCGCTTATCCCCCTCGGTCTGCGGCGACTTGCTAGATAACACACTGTAAATTGAGTGTTTAGATTTTTCCATGTTCATTCCTCAGATGATTGTCTAGGCTGGCTGCGTAGAGAAACACCATACCACAGATAGGACACTTATACATGGCGAGATGGCTCCCAACCAGGACCGCCTTGACCCGGAGTTTCTCTATCATCCTCTTCATCGCTAGGATAGGCGAATGTGTCATCATTCCCTTTTTGGATATTAATATCACATTTTCTGCAAATCTTCACGGAGATGATTTCCCCCTCGTTTCCGCCCTCAAGAACCAGGACCTTCTTATCATATAGTTCCGCGTTCTTGTCACACCGCTCACACTTACCCGTGATGACGGTCACGACGTCTCTGCCTCCTTTTTTCCTCTAAGGTAGGCTTCTTTTAGCTCCTCTGAATTATCTTTGAAGGTGCGTGCTATTTGTTCGTATATGCCTATGGCGGGGCTTAGTAGTTTGCAGGCGAGGGCGGCAACTATAAATGCAATCCATGGATCAATGGGAAAACCATTGTTAAGCGCGTCGCCGAGGACAGCTAAGGGAATTATTACCATCATATACTGTGCCGCAGAAAACATATGCGCCACAGCGGTAGAGACCCACCGTAGGGGTTTTGGGTAGACGCCGACTTTCCAGTACCCGTAGAAGTCGAGAACCAAAGGAATCACCCAAAGAACCAAGAACGCCGCGGGGAGAATCGAAACAATCTGATTCATGCCTTTTCGTCCCCCGCAGACACACCGGACACCACCTCAGCCACGGGCTCAAAGTATCGCCCCTCTTCGGGAGTAAGCCACAGCATTGTCTTTGATATTTCTAACGGATCTACCTCGTTTTCCTTCATCAACCCATCGCTTGTCACATAGAGCCCATCTGAATCGATGGCGACCAAGTAGGTCTTTCCCTTCTTCCAGGAATCTGTCATGGTACTAGTCTTTGGCCCATCTCTCCACGTCTTCAAGGCGCGGACACGCCCAAATTGGTTTACAGTTTGGGGAGTAATCATGCCTTAGCCTCCTTTTTTAATTGATCAAGAAGACGTGAGAGTGTTTCGTCGAAGGATTCCCCCGGCCTCTTCGCGGTGTTTATCCTGGTCCATGTTTCTTCACTGACCTGAATCTTAACCTGCTTCATATCATATCCACGTGGATAGTATAGATAAGATAGATATAAGCCTTACGGGTTACGGCGACTTCATTAAAAAGACGCCGCAGCCTCTAACGCGTCACGCACCGCCACACCAAGAGCCCTGGCTACGGGTTCGGGTATTCGGGCGTTTTCCCACGACCTGGCCCAGCCTGGATATTTCCAAATGTTTGTCGGGTGCCTTGAAGTACCCGTTGATCGGTTAGTACCTCCTGAAATGTGACCCCTCTTTAGGTCCATAGGCAACAGAAACGCGGGGAAGGTGCCCCATAGAGCTCGTCGCATCGTCGGGGCGAAGTACCCAATCAGCCGGGGCTTAAACTCTAGGTGCGGAGCAAGGTAGGGGCTATTTTCCATGCACCAGTAACCGGGCTTCGCTACCTCAACGAAGTTCAGAAAGGCACAGACTAAATTTAGGCACCGCGCAAGGTTCGGCGGGTCTTTCCACCGCTTGCCTTGGCTCTGCGCTATCTTACAGACATCTCTACACGGTGGGCTTCCCACTATTAGATCGTATCCCTTGAAGTCTTCGGGGTTCAGAGTGGCGACATCGGCAACAATTACAGGGTGCTTATAGAGTGCCGCTATTTTCGGTTCGATTTCAACACCCGTAACGTCGAAGCCCTCCAACGCTAGTCCGTCACCCCACCCACCCAGGCCACAAAACAGGTCAAGGGCCCTCATTTTCCCACCTCATGCGGCGAGTCCTGCGTAAAGTTACTGCAATGGCGGTATTGATTGACCTTAATTTGTGGGTCGATGCCGAATAACACAAGCTGATTATGCTTGCGTGACTTGAGGCGAATATCCTGAATGTCCTCAAGCGTCCAGTAAACGGGAACGGCTACCCCTGTTCCCCGGCACCCGACTCCGGGGCCGTAACCGCCATCGTAACAGCAGTCGCAGACCTTGATGTTCCAAACTTTCATTAAATCCAGTTTACGAAGGCACTCCGAGTAGGAGACGCGCCAGTTCACGATCATGAAAGCTGAGATCTCGTTTCTTCGATACCCTGCCGCTTCAAGCGTCACAATGGCGTCCTTAATCTTCGTCTGCTCACTAAAAGGGTCGTCCCATGCAATGCGGGGTCTGATGAACCGATTGGATCTCATCGCCTCAGCTATTTCATCAGTAAGGAACCGGTAATCGATGCCACAGACAAACTCATAGATTACGGGCTTACCATTAACTCGCTTCTTCCCGAGTTCCTTGATTACCTCTAAGGCATCGCATCGACTGAGGAAATTCATGTCAAGTATCTGAACCTGATTCTTCACAAGCTCAGGGATGGGGAAGTCCTCAGCCTCTTTCGGTTCATAACAATACTCGTGTTGCCAAGGGCATCCACGGTGAAGCTCTATTCTCTGAACTGCGCCCTTCACCACGTTATATTGGGGACGATCATAAGTAGTACCATAGAAGGGTGCCTTTTTTTCATCGTTAAGCCTAATCTGGGTGATCATTGGCTTTCACCTTTGCGGTGTGTTACAGTTGAAGTCACGGCGTGAACCTCCGCTGCAGTCCTATGTCGATGAGTCGCTTAGCCGCCACAAGCGCCATGTGTACATTCTCCTCTGAACCCTGAATAAGGATTTCCCACTCCCCATGCGCGTTCTGAGCTTCCACCAACACGGTCCGGCGACTCATCACCTGAGCCTCATACCGCCCAAACACCTCACGATCCCTCACAGGACCCCGAAGCGTAACACCAGACGCAGACGCAAGATCCGCCACCAAACCAACCAAACGATCATGCTTCAATAGCTTTCATCTCCTCATTACACTTGAAACAAATAGGATAACGGGGGTTATGGTAGTGGGTTTTACACTTATCGCATAGCTTCTTGCCCTTGTGAAGCGCGAAGTGGCATTTTTTGCAGAGTATGATCACGTTCTCGAAGTCCATGTACGTCTTCTCGTACTCTGCGCGCCACTCCTCGAATTTCTGATCCGCCAACGCCTTCAACCGCTCCGGGTTCAGCCCCTTATGCCTCGGCGACTTGTCGAGGCTGCGAAATATGCTCTTCCACTTCGCAAGCCCCGTCACCTTAGGCTCCTTGTCATGGTGAACTGCTAAAGAGTCAGTTGAACCACACCACGCGCAGACCTTACCCTCAATAGCGGCTAAACGCTTCTGCTTCCACTCCTTACTACCCCAACTAGGCAATCTATCCTCCTCCCGTAAACTTGTAGAATCCTGGGCGCGGAGAAAACAGGGTGCCGTCGCGCATCATCGTTGATATTACTTTAACGATTTGGGTACGCGTCAGCTTATACTTCTCCTCAAGCGCCGCGAATAGTGACTCATCCCTAACAGCCTCCTCCCAGTTCATCTTAGCGAAGTCCGCCGTAATACTCTGAATCGTCTCAAACAGGTTAACCCGCGGCTCAGGCGACGCCTCCGCCTCCACGGCCTTCGTCTCAACGACTGTGCTAGGCTTCGCCTTCCGGTACTCCCGAAGGTCTCCGACCTCCCACAGGTTTTCCACGCGCTGAATCAGCCCCGCCTCATCCAGCTTCGTCGACTGAAGCCGCGTAAACGTGAAGTTGCGGGCTGATCCGCTGCGCTTACGGGTGACGCTGAAGCCCACGGCGGGCATATTCGGTATGAGTTCGATAATCCTCTCGCTGAGGGCGCGGGGGTTTCCGGGGAAGTCTGTCTTCGTGTTGATTCCGAGGTCGTCCGCCTTCTTCTTCAGGGCGCTGAATAGCTCCGTGGGCGTCCTCTCCACATCCGTTCTCTGACGTCCATCCAGCTTCTTCTCAGAGGGTAGTAAATCATTCAGCAGTTGAACCAGCAGGTCGCCCACGATGCTGCTGCGGATCACGTTAACCTCCACCTCGAGGATGTTGTTACGATAGGCGACTAGGAATCGCTCATGTGGTATCCCAAGCGCCTCAGCGACGGCGCAGCCCCAGAGCGCGTAATCCGCCATACGCGGGAAGTCGATCTTCAGCGTCTTAACGATTCGCCGCGCAGCGCAGAGGATGTTCAGTGTATCCCAGAGGACCCCCGGCGCGTAGTCCCTGATCATGGCGTCTATCTCCGCGTCCGTTTTCCGTGAGCCCTCGGGGATGGGCTTCGTCTCAAGCACCACGGAGCGGTCTAGGAAGTCCGGCTTATTCGCCACGATGTTGATGCCGTTCAGTCCAGGGCATCGGCGGAAGTTCCGCGTATGGTCATCGTCATCCGTGTAGAGGGCGCGTTTGCTTATCCCCGCCCCCGTGACGGCTCGGCAGAAGACGTCGCTCTGCGCCTCATCAAGCGTGGATATGTTGTCGAAGTAGGCTAGCCAGTGGTGATCTAGGTTCTGGATAAGCTGGTTAACATCCTCGTGGAGCTTCATCAAGCCGACGCTGCTGTTGTCGAAGATGGTCTTCGCGGCGCGGTGCCCCGTGCTTTTGAAGGTGCCTTTTCCGCCCCAGATATACTCTATCGCGTGTGGGATAGTGGGAATAAGCGACACGACGCGGTTGACCGTGAATAGGAGCTGATGGTCCACGCTGCTGAGGTTCACGAAGTCAAGGAGGTCGAGGATGCCCTTCCCATTATCCCGCGGCTCTGCGAGAGGTAGCTGGTGATCGTATCTCTTGAATAGGACGGGGGGCTCCTCAACCAGCGTCCAACCCTCATCCCCGACTCGGATGGCCCGCCAGCCCTCATCTGAGAGGTCGAGCCACCACGCGCCGGATTCGTCCTGGGCTACGCGGTTGCTGAGTTCGAAGCGGGGCGTTTTCTGAGCTATTCCCTGTAGGAGTAAGAGGACGTTGTTGATTGTTTCGCGTCCCATTATCTTGTCTGCTTGTTGATGTGTGAGTTGGCTGATCCATGCTTTGAAGGGTCTGCTTTCGAGGCGCAGTACCATCCGCCGCTGTATATGTAATTTACACTGTGACGCAGATGACGCTAATGACGCATTTTTAGCCTTTTGTGTTTCCCTCCCTATATGATATATTTTATATGAATTATCCGCGACTAGGGGATTATAGGCGGAGCCGTCATTTGCGTCATTTGCGTCACTAGGTTTTTTCTGAAAGTTGGAAACGATGCCGTAAGCCTGATCATTCTGGTCACGGAACAGCTTAACACCCTCCGCGACAACCATCTCATAAACAACCTCAGCATCCGTCTGCTTCCGATCAACAGGCGCGTCCTCTTCTCGCTCCTTAAACCAGAAGTAACTCTTATCCTGAATGATCTGAACCACAACGTCAAGAGCCTTCGCGTCGTATCCCTTATAGAGTGCCTTGAAGGTGTCGCGTATCATTTTCGCCTTCCGGCTGGTTAACAGGTCCTCGGGGCTTTTGAGGGTGACGCTGCTTGTCTCAAGTTCGCTGGGCTGGTTGGTGTTCTCTATGTAGAAGTGCCAGTTTTCCCCGTCGTGGCTGGGCCGTATGCGGTGCCCAGAGTCGTCTAGCTTTATGTATCCTAGTTTGTCTTCCTTGAGGAAGGATGGCAGGGTGAGCTGAGACAACAAGGCTACGCCTCGTTTACTGCTTATCCATGTCTTTTGAGATCAGGAAGCGGATGTAGTTGCTCATGTTTAGGCCGAGCTGTTTGGCGCGGGTTTCGGCTTTTTCCTTGAAGTCTTTTTCCACCATTGCGCCGATGAATACTGATTCGTCTACCATTTATGTTCAATCTTCTAAACCACGCATTGCATATTTAAAGTTTTATAACCAATAATAAGCCTTTTATAATTGGTTTGGTTCTCTAGTTTTGAACTGATTTGGCTATCAAGGTTCGTGACCAGGATACTTTCATCCAGATGGATGCGGCTGATGAGCAGCAGATTCTCAAGGAGATGGAGGGCGAGATTGTTAAGGACCTCTACTATGACGTGAATGGGAAGAAGGGTCTCAGCTACGTGGGAGTAAACCACATGAGTTTCAAGATTGGGGGCATCAAGATTATCCCTGAGAGTGTCAAGGTGGAGTATGATAAGGACACCGATGAGTATGTTGCCTCGGTGGTGGCCTGTAACGAGAAGTACAGCCTTACCCGCGCCGGCATGAGTGTTCAGCCGAAGATGATGGATGTCTACGATCGCTCCCCCTCGGGGCAGAAGCTGGATACTATGCATAAGGAGTATGACCGCTTCGCCCGCATCAAGGCGTTGTCGAAGGCGCAGCGGAACGCGATTAAGGCGGTGATGCCGGAGGCGCTGATCGCGGCGTACCTTGACTACTTCATCAAACTCAAGCAGGGTGGACGTACCCAGCAGCCGCGTGACGAGGGACCTATCGGGATGAAGGACCCCCGCAAGGTCGACGCGGATTTCAAGGTCAAGGACGAGGGACACCTCGAGAAGGGCGCGGTTATACCTCCCGAGCAAGATGGAAACCAGGTTGACCCCGTTAGCTTCTGGCTGGGCATTCTACGCGAGAATGGGTTGACGGAGGAGGAGATAGGCTACCTCGAGATGCATGATCTCGGGGGCTACCAGATGGAGATTGAGCCTAACACGTTCCTAGGCGATGGCTATAATGGTCTCTGGGGGCGCATGAATAACATCGTTAGGGCTCAGCGTGGGGAGTGGGTGAAGGGCTCAGGTAGTAAGGGTAAGGGTGCGTGGAAGGTGCCGTACTGATGAAGCGTAAGGATGTTTTGGTTCAGTGTCAGCCTGATCTTGAGGCTGTTTCCGCTCTGTTGGTGGAGGGTTGGGTTGCTGATCCGGTGTTGATGCCTACTGGTCGTCCGAATGTGGTGGAGGGTGTGGGGGCTATCTATCACCTGGTGTTGGCGGATCTTGAGGGTGGGGCTGATGTTCAACTCTACATGCAGCGATCCAAGTTCGCGGAGCCTGAGCCTCCGAAGCGCGTCGGCGAGTTCGAGGGTGCGGACCTTACCGCTGATTGCCCGCATGGGGTGAAGCCGGAGGGCGAGGGCTGGGCGATCCATGCCGTGTATCAGAAGAATGTGATTTGGCTTCGCCGCGTCGCCCCCGCTCCAAAGGAGGCTGTTCCACAGTGAGGGTGAAGGCGGTTCATGTTCTCGATGCGGGTACGGACGTCTTTTTCCTTGTGGGGAAGATGGATGGGTCTGATGTTGAGTGGATGCGTTGGGCTGGGTGGGGTGGGGAGCCTACGCTTATCCTGAAGCCGCGTAACGATTTGACTTACGCGATTATCAGCCACTTTAGTTGCCCCGAGGTCGATATTCCTGAGAAGGGTATGGGGTTGGACTCTACGGTTCTGGGGCTGGTTAACGCTGTGAAGGATCTGCCCTTTGAGGAGCTTCCCGACTTGGTTGACTTAAGGAGGCGTCGTTAACATGAGTTTCCTCTGTGGTCAGTGTGGTATGAACTGCTTTTCTGAATCTGGGCTTAAGTATCATCTACACGCGGCGCATGGGATGAATATGAATCCTGTGCCGCGTAGTCTGGCTAACCTCTACGAGGTGGTGGAGGGTCTTGAGAAGCGCCTAGATAAGCTAGAGGGTCGTCTTGATCTGGTGGAAGAGGCGGTCGACGGGGAGGATGACTTGGATGAGTGATCCCTTTGGCGCTATCCAGTGTCGATTCTGTCACCTGCGCTTTGGGCTGTGGTCTAGGTATTTGTCTCATGTTAGGGAGGCGCATGGGGTGAGGCATCCATGACTGAACCCTCAAAAACTGAGGGCGCGGAGTATGAGGTTGTTGCGTTTGCTCCGCCCAGGTCTACAGGGTGTACGGCGTATGACTGCAGCGTGTGTACGGGCTTCAACTGTCCGCATAAGCCGGAGCATCCCTTTGCGGAGGCGTGGCGACACCACCGCGCCACCGGGGAGCCGCTGCCACCCTGGATGAAGAAGCTACCAAAGAAGAAGGAGGCGACGGGGAAGTGACTCCTGAGAAGATGCAAAGCAGAATAGAAGCATTACAACATGAATGTAATAACTGGGAGAAGAAATACCTGAAAGTCACTACAGAGATGTACTCAGACATTCAAAAATTGAGAGTAGAGCGCGATACACTCAAGGAGCAGATAGTGGGTCTTGAGGAGCTGAATCGTGGTCTTGACTTCTGCGCCGGGGAGTCGGATAGGAAGGCGAAGGACGTGGAGGCTATGGTTAAGCAACTTACCGATCTCTGTAATCGGTGCGACTGTTGTCGTTTTTCCTCCGCAGGAGAACTATGCGAACAGAAGCCGAACTTTGATCCTTATACTGGGCTTTGCTCCGCGTTCATGCCGCGGCTTAAGGAGGCTTCTCCGTGAGTCGCTGTGGTTTCGCCTCTATCCCCGTCGTCGTGGGGTCCTGTGGCTCTGCTTACGATGCGTCTGCGCCGCGCTGCGCCGTAAAGCCTCTCGTCGACGTCGGGGGGCGCGTCTACGGCTTCAGCCGCTGCCCCGGACTCGCCAAGTGCAGAGAGGAGGCAGAGAAGCGATGAGTAGGCCCGCGGCGTTCTGTAAAGAGTGTCTTGCTACGGAGGAGTATAATCGTGAGTTTCCGGAGTATCCTCGCCTCTACTGCTCGAGGTGCGGCCGCATTTTTAAGCCGCTGGTGAAGGTGGAGGCGGCTAAGTAGTGTGGGGTTTTCTCCTCGTTGTGCTGGGGCTCAGGTGCCGCTATTATGGTTCGTGTCCCGGCTTCTCGGTGGGCTCTGTGACGTGTGGGGAGGGTGGTCCCTATTGTGGCCGGTGGCGGGGCTTAGAACTCGCTAGAGTAGGTTAGTTGCAGTGTGTTCAGGTTAAAGTCACTGCGTTTTTAGGGGCTTTTTGTGGCGCTCCAGAGTAGGTCTAGGTTGCTTGCTCCGGGGTCGTTGCGGCAGTGGATGGTTGCCTGTGTCGCGGTGAGGGTGTCTATGTAGAATTGTCCGGGGTCGTTTGTGCTGAGTTCTAGGGGTGTGATGCTCCACGCGGTGTTTGCTGTTGTGGGTGTGTAGCTGAGTCCGTGGTTGATTACTATCAAGGTGGTGGCGTTCAGGATGGTGGCGGTGTCGCTGGACTCGGTGATAAATCCTTGGTTAAATTGTATTATGGTGTCTGTGCCTGTATCACTCACACCATTAACATGTCCGACTCCGAAGTAATTATTTTTTACGCCGTTTGACGTTCCATTGACTATATTAACATCATATCGGTCATTATCAGAGAATTGGTTACTTTGAATAATATTCCGGTTACAGGCAGCGTTTTCGCCAATGATTATTCCGTCATAGGTTCCTGTATTTCCTCTATCACAGTCCCAAATATTGTTATTGGTGATTATGGATTCATGGCTATTTTTATATAATGTGATTCCATTCATATATTGGTCAAAAATAGCGTTTCCGTTAATAATTGTGCCATAGGTTGCGCCCCCTCCACTTGAAGTAAGATAGATCCCATAATTTCCACCCGCTATATTATTTCCAATAATTCTATTGGCGTATGCACAATCCAGTAAATAAACACCGTAGTCGTTTTGGACTATATTGTTTCCCATGATAGTGCCCATCGCGTGTCCTTCAAGGTATATTCCAGTCCCACAAATACTAATATCTGCACCAATTATATTAATCTCTGTTGAAGAACCATAGACAGATACCCCCCTATTACAATTGACTATACTTCCACCTTTTATTTCATTCATCCAAACATTTTGATACCTGATACCCCAGTCACAGTTATCAATGAATACGTTTTGAATGATTGATAAATCAACATATTGTAGCCATATTCCATCTTTTCCATTGGTTGTTCCGTTTCCTCGCAATCTTAGATTACTGATATTTACACCAACAACCATATTAGTAGCGAATCCGGTGCCGGTTATTTGTATCAAATCTATTGCAATGTCGGAACGGAGTATTGTGGCCCCTGCGTTTATGCGCCCTGCAATCTGGGCGGTCCCACCCCCCGCGCCTTCTATTGATATATTATCTTTATTTATTAGAATGGGGGCTAAAAGGTAGTAAATCCCAGGTTTGATGTATATTTTTCCACTTGTTAAGGCATTTATCGCCGCCTGTATCACCGTGGCTGCGTCTGCTCCGCTGAAGTCTATCTGCCCCGTGTGCCCATTTTTGGCGTAGTACGTCGCCCCGTCAACCCAGACAATGTAATCAGCCTCAGACTCCGGGTAGTCAATGAGATCCGAAACAACCGTTGCGCCGTTATACCACGCCCCCGACACGTGCAAATCAGTGAGGTAGGCACTCGTCGCCGAGACATTCGCCACCGTCAGCGTATCTCCGCCCACAAACGTCAGGTCGGCGTCGCTTCCAATCAGCCCACCCGCCCCAACTATGGGGATACGCCCCGCAGTGAAGCCCACAAAATACGGCGAGTTAACGTACAAGTCGCCGTAGCTGCCGCTGGTGGCGTTCACCCAGTCTACGCCGGTGAGGTCGTCTCCGGTGCCTATTCCGATGCTTGTCGAGGTGACGTTCTTCCCAGAGTTCGTAGCCAGCAGCCGCCCCGCGGTGGCGTAGTCGAGGTGAAGCATCGTGGAGAACCAGCCGTAGGTTTCGCGGAACCACTCACCCCAGGTCCCGTCCTGCGTCGGCAGCGTAGCCTCAGCGTACTTGAATCCCCCGAAGGCGCTGCCCAGCATCAACACGGCTATGAGCAGCGCCCACACCTTAACCCCTAAACCCTTCTCCGTTGACATGTTAAGTTAATCTCATCAAGTGGAGTTAAATCTTTATCCCCGCGAAACATACAATAAACATGGAGTGCCTAGGATGCCCCCGCCTCACCATGCACGACGCCGACGAACCCCCATGCCAGGGATGCGACCGAATAACGGATGTGAAGACTTGGGAGAGGAAGACGAGCCAATCAGGTTCAGCCCCGCCGAAAAAGTGATGCTTGTAATCGCGTGGGCGGTCGTGCTGCTATGTAGTCTAGTCATATTGCTGGGCTAGAACTTCTCCGACTTACGCACCAGAGCCTCAATCTCCTCAGCCTCCGCTACCAACCCGTGTTCGCGACATAGCTTCGCCTGCGCCCGGTACATGGGAAGCTGAGTCGGGATGAGTAGCTGGCTGTAGGGGTGGACGCGGGTCGACGCCTTGTTAAGCTCGCTGCTGAGGTAGAGTTGCCCGATTATGAGACATGTAGGTATCCCCACGGAGCCGCCGAGGACCAGGAATATCCAGAACTCGGGGAAAATCTCCTTGAGGAAAGGTATGTTATTCACCAGAAGGTAGTAGATGGTTGTGGCGAAGCTGAATAGACCGAGCGGGAGCTGCACGAGCCCGTAGCCTACCTGGAAGAGGTAGAGCAGATTAGCCTTTCGCGGCATCTTCACCGGCGTAGCCTCCACTGTATCTTTAGCATAGCCTTCTGTATGGGGTCTTTCGTCATGTTGGGGTAGTCTCCGTAGTGGCGTAGGGGTAGCTTCATCAATGCCTCGAAGTCCTCAGCGGTTATGCCTAGGTTATGGCATAGGATTTGTTTGTCCCGCATCTGCTCCTCGAAGGGGTAGGCGGGCTGCCTCAGCATCTCAAGGGCATCTTCCCGCGTCATCTGCCCGCTCCGTATCATGGCACTCATCCTCGATCGTCGCGTGTCCCAGCCAAAGCGCCGCGGAATAATGTAGCCATGCAGGAAGCGGGTTATCCGCGACTCCATGTGCTTGAAACCGTAGTCGACGTAGCCGCACGTCTCAGCCATGTAGTCAATCGCCCTCTGCCGGTGATAATCCGTGTAGTCGAGGAGGCTCAGCCACCAGTGGCGGCTCATCCAGCCCCCCTTATCCCACAGCGTATAGTGGTGGAATCCATCAACATCCACGCCGTAGCGCCGCGCCACCCCGCTGATGTATGTCCAATCCGCGTGTCCCTGCGTCCACGCCGGCGACCCATGACTCTCCGTCGCCAAGTTGGTCCCATTCAGGATCGTGGGTACGCCGTGGAGGCGCGCCGTCTCGTAGGTGACTGCCTTGATTGCGTGGTCGGTGGGTATCTCAAGCCCCGTGGTTCCCGACTTTAGGAAGGCGTGTTGCATGGCGTAGAACTGCGGCCCGTTTACGGGTATGTTGCAGAGCTCGTCACCCCAATGCTCCGTGAGCCTCTTTAGGTTCTCCACGGCGATGGGTAAGTCATAGCCGTTGTCGAAGTGCAGGGGCAGCACGCGGAGCCCGTTGAGCCGGGCGAGCCAGTACGCCCAGCTACTATCCGCGCCGCCCGAGAGCCCGATCACCGCATCCCAGCGCCTACCCCGGCCCATCTCCTTAACCCTGTTCAAGGTGGAGGGGTACTCTTTCACCTTCTCAAGGTGCTGCACCCAGTCCCGCTCCCAATCCGCGCAGCGATTACAAACCCCGTCGTCGCCCATCCTGAGCAGCGGATCTGTCTCCGTACTCATAACGCATAGTTTACATGTGGTCATATCTGTTTCCTCCGATCTCTGTTACGGGCGTGCATGAAGCCCACGAATACCGCGGGGCGAATCATCACGACGCTGTGTATCAGCGCCTTCAATGGCCTCTGGCTCACCTGCATATAGATTGCCTGCCCCCTGTTATAGTGGTCTTCGTGGGACTCGTTTGGGCGAAGGTGGAGGCTGTGGGTATGGTGGTGCGCCGTGGGGTGCTTTTTTCCGATGGCTAGGCGTAGATGCGTGTCCTCGCCTCGGGGTATATTTTTAAGCTCCTCCATATCCTCTGAGTCAAGCCACGCCTCGCGGCTAACGGCTAGGAGCCCCGCGAAGCCCTGCGTGAACTTGTTAATTATGGCTCGCTCGAAGCATTGCAGGTTCCACGGATGCTCATAGTAGTGGAAGCTGATAAGGGCGTATCTGCGGGGTATGCCCCGTATGTGGCGGGCTATGCTGGGGCAGAGGCGAATATCTGCGGAGGTGTTCACAATCACGTCGTTTCGGGCGCGGGCATAGGCGTCCCTGCGAAGGTAGGCTCCCCTGAAGTTCCAATCCAAACCATCCGCGTCGGTGTAGCGTCGAATCGTCGTAGTCGTCTCCGGGTAGGCGTCGGCGTACCGCTTGATTATCTCCTCGCTGTGGTCAGTGCATCGGTCTAGGCAGAAAAACGCCTCCTCCGGCTGCAGCGCGTAGACGCTGCCCAGCGTCTTCGGAAGCATCTCCTCCTCGTCGCGGAGGGGGAGAACGACGCTAAACCTTGCCCCTGAGCCCCGCGAAGTTCAGCCCCTCCCCAATCACGATGCCCTTCGGGTTACGGGTGGCGATTATCTTCTTCTGCACCACACTCGTCCGACCACGCATCTGAGCGTAAATCCTGAGTATCCACCTGAAGAGGCGGATGCTGCGGGGGTAGGGCGTCACCTCCTCCACCCACACCCTGTAGCCCCTCTTCTCAAAGTCCTCCGGCATCCACACCGAGACGTGGTTAAACTCGGGAAACACGTCGCCATAGTCCCTGTTCAGCTCGTCGCCGTAGGGCGTCGCTATGAGTATGTAGTCCGCCACCCGCTCCACCTGATCCAGTATCTTCAAGGCGAGGTCCTTCGGTATATGCTCCGGAACCTCTAGGAGCATCGCCATGTCGAAGTGACGCCCTTTGAAGAACTCCTCCACGTCAGCCAGGTTAAGCACGTAGGTTTCGTCGTATATCTTATCTAGGTACTTCTTAGCAAACTCGATGTGCGGCTTGTGCAGATCCACGCCGACGATGTAGGGCTGCCCGTGGAAGTCGCTTGCTGGGCGGTCTGAGAAGGCGCGGATGTAGTAGGCGACTTCGCCGCGTCCCTGCCCCGCGTCGAGGATGGTTAAGCCCTCTAGGTTGCGGGGTAGCCACTTGAATAGTCGGGGTATGTAGAATCCGCCGTGGCTCATCACTCTAGCCTCCGGGCGGGGTTGCCCACGTAGACGCCCTTCTCCGCGATGCTCTTCCGGACGTTTGCCTTAGAGCCTATAACGGCGCCGTCGCAGATGGTGATACCCGACGCCAGGGTTACGTTTGTGCCGATGAAGACGCCGCGGCCAATCTTTGCGCCGCCGATGGATGCCCGCACCTCGTCGAGGTTCTCCGTCATAAGCTGAGGCGCGATGAATGTGCCGTCGCCAACCTCTACGCCGCGGGCTATGATGCAGTCGTAGCGAAGCGTCACATCGTCTCCTATCCGGCAGTCTCCACTCGTCTTAACCCCGCTGTCAACGTAGACGCGGCTGCCAACCACGGTACGGGGGCGGAGCTCGACGAAACTCCTAATCGTGACATCATCCCCAACTTCTACATCTTCATGTATGTGGCAGAACTCTCCTATTCTGAAGTTCCTACCATGCTTGAATGACTCATGTATAGTGTTCACTCCGGTTTCCTCCACCTGTTCTCACGCCGCCTCCGAGCGGGGTTCCCATACCAGACCTCGTTGTCGGGTATAACCGTGTCGTGGATAACGTTGGCGAGTGTGCCAATCACCACGTTTCGCCCGATGCGGCAACGGGGCTGAACCACGGCTCCGGGGGCGATGTAGGTATCATCGCCTACGGTGACTTCGCCGCATAGAACCGCGTTAACGTTCACCACGACGCCCCTACCCAACACGCAGTCGTGGCCTATATTCGCGCCGTGCCAGAGGAAACAGTCGTCACCCACCCGCGTAGGCGCCTTGACGCCGCCGTTAACCGTAACCATGCTACCTAGCGTCACGTTATCCCCGAACACGACGCCCTTCTCAGCGGGCACGAGTACCCTCGCCCCGCCGTCAAACCTAGTCATCAGAGGCCAAGCCGCCAAGTCGCAGCCCGGCCCCATGCTGAAGTTCCTACCCATCACCGGTTTCATTTCATCAACTCCTCATATACTGATACTAT
>Ga0074195_1001608_pt1 | contig 30259 bp, 27 predicted proteins | sample EPASupsiteHSE623_FD_64525 | JGI IMG/M metagenome (GOLD analysis project Ga0074195, IMG submission 64525) | Bioremediated contaminated groundwater from EPA Superfund site, New Mexico - Sample HSE6-23 | ecosystem: Environmental > Aquatic > Deep subsurface > Groundwater > Contaminated ... | reverse complement strand
GAAAGATGCTAAAGAATTGAAAAAAACGATGGCCGCGATTAATCCTAAAAATCTCCCCGACGCTTATCAAGACAAATTTACGGGTGTGGTTAATCAAGTTAACCATTTAGCTGATAATTTAGAAAACTTTGTCGCCGCAGGAGAAAAGTTCAAAGAAGTTTTGGGTTTAAATCGTGATAAACGCTATCTGCTTGTTTTTCAAAATAATGCTGAGCTACGAGCTAGCGGTGGTTTTCTTGGTAGCTACGCTCTAATCGATATTAGAGATGGTAAAATCAAAAATCTGGAAGTACCAGGTGGCGGTTCCTATGATACTGAAGCCGGTTTTAATCATTTGGTCGCGGCGCCAGAACCATTGTGGTTAGTTAATCCGGCTTGGCATTTCTGGGATGCTAATTGGTGGCCGGATTGGCCAACCACAGCTAAGAATTTAATGTGGTTTTATGAACAAAGCGATGGCCCTAGTGTCGATGGCGTCATTAGTGTTACCCCAACTGTCGTGGAAAGCCTTTTAGAAATAACGGGTCCGATTGATTTGCAAGCTGAATATGGCTTAGTGATTAGCGCCGATAACTTTTGGCAAACAGTACAACTAATTGTCGAACAAGATAATCTCGCGGCAACGAATCCCGAAGTGGTCAAGGGATTAGCCACAACTACAACTACTGTTATTTCTAAATTGCCACTAAAACAAGGATTGGAAGTTAATGCCGCTAATAAACCAAAGAAGATTATTGGCGATCTAATGGCTAAGATTTTGGAAGTTTTGCCACAGAAATTAACGCCAGATAATCTAGTTAAGATTATTACAATTTTTGAAAAGAATATGGCCGAGAAGCAAATTCTTTTCTATTTTACTGATCCCACCCTTCAGGTAGAAGCCGCTAGTCGAAATTGGGCCGGGGAGATAAAGAAAACTGATTATGACTATCTTTTAGTGGTTAATACTAATATTGCCGGTCAAAAATCCGATCGTTTGATGACGGAATCGATTGAACAGATAAGTGAGGTCGCGAGCAATGGGACGATTGTTAATACCGTAAAAATTACTCGTATCCATCAAGGCATTAAGAATGAACCTTTGACCGGCGTTCGTAATGTCGACTGGTTACGAATTTATGTTCCTTTGGGTAGTGAGTTGATTAGTGCTGAAGGATTCTTGGCGCCTGATTCTAGCTATCTTCAAGAACGTCCCGAAGCTGGTTGGGAGGAAGTACCACTGTTGGCGGCTGAAAAAGCTGCCCAGATTTCTCCTGCTAGTGGAACTAAGATTTATAATGAAAATGGGAAAACAGTTTTTGCTAATTGGTTGATGGTTGATCCGGGTCAAAGCGGGGTCGTGACTTTAAAATATCGTTTACCCTTTAATTTTTATTTTGACTCGGGTGAAAATAATTGGTGGCAACGTCTTAATGCTTGGCTCAATCCCGAAGCGAAAAATCTGATCCCCTATTCTTTATTGGTGCAGAAACAACCGGGAGCAAAAGCTAGTGAGTTTATCAGTCGCTTAGTCTTGCCGGCTGGTCAAAACATTTTTTGGCGACATCCCGAGGAGTTGACTGGCACTACTGGTTGGACGATTAATGACACTCTAAATAGCGATAAATATTGGTCGATTTTAGTAGAAGAGAATAAAAAATAAATTTTTAAATTATATGTCCGCTGAAAAAAAAGCCAATAAGTTTTTAAAGGTTGATCGAGCCACGCGTTCTAATCTATCCTCATTTGTCGAGCGTCCGGTACCCACCCCGAAAGAAGTGGCTAGCTTTGAAAGAGTAGTTAATCGGGAAGCCCGTGGTCAGGAGATTGATTCTAACTTATCCGAAGTATATAGTGATAAAAAAGGAGGTCGAGTTGATGTTCGTAAAATGCGTGTAAAAAAACAGCCAATTTTTTTAGTTCGTTTTTTCAAACGGCTTCTAGCAATTTTTGTCATTGCTTTTGTCGCTTATCTAATTTACTTTTTTTGGTCAAATCATAGTAGCGATGTCAGTGCCTTGGAGTTTAAGATCACCCCACCTGATAAGGTGGCTGTGGGCGAAGAATTCTCTTATCAAATCGAGTATCATAATCCAACCCAGTATGTCCTTTCAGATTTGAATTTAGAATTAAAGTATCCGGCGGGATTTATTTTTTCAGCCGCCTCCATTGCTCCAGAAAGTGGTAATTACGGTTGGAATTTACCGGATTTGGCTCCCGGGGGTAGTGCCAATTTGACGGTCACGGGTCAGTTGTTTAATCAACCTGATTCCGTTAATATTATCTCTGGTCGTTTAAGCTATTTGCCCGGTAGTTTTACCAGTCAATTCAAAAAAGAGGCCAGCGCTTCGACTTTAGTTAGCGGACCTGGTTTTCGAATTGATTTAGACTATTCTCAGAATGCCTTTTTAAATCAAGACAATGAAATGGTTTTAATTTTTTCCGATATTCAAAGTAATCAAGTCGGAGATTTTAATATCTCCTTTGGTTTGCCAGCGGAGACGAGTGCTTGGGTAGCGACTACTACGGCGACAACCACGGAGAAGAAAATTACAATCACTAAAAATGGTGGCACTAGTTGGCAAGTGGGTGGTTTAACGCCGGAGTTAAGTCGGCAGGAAGTGTCACTCTTTTATCATGTGAACCAAAAAATTAATAATTTAGAAGTTAAAGTCCGTTTGGAAAAGAAAATGCCCGATGGCCAGTCTTATGTTTTTTGGGAAAAGGCTTTTCAGCCTCAACTGGTAACGAGTGATCTTAATTTAACCCTCATTTTGAATGGTTCTAAAAACGATGGGGCGATTAATTTCGGTCAAACGCTTGATTATTCTTTGGTGTATGCTAATCGAGGCACCGATGCTTATCGAGACGTTGCTATTATGGCTTCTTTAACGGGTGACTTTTTAGATTGGAGTTCCTTGGTTAGCGATCCGAGCGGCGAAGTGAGAAATCAGACAATTATTTGGACTAAAAATGAATTATCGGAATTAGCCGAGATCAAACCCGGTCAAGAAGGGCAGATTAATTTTTCCCTTAATCTGTCACCTTTCTCGGAAAATGACCTGGGGAGCAGTTTAGGGGTTGTTTCCTATGGACAGTATAGTATGAATAATAAATCAGTGAAGGGAGAAGAGAATAAGAGTAATATTATTAATAGTCAGATTAATAGTGATTTATCTTTAAGTGAAGAAATTCGTTATTTTAATGATGATAATATTCCCGTTGGCTCTGGTCCTCTGCCGCCCAAAGTCGGTCAAAAAACTAGCGTCCGAGTCTACTGGACTGTAAAAAACAATTTGCATGAATTAAACGAAGTCCGGGCAGTGTTTGCCCTACCGGCTTATGTTAATTTTGATGAAAGAACAACGACAAATGTTGGTAATTTGTATTATGATAACACTAGCCGTCAGGTAATTTGGGAAATCGGTCGTTTACCGGTTTCGGTGTATCGCGCCGACGCGGAATTCAGTATTAGTGTCACTCCAGCGGAGTCGGATCACGATCGGATTCTTATCTTATCTCCTGGTTCTACTATCAGCGCGATGGATGTGGATACCAAAGGAACGATCACTAAAAAAACTAGTCCTAAAACTACCCGACTCGAAGATGACGACATTGCTGGTTTAAATAATTCTGGTCGAGTAGAATAATTATGTTTAAAATTGTAAAAACAACCAAACAGGGAATTCGCCTGGGCGTTCTTAAGACCGCCCATGGTCTTTTAAAAACCCCCCTTTATATGCCCGACGCTACCCGAGGGTTTGTTAAACTGACAAACAATACTGAGGTTAAAGCTACGGGCACGGAAGCCTTGGTGGTTAACACGTTTCATCTTTATCTTCAACCCGGTTTAAAAGCGATTACTCAGGCCGGCGGGATCCATAAGTTTATGAATTGGTCAGGGCCGCTCTTATCTGATTCCGGTGGTTTTCAAATCTTTTCTTTAATTCATAAAAATAAGCAGTTGGGAAAGATTGGGGACGATGGAGTTATTTTTAAATCACCGCTTGATGGTTCGAGGCATGAGCTGACCCCGGAAAAATCAATTCAGATTCAATTTGCCTTAGGGGTTGATATGATGGTCTGCCTGGATGATTGCCCACCCAATGAATTTTCCCGAACCGATTTGGAAAAAGCCGTTACCCGGACGATCGCCTGGGCGAAGCGCTGCAAGGCGGAATATGATCGGCAGATAAAAAAACGCCGCTTAAGTGGCGTCAAGCGTCCGCTGTTATTTGCCGTTATTCAAGGCGGTGCGGAAATCGATTTACGAGAACATTGTACCAGGGAATTAGTTAAGATCGGTTTTGCCGGCTACGGTTTCGGGGCCCGCCCAGTCGATGCTGATGGGAAATTTCTCGAAGACGTGCTGCGTCAAACGGCGGCCTTTATTCCAAAAAATGCCCTGCGTTTCGCTCTGGGCATTGGGACGCCGGAAGATATTGTCCGCTGCGCAAGGATGGGCTGGGATATGTTCGATTGCGTCATCCCGACGCGCGAGGGCCGGCACGGCAAACTCTTCTTGATGAAGAAAGGCCTCCGCTCGAGCATTTCGGGTGTCCCGGCCAAGCGCCAAAAGGAACCCGTAGACTATGAGACGCTAAATATCAATAATGCTAGATTCGGCCAGGATTTCCGGCCGCTCAATACCACTAGCCGGATTGCCGGCCTAAAAATGCACTCGCGCGCTTATCTGCATCATCTGTTCCGTTTAAAAGAGGCTTTAGGTCAGCGCTTAGCCAGTTTGAATAACCTGGAGTTCTATCAGGAATTGATGAAAGGGTTACGCGGGAGGTAGATAAAAAGATGGGTAGATTAAAAGATAAGAAGATATTTAAAAATAAAAAAAGAACCGGGCTCGCTGTTTGGCGAGAAACCGGCTCTTGGGCGGATGGCGAGAGATGAATTTTAGCTACAGTCGCAGTAGTACATCAACGTCGATGTATTGTCTGCCCCCGTCCATGTTATAGACGTAGATTTTTAACACCGATGCCCCATTATAAATTTTATCTTTTTCCAGACCGGCGATAAAATCATGGCCAGTGATGAGAATTGATCGGTCGGGAATTTTTTCCAAAAATTTCCAGGTGTTTGGAACCAACCATTCTTTACTCAGCACTTCTGTTCCATCGGCCAGTTCGACCGTGCGTTCCCGCTCGTTCTGGCTATAAATTTCTGGACCGCCGCAGAGGGGGCTATAGTTGGTCGGCTTCAGTCCAATCAGAGCGACTGTTTCCAGATGACGCCTCCCGGTTCCGCAGATGATTGCTAAGGGTTTATCCGGTAGGATATTGGCCGTCACAATTTTTTTAATTTGTTCCTGACCCTCAGGGTTCAATCCAGGATTCATAAATGAGGCCTCGACGTCACCGTGAAACACGACAAAAATTTCTTTTTTCATAATTTCCGTTTTCATGTCCTATAGTTTTTGTGTGAGTTAATGTACGATTTTATAACCTTTAAATATATAATTAATACGCGAACATGTCAATGGTTAGCAAATTATTCTTATGATAACAATCAGCGGCGTTCAATTTCAAGCCACCGTTAACCGGCCATACCCGGTCTTGTTCAGTTCACTGACTTTAGCGGGAATGTCCGACCGCCGTAATTGGCGAGGATTTTTGACTTTTCCTTATGGCTTGAAAGGCATCTTGGTTATTGGCGGCGTCTATTATTACCCCTACGATCATTTGAATATTATGCCGCCCAAACTTATTAAAGGTCTCTTTGCGGATGAAAAAAAATTTTTAATATTAAAAAAAGATTCTTTGCGTCGCGAACGTAATTTGATCCGAGCGGTTAAGGGCGATTATCGTAAATTTTTCCAGGCGCAGCGGAAGTATATGCCGGCCCTCGCCTTATATCATATTTGTGATTTTTGGATCGAGAAGACAGTCCGAGAAGCCTTAGATAAAAAGTTTACTCCGACTCAAGTCCAAGAAATCATGACTAAAATCAATGTGCCCCTTACTGACAATTTTGATAAGAAAAAGAATTTAGAAATTTTAAAAAATGGCGTCGACAGCTTTTTAAAAAAATATTCTTGGACTAAGTTCCGCTACTATCATTTTGGCGTTTATCCGCGCTCAGAAGCGGTTAAGCTCCGACGCTTATTAAAAACGGAAAAGTATTTAGATAAGTATAAGCAAGAAAAAGTTGAGCTTCGTCAAACTATTGAAAAAGTTAAACAAGCTCTTGGCCCGAAAGCTTATTATCTTGATATCATGCAGTTCTTCGTCTACTATCGCACGCACCGGACCGATGTTTTTAATAAGACAGTTTTTGATTTTCATCCGAAGTTAGTTAAACTTGCCGCCAGTTTGGGATTGAGTTATGAGCAGGTGATTCAATGTACTTATCAGGAGATTCTATCTAAAAAGATTCCGCCCTTAAATATTATTAATGACAGAATCAAGGATCATATATTCTTAGGAGTGGCTAATAAGTCAGAAATTTTGTCCGGCGCCGATCGGGCTAAATTTATCCAGAAATATGTAGCTAAAGTTAACGGCGTTTCAGAATTTAAAGGGCAAGTTGTGTTCCACGGTCGAGTAAGGGGGCGAGTAAAAGTGATTTGCCAAGCAGCTGACCTGGCTAATTTCCCCCAAGGTGATATTTTAGTGGCTAGCATGACCACGCCGCATATGGTTTTTGCCATGAAGATGGCCGCCGCTTTTATTACCGATGAGGGTGGCATTACCTGCCATGCCGCAATTTTAGCCCGGGAAATGAAGAAACCTTGTATTATCGGTACCAAAATAGCCACTAAAGTCCTGAATGACGGCGATTTAGTGGAATTAGATGCCAATCAAGGATTAGTTAAAATATTGAAATCATCAATAGCCACCTAACCATATGAACACTAAGATAATCGCTACGATTGGTCCGAAAAGCGAAACGCCGAACAAGCTGCTCGCCTTACTCCAAGCCGGCGTCGATATCGTCCGCGTTAATTTTTCCCATGCCAGTTACGACCAGTACCGGCGGATCAAGAAAACGATTGCCGATTTCAACCGATCTTCACAGCGCCAGGTATTGATCATGCTGGATTTGCAAGGTCCGCGTATCCGGGTGGGCAAACTGCCGGCAGAAAACCTTATTCTTCAAGAAAACGAGATCTATCGTTTCGCTTATTCTAAGCTGCCCTATAAGAAAGGCGGCATCATTCCCATCGATAGCCCGGAATTGTACCGGGATATCAAGAAGAATAATCCTCTTTTCCTGTGTAATGGCGCAATCGAGCTGTTGGTCCAAAGCATTGCTAACCGGGTTATTACCGCGAAAGTGATAAACGGCGGCGTCCTTAGTTCTAACAAAGGTATAAACGTACCCGATACTAACATTAAGCAGGGCGGTTTAACCACTAAAGACATTAAAGACGTTAAATTCGGCTTAAAAGCCGGCATGGATTATGTTGCTTTGTCGTTCGTGCAAACCGCTAACGATGTCTTACGCCTGCGCCGATTATTGGGCGTCAAGAGCCAGGTAAAAATAATTTCTAAAATTGAACGCGGTATTGCTTTAAAAAATATTGATAAAATTATTGTCGCTTCTAACGTGATTATGGTCGCCCGTGGTGATTTAGGGATTGAGGTACCGATTGAAGATTTACCGATTATTCAGAAGAATCTGGTGCGTCATGCCCATTGGCATGATAAGTCAGTTATCATCGCGACCCAGGTCATGACTTCGATGATCAAGAATCCGCATCCGACCCGGGCGGAGATTTCCGATATTGCTAACGCGGTTTTCGACGGCGCCGATATGGTCATGCTTTCGGATGAAACGGCCGTCGGCGACTACCCCCTCGAAGCGGTCCGCACTTTGCGCAAAGTTTTAGATCGTACGGAGAGGTATATTTATAAAGATAATGTAATTGTTTAAATTTATGAAGATTATTGACCTTAAAGCTTTAGAAGTTTTAGACTCTCGGGGAAATCCCACGGTACTAGCTAAAGTATTTTTAGATAATGGTAGTGAGGGGAAAGCTTTAGTTCCTTCGGGCGCTTCAACAGGCAGTTATGAGGCGATCGAGTTACGTGATGATGACCAGAGTCGGTATATTGGTCGAGGTGTCTCTCAAGCGGTGAGAAACATCATTGAAAAAATTCGACCTATTTTAATCGGACAGGATCCCGAACAACAAATTATTGTTGATGAGCTCATGATTAAGTTAGACGGAACACCCAATAAAGCTAATTTAGGAGCGAATGCGATTTTAGCGGTTTCTCTGGCGACGGCTCAGGCGGCAGCTAATGGTTTACGTCAACCACTTTATAAGTATTTGACTAAATTTAATCCTGATTTTTTGGGTCGCTATATAATGCCGATCCCCATGTTTAATGTTCTAAATGGCGGGCAACATGCTGATTGGGCCACAGATATTCAGGAATATATGGTTTTACCAATTAGAGCGGGGAGTATCAAAAATGCTGTCAGGCAAGGAGCGGAGATTTATCAGAATCTTAGAAAAGTGCTGAAGAGCAAGGGCTATAGTATTTCGGTTGGTGATGAAGGGGGATTTGCTCCGGCCGTCAGTAGTAATGAGGAACCTTTTGTTCTGTTAAGCGCGGCTATTAAAAACGCTGGGTACTCCCTCGGTCAAGATGTTGTTTTAGGAATTGATGCGGCGGCGACAGAATTTTTTCATAATGGCATCTATTCTCTCAAAAAGGAGAATAAAGTTTTGTCGGGCGGAGAACTAAGTAGTTTTTATCAAAATTTGCAAAGTCGTTATCCAATCTATTCGTGGGAAGATGTTTTCAGTGAGGATGATTGGGTAAGTTTCCAAGCCTTTACTGCTCAGCAGAATAATCACGCGCAAGTGATTGGTGATGATTTATATGTGACCAGTATTAGTCGTTTAGATCGAGGTATTAAGGAAAAAGCCACTAATTCTATTTTGATTAAATTAAACCAAGTGGGTACACTGAGTGAGACTATTCAAGCGGTTCTAACAGCGCGCCAGGCGGGTCTAACCGCAGTGATTTCTCATCGCAGTGGCGAAACCGAAGATACTTTTATTGCGGATTTAGTGGTAGCGCTGGGCACCGGACAAATCAAAACTGGTGCTCCAGCTCGCTCTGATAGAACCGCTAAGTATAATCGTTTAATCGAGATTGAGGCGGAGTTAGGCGATCAAGCAGAATATGCCCAGTTTCCTTTTAAGAAATAAAAATTAGCCCTATGATGCAATTAATATTCTTTGCGGTTTCAATTCTGGTTCTGCTTTTCGGGCACGCCCTATTTTGGTATGTGGTGGTTAAATTCTTTAATCTTAGTTCTCTAAGCGGTCATATTGTCGTCGCTTTGATTCTATCTTTTTTGTTTCTTAGCACCGTAATTGCTTCTTACCTCATTCATAAATGGGACAACCTCTTTACCCGTTGGTATTATATGCTAGCGGGTTTTTGGATTGGTCTTTTATTGAATTTTGGCATCATGACGGCTTTAATTCTTTTAATTAAATTAATTGGTTTCTCTTTTAATTTTACTTTGCCGTTACTTTATTTAAAACTGATTTTCTTGGGTGGCGCAGCGTTTATTTCTTTGCTCGGTGTCTATCGGGCTTGGAGTCCTGTGGTCACCGAGTATGAAGTTTTTATTAAAGATTTACCTGAGGCTTGGAATAATAAAACCGTGGTTCAAGTTTCCGATGTTCATTTGGGTCCAGTTTATCGGATTAATTTCTTTTCTCGTTTGGTTAAAAAGATTAATGCTCTTAAACCAGAAGCGATATTTATTACCGGTGACTTATTCGACGGGATGGAAGCGGATTTTTATTGGCTTAGCCACCCTTTAAAAGAACTCAACCCGCCGCGTGGTGTTTACTACGGTTTTGGCAATCACGATCTCTACTTAGGTTTTGCTAATGCCGTGAAATTATTAGCCGATAGTCAAGTGATTGTGCTTGATAATAAATTAGAATTAGTTGACGGTTTACAGATTATTGGGATAAACTACTCTTTCGACAATCGTTTTGATCTCGAAGAGGCAATTTTGCAACAAACCGGCTATAATAGGAACCAACCCAGTATTTTATTATTTCATGTTCCTAAAAACGTTGGTTTAGCCGCTAAAGCCGGAATTGACCTCCAGCTATCCGGGCATACCCATGATGGTCAGCTGTTTCCTTTGAATTTACTAGCGAAATGGATGTATCATGGCTACGGTTACGGTTTGTTTACTCAAGCTGATTTCTCCTTGATTATTAACGGTGGCGCTGGTACTTGGGGACCGCCGATGCGCACCGCCACGCGAAGTGAAATTGTCCAAATTACTTTAAAGAAAAAATAATTACTTTATCATGAATCTAACTAAATTAGCCGATATTTTAAAAGAAGAACCAAAATATCGCTTTCAACAAATTAATCAAGCCATCTTTCAGGACTTTATTAGTGATTGGTCAGCCGTCAGCAGTCTGCCTAAAGACTTACGCGCTAAACTGAGCGAAGAATGCCCCTTAGCTATCACCGCGCAAATTTTAAAAAATCAATCCAGAAATAAAAGCGAGAAAGCTTTAATTACTCTTAGTGATGGGGAAACAATTGAAACTGTGCTAATTCGTCAGAAAGAAGAAAGAAATACAGTTTGTGTGTCGACTCAAGTTGGCTGTCCTTTGGGTTGTGCGTTTTGTGCTACCGGTGACTTTGGCTTCCGCCGTAATTTAACCTCAGCCGAAATTGTCGAACAAGTTGTTTTCTGGGCGCGTTATCTTAAAAACTTAGGGAGGGATGAAAAAATTGCCAATATTGTTTTTATGGGCATGGGTGAACCATTTTTAAATTACGCGGAATTTATTAAAGCGGTAAAGTTCTTGAACAATCCCGAAACTTTAAATATCGGTGCCCGTCGTATTTCCGTTTCAACCGCCGGTATTGTCGAAGGAATCAAACGTTTGGCAGGGGAGAAATTGCAAATTAATTTAGCCATTTCTCTTCATGCCCCCAACGATCAATTACGCAGTGATCTAATGCCGATCGCGAAAAAATATTCCATTCGTGAAATTTTAAAAGCCGTTGATCAATATATTAATAAAACTGGTCGTCGAGTAATGTTTGAGTATTTAATGATTAAAGAGGTTAATGACCGGGAAGAGGATGCTCTACAACTAGTAAAATTAATGAAGCAACCTCTCTATTTAGTAAATTTAATTCCCTATAATTCCACCGGTCGCTTTCAAGCTTCGAGTCGGGAAAGAATCGAGAAATTTAAGAAAATTCTTGAAGATCAGGGCGTGTCAGCTACCGTTCGATTAAGTTTTGGAGCAGACATTGCAGCGGCTTGCGGTCAACTAAAAGGAAAGTTCCAAAAAAGAATTAAATAAATTATTATGAAGCGAAAGCCTCTCATTAAAATAATTATTTTTTTACTAGTGATCGCAATTGTTGGCGGATTAGTGTTGGTTGTTAAGGTAGCGTATCAACGAGCCAACCAATTTTCTCTAATGGAGGAATCACCAAACATCTCTTTACCGCCCAACTACACCTTAGATAACTACACTATTGAAAAAATACTTGAAGAGTCCTGCCGTTTGAGCAATGATTGCCAGTTGCCCTTTGATTATGCCGTTCAATCACGTTGTCCGTTTGTCGTCTTGTGTTTACAGGAAAAATGCACTGTAGTTTGTCCGGAAGCAATTTCCGGAGTTTGAATTTAAGCTCTTGACATTTATATTTTAAAATGGTAATTTGATTCTTTAGTACCTTTAAGCTATTTTCTAACCCCTAAATCTTTGTTTATGGCTACTACTCCCACCATTCCAATCGTCACAGTTGTTGAGGGCCTGCCGGCAGGCTCTGGCTCCGCTGCATTGTTGGGGGTTGCTTTGCAAACCAAAATTGCTCATTACCCTGGTCGACCTAGTGCGGTAATTTTATCTGGGTGTTATTCTCAGGATGACGTGCGGAAAGAAACGTCCCACATTCCCAGCCTGCAGATAAATCAGGTTATCACCAGGAATTTAGGCTTTGAGCCGAAATTCCTTTAAATTTCTGGCTCATTAGAACGAATAGGGCGTCTCTTTAACATTATCGAGGCGCCTTTTCAATTGAACTTATCATTGATAAAAGGTAGAATCTTAATATGAAAAAAAGAAAATTTGAGACCAATAAGATTATCACTTTACAGGGGAGAGAAATAAATTATACCCAAAGAGTCAGTCGCCAAGCGCGGCGTTTACGTCTAACTATTCAAAGCGACGGTCGACTGGTGGTTACCCAACCGGCTCGGCTGCCGTTACACTATAGCGAAGATTTTCTTCGGGTCAAAGCTAGTTGGATTATTACTAAATTAGATAATCTCGCTATTCGACCATTACCTCTTAATCCTGTTCAATCTCGAGAAAAATACCTACAACAAAAAGCAGCCGCGCGGCGTTTAGCCCTGGAGCGACTGCAATATTTTAATAGTTTTTATGGTCTCACTTATAATCGTCTCAGTATTCGTGATCAAAAGACACGTTGGGGTAGTTGTTCTAAGAAGGGAAATCTGAATTTTAATTATCGAATTATTGAATTAGCGCCGCGTGTCGCTGATTATATTATTGTTCACGAGCTTTGTCATTTAAAAGAGTTTAATCATTCGCCTCGATTTTGGTTATTCGTGGCTAAGACTTTACCTGACTATAAACTATTGCGTCAAAAGATTCGAGGTAATTTAATTTAAAAAAAGGCCTCCCTAATCATTGAATTTCTTCGTTGATTAAGGAGGGATACATTAGTCCTAACAAGAGGCTCTTCACTCGAAAATATTAACTGGGAATTTTTCCCTTCCGGTGAAGTTATCGCCTTCTCCTATTACCGATACAACAGCCGTAATAGGTCGGGTTCACTTGCCTGATGGATTAACGATTCTCCTCATATCATCTCTATAGTGTAACAGTCCCCATCTGATCTTGACGGTATGAGCCAGAGTGCCCCTTCCTGTTTTGATGTTTGTATCTCTCTAGAATGGCGTGTGTTAGCCGAACTAGAGCCCTAAATGTACGTAAAATTATACTAGCAGTAAATAGCTGTTCTGTCAATTAAGGATGATAATGTTAAATAATCCTTTTTTGTTATTTTTTTAATGGTTATTTCAGGCTTTTTTTGATATAATTAATTCTAGTAAATTATTAAACTATTAACTTTTATGTTTACTCTACCTAGTCTGCCTTTTATTTCCAATGCCTTAGAGCCGCACATTTCGGCACGAACTTTAGAATTCCATTATGGCAAACACCATCAGACTTATATTGATAATCTTAATAAACTTATCGTTGGCACAGCCCTGGAAAATGAATCTTTAGAAAATATTATTGCCCAGACAACCGGGGTCAATGAACAAGCGGCTATCTTTAATAATGCCGCCCAAGTATATAACCACAACTTTTTTTGGTTAAGTTTGCAGCCGGTTAATACCCCCTCCGTACCCAGTGAGCAATTATTAACTTTAATTAATACCTCATTTGGTTCTCTAGATAACTTTTATAGTGAATTTAAAAATGCTGCCAGTGGTCAGTTTGGTAGCGGCTGGGTTTGGCTGGTTAAAGATGGGGAGACGCTGAAGATTATGAAAACCACTAACGCTGACAACCCCCTAACCCATAATTTAAAACCTCTTTTAACTATTGATGTTTGGGAACATGCCTATTATTTAGATTATCAGAATCGGCGGGTTGATTTTGTTACCGCCGTTTTAGCTAATCTTTTAAATTGGGAATTTGCTCAAACCAATCTTTAACGATATATGTATCAGAGTCCTTATAGTAAATTAAAACCACCAATTCAAAAACCGTATACCGAGATTTATTTGATTCGGCACTGTAATCCTGATTATCGTTTAGAAAAAAAAGTCGGAGAATATCATATGCCTTTGTCTGGCGTGGGTTTGGAGCAGAGAAAATATTTAACTAAGCACTTAATGTCTTTGAAGTTGAATAAGTTATATGCGAGTGGTTTAAAGCGGGCTCAGGAGACCGGTGAAGTATTAGCCCGTCGGTTAAAAAAAGTTTTAGTTGTTGATGAACGTCTTGATGAAATTGATTGGACAGATTGGCATAAAATTAAATATTTTAACATGTCTGACAAGACAAGAGAGCAGAAGCTACAACGCTATAAAATTTTGGATAAACAATTAGATAAATTTCAAATTATTGCCCGCCGTGCTCTGGCTGATTTATTTCATAAGCACCCTGGCCAAAAAATTGCTATTTTCACCCACGGCAACTTTATTAAAGCGCTTTTGACGGGAATTTTAAAAGCCGATGTAATTGGCTTTTTGTCACTAGAAATTTTTCAATCGTCAATTACTAAATTAGTGATTGATCGGGATGGTTTTATTAAAATTAATTATATTAATGATGCTCGGCACTTGCCAAAAGTACCTGACGAAGACTTATTTATTACTCTTAAAGATTAGTTTATGAATAATTATTGGTTTAAAATCATCAGTCGTGTTTTACCGATTATTGGAATCGGAATTTTTATTTTTAGCTCCCATGTTTTTCCGGCTGAAGCACTCACTAATCTAAATGGACGCATTCTCCTCCAAGTCCAAGACAAGGGACAGGCTTGGTATGTTAACCCTTTAAATAGTCAACGTTATTATTTAGGTCGACCCGATGATGCTTTTACTGTTATGCGTTCTTTGGGATTAGGTGTGACTAATAGTGACTTAGCTATCTTTAAAGTTAATGCTCCTCGACGTTTAGCTGGGCGTATCCTATTACAAGTTCAAGATAAAGGGCAAGCTTATTATGTTAATCCTGTAAATTTGAAATTATATTATCTGGGTCGGCCAAGCGATGCTTTCAATCTAATGCGTTCTTTGGGGCTTGGTATCTCTAATACTGATTTAGCCAAGATTCCGGTAGCGGCAAGCAGTTTTAACGCTGCGGCCTCTAGCATGAATGTCCTTAAGCATTTTAATTTTAAATATCAAAATATTAGTTATGATATTGCTCAGAATTTATCCTCAATTTGGTATGATGCCTATCACAGTTCTCCCAAAATTTATACTTATTATTCCGAAAGTGACCCGGCGAGTCTACGAGAATCTTTCTACGGTTTGTTCTTGCAAGTTAAATCCGGTGATAGTTCTTTAGACGATTTAATAACCAAATTACGCGCCGTAGCCACCGCGCATAATTGGTCAAACGATCAACTGGCGGAATTTACGCTGGCACTAGTTCAATTTATTCCTTATGATACGACCAAAATTTCCACGGGTGATCTTGCCAATCTCAATCCTTTTTACCCTTACGAAACTTTATATCTCAACCGTGGAGTTTGTTCCGATAAAACATTTTTAGCCTTAGCTCTCTTACGCCGTCTCGGTTATGGTGCAGCGATTTTAGATTTTCCCGATATCAATCATGCCGCCGTTGGAATCGCTTGCCCGACTAGTATTTCTCTTAAGGGATCTGGTTATTGTTATGTTGAAACCTCTAATTATTTTCCTTTTGGAGTCATTCCAAGCGCCGTTAATTCCGGCCAAGCAGAAAGCTCGAATGATAATTGGGATAATTTATTTAACCCAGCTACCTTGGGACAGATAGAGATTTATCAAAAAACAACCGGGCGAACTTATTATGGGGTGAGTCAGACCCAAGAGAAAATAGTTGAGATTAATAGTTTAAAAAACAACTTAAATAGTCAGCAGTCGGAAATAAATAATTTAGTTGCTAGCCTCCAAACTCAGGAATATAATATTAATCTTCTAAAAATTCAATTAGATAGTTCTTACAGTAATGATTTAGTCTCATCGTATAATAATGCGGTTAATAAATATAATTCAGATTTAGTAATCTACCAGAGTCAGATTGATACTTATAATAATTTAATTGCTAACTATAATCAGGCGACGCGTGACTTTTATCAACAATAGTTTTTATCGCTCTAATTTTAGCTATTATTTGCTTGACAATAATTAAAAATTGCTGTAAATTTATGGCTAGAGGATTGGCCTCTTTAAGTGGCCACTTTTTTGTTTAAAGATTAAACAAATTTATTAATTATCATGCTCCTTTTAGCCTTGCGGCTATAATTTTCTTCCCCTATGGGGTCGGGAGCAAAAGTCAGGACTGCTTCGCTAATTTAGCTGTTTTAGTCCTAAAAAAGAAAAATATGTCTAATGTTCTAAAACTAGAAGACATGCTTAAAGCCGGCATGCACTTCGGCCACCGAACTAATCGTTGGCACCCAAAAATGAAGCAATTCATTTTTACTTCCAAGAATGGGGTCTATATTATTGATCTCAAAAAAACTCAAGAAAAATTTCAAGAGGCTTTAGAGTTCATGGCTAAATTAGTTACCGAAGGGAAAAACATTTTATTTGTCGGTACTAAAAGCCAAGTCGCCCCGACTTTAAAAAAGATGGCCGAAGAAACTGGCCAGCCGTATATTGTTGGTAAATGGCTGGGCGGCTACTTAACTAATTTTGCCGTCGTTAGAAAATCAGTGAAGAAGTATCTGGATTTAATTGAGAAACGTGAAGGAGGGAAACTAGAGAAATATACTAAGAAAGAACGATTAAATTTCGATCGAGAGATTAAAAAATTAGAATTAAGAGTGGGCGGTTTAACTAGTTTAAGTAAATTACCGGATGCTTTGTTTGTCTGGGATATTAAAGAAGAAGAAACAGCGGTGCGCGAGGCACAACAAAAAAATATCCCCTTAATCGCTATTTGTGATACTAATGTTAATCCAGAGGAAGTAAATTACCCTATTCCCGCCAATGACGATTCTACTAAGACCATTAAATTAGTTGTGGCGGCTATTCAGGAGACTTTGCTGACTGCCAAACAGAACGTTAAATAAAAATAATTTAGAATTCTTCATAAAATAAATTGGCTATCAAGCCGGCATTATAACGGTTGATAGTTATCATTAACAATATGGAACTTATTAAACAATTACGGGAAATGACCGGCGCCGGGATGGTTGATTGTCAAAAAGCTTTGCAAGAAGCGGGCAATGACCTAGAGAAGGCCGTTGAAATATTACGTAAAAAAGGAATCGCCAAAGCGGCTAAAAGAACCGATCGTGACACTAATGAAGGGATTGTTAAAGTGGCGGTTAATAGTGAGCAAACTGAAGCTTATATCTTAGAGCTTAATTCCGAAACCGATTTTGTCGCTCGTAATGAAAAATTTCAAACTTTAGCTGAGGCTATTTTCCAGGTCGTTAAAGCAACTAAACCGGCTGATTTAGAAGCCCTCTTAGTTGCCCCCATGACTGCTGGTACCGTCAAGGAGAATCTTGATGGTTTAAGTGGCACTATTGGCGAAAAGATGGGTATTAAACGCTTCGCCATTGTCACTGGGGCGACGGTAGCCGCCTATTCTCACCTCGGAGGCAGAATGGGGGTCTTGGTTGCCTTAGATCAGCCTGGTAAGGCAGAACTAGCTATGGACATCGCCATGCAAGTGGCTGCGGTTAACCCGAAGTATTTAGTTCCAGCTGAGGTTGATCCCGCGGAAATGGCCAAAGAGAAAGAAATTTATAAAGCCCAGCTTATTAAAGAAGGGAAGCCAGAAGCCATGGTAGATAAGATCGTGGAAGGTAAAATGGGCAAATATTATTCCGAAGTTTGTTTAGTGGAACAAGAATACATTAAAGACGATAAAAAGAAAGTAAAAGATATTCTGAGCGGAATAAATGTTTTACAGTTTGTTCGCTACTCGCTCTAATTTTTAATCCCGGCCTAGTCCGGGATTATTATTTAACATGAAAATTGCTCAAATACAATTTGCTCCCTGGGATAAGGTTTATAATTTTTCCGTCGGTGAAGTCGAAATTTCCGTCGGTGATTATGCGATTGTGGAAACGGAATTGGGGACAGAGTTGGGGAAAATTATTCGCTTTATAGCTGAGGTTGCCCCTAGTGACGATACCCGAGAAATTAAACCCATCGTGCGGAAAGCTGATTATGATGATGTCGCCAAGCTACCGAGTGCAGAAACTAAGGAAGAGGCGCTTATTTTTTGTCGCGAAATGATTGTCAAACATGATTTACCAATGAAGTTAGTTGATGTCCATTTTTCTTTTGAGGGTAGTCGTTTGAATTTTGCTTTTATCGCCGATGGCCGAGTAGATTTTCGGGAACTCGTTAAAGATTTATCCGGTCACTTTGGTGTTAATATTCGTTTGACTCAAATTGGTACTCGCGACGAAGCTAAAATTACTGGTGACTGCGGACCTTGCGGCCAAGGCTTATGTTGTCGAGAATTCCTTACGGAGTTTTCTTCCATTACCTCGGAAATGGCCGAAGCGCAACAAGTCGTTCATCGCGGTTCCGAACGTATTTCTGGGATGTGTGGCCGTCTGATGTGTTGTCTGTCTTATGAATATGAGGGGTATAAGGCCATGGTTGGTCAATTACCGCCGATTGGCACTAAAGTAAATGTGGATGGTACGCGTGGTGTAGTCGTTGGTCATCATATTTTAAAGCAAACAGTTGATGTAAAAATTGCGGCCGAGAAAGAGGACGAACGCGATACCATTATCGAAGTTGATATTAATCGACATAGTAAGAAAAAATAATTACGCCGCCCCCTTTTTCGGGGCGGTTTTATAAATTCCCTTATGTTAAATGATGATTTATTCAATAAGTTAAAGAGCCGCGTTACAGAGGAGTTAAAAGAATGTTCGGCTCATAATATTGACCATGTCATGCGGGTTTATAATTTGGCGCTTAAAATTGCTCAAGGAGAAGGGGAAGTTGATTGGGAGGTTCTGCAAATTGCTACCCTGCTCCACGATATTGGTGGGGCAAAAGAAATCGCTGATCCGACCGGAAAAACTGATCACGCGGTTGAAAGTGCTAAAATGGCCGTCCCAATTCTTGTTGAATTGGGTTTTTCGGCTGCCAAAATTAAGCATATTCAAGAATGTATTGTTTCTCATCGTTATAAAACCGAAGCTAAGCCCCAGACCTTGGAGGCGAAGATCCTATTTGATGCTGATAAACTCGATGCTTTAGGAGCAATTGGCATTGCCCGGGTTTTTGCTTGGATTAGTAAGAATAAGGCCAGTCTTTATAAGAAAGTTAATTTAGAGGATTATATCCAAACTAATTTAGGGGGAAGTATCAGTGGTCGGATTCAAGATAAGAGTTTACATAGTCCACAGATTGAGTTTGAAACAAAAATAAAATATATCCCTGATAAGCTCTATACTCAGAAAGGGAAAGAGATTGGTCAGGAAAGACTAAAGTACTACCAAGAATTTTTAAATCGCTTGGAACGAGAGATTAACGGCGAACTTTAACTATTAATATGGCCTTAGAGTTTCCTCAACTAAAAAAATACTCCTTACCAGCTGATATTCTTAATAATCACGATTGGTATGAAAAAAGTTGGTCAGGAGTTTTATTCCCGCTTCATATTATCGGCGTCGGTTGTGTTTATTTAGGCAATAAACGTTTTAAAGATGCTTTTCGAATCGGAATTACTTTTGTTAAACAGGATCGAATGGTTTGGCTCTGGGATATGCATGATTTAAAAAGAATCAGGGCGCGCTTATTAAAATTGGTTCAACATAATCCCGCGGCAATCCGTAAATATTTTTTAGCTTGGCAACGCGATTGGAAAAAGTTTAAACAAAACACTAATCATTTAGATAAAATTAATTTTTCCCAACTCAGTGATCATGATCTATATCAAGCCTATCTTAAACTTCGCGATAGCTATATTTGGGAAAGTTCTTTGCCTTATTTGGTAGATTCATTTTTAACCGCCGGAGAGAGCGATTGGCTCGCAGAACTAATTAGTCAGGAATTAAAAACAAAAGTACCAGAAAAAAGGGTTTCATCTTATTTAGCAACTTTAACCGCCCCGGTTTCCAATTCTTTTAGTTCCCAGGAAGCGATTGATCTTTTGCAAATCGTCCTTGATTTTCAGAAGAATCACGATCAGCTTAGATTTAATCAGCATCTTATCGTTCATGCCCAGAAATATTATTGGGTGGAAAACAGTTATTATCCCCGTTCACCTTTAACAGTTGTTTACTTTCGTAAAAAAATTGAAAAGATTATTAAAAATAGTAATGTCCGCGTTCAATTTTTAGAAAAGTATAATCAAGCGCAAAAAAATAAAGCTCGCAAGGAAAAGGTTTTTCAGAAACTGCAGATTAGTCGCGGCCTCAAAAGAATTATCAAAACTAGTGAGCTTTTTACCGCCTGGCAGGACACCAGAAAATCAGGGGTGTTTATGGCTAATCATTTCTTTTTTAAATTTTTAAAAGAAATCGGTCGTCGGGTTGGGTTACCCTTCTTTGAAATTTGTTATGCCACTGATTATGAACTGGCTGATATTCTGTTTAAAAAAAAGTTTAATCGTCAGCAATTGCAACGACGGCGCAAAAATGGTTGTATCTTTTTTCATACCCCTCGGGGGATACATCTTATGGAGGGGGCGACTGTGAAGCAATATCCCGTTACCAGATTTTTAGGGGTTAGTCGCGATGCTAATAAGATTCAAGGCGTTGTCGCTTGCCCCGGAATAGTCACCGGGAAGGTGAGGGTGGTTTTGGATTTAGCGGATTTTAAAAAATTTAAAGTAGGCGAGATTCTAGTGACTAATAATACTACCCCCGATTTTGTTCCTATTATGAAAAAAGCAGCCGCGATCATTACTGAACAGGGTGGCATTACCGCTCACGCGGCAATAGTTTCACGCGAGCTCAAGAAACCTTGTGTTATTGGCACCAAGATTGCTACTAAGATTTTAAAGACTGGGGAAATAGTTAGAGTCGATGCGACTAGCGGGATTATTACAAAATTATAAGAATATTTTAGCTTTTATTGCAAAATCACTCCGACTCTCGGGGTGATTTTTGTTGGTTTTTGGTTTTAATCTTTTCCCTAAATATGTTATAATGGCTTTATCAATAATTTAATAATTTTTTATCTTTTATGAAGAAGATGAATATTGCGATCAACGGCTTTGGGCGGATCGGCCGAGCCGCTTTTAAGGTTATATGGATGCGTTTTCCTAATCTTAATGTAGTGGCGATTAATGATTTAACTGATCCTCCTACTTTAGCCCACCTATTAAAGTATGATTCTTGCTATGGATCGACTAAACAGGGAATTAGAGCCACGAAAGATTCTTTAGTCGTTACCGGCAAAAGAATTCCAATTTTAGCCATAAAAGATCCGGTTCAATTGCCCTGGAAAGCCCTTAAAGTCGATGTTGTTTTAGAATGTACGGGGCGATTTACGACAAAAGAAGAATTAGCTCTACATTTAAAGGCTGGAGCAAAGAAAGTTGTTTTGTCAGCCCCCATTAAAAAGGGTGGTGTAAAAACCATTGTTTTAGGAGTGAATGAAAAGATGGTAACAGCCAGTGATCATCTTTTATCCTGTGCCTCGTGCACCACAAATTGTTTGGCGCCGACCACGGCAGTTATCAAGGAGAAGTTTGGAATCAAGAAAGCGTTGATGACTACCATTCATTCCTATACAGCTGATCAGAATTTAGTTGATGGCCCTCATAAAGATTTGCGTCGGGCGCGCGCGGCCGCTTTAAATATGATCCCTACTACGACTGGAGCCGCCCTAGCGACCGCAGAAACCATTCCATCGCTTAAGAACAATTTTGATGGCTTAGCAGTGCGGGTGCCGACTCCCGTCGGTTCGCTTTGTGACACGGTTTATGTTTTAAACAAAAAGACAACGGTCGCCGCGGTTAATCACGCTTTTATTAGCGCTGCTCAGGGTAAACTAAAGGGAATTATTGAAGCTTCTAATGAAGAGTTAGTTTCCACCGATATTGTGGGCAATTCTCATAGTGCAATTGTTGACTTATTGTCTACTAAAGTCATTGGCGGTGATCTTTTGAAAGTAATTGCCTGGTATGATAATGAGTGGGGATATTCTAACCGATTAGTCGAATTGGCTAATTATTTAAGTAAGTTTATTAAATAATAATTTTATGAAACTAAGTAATAAGGTAGCGATTGTCACTGGGGCTGCTTCGGGGATTGGTAAAGCTATAGCTGATTTGTTTGCGGCTGAAGGAGCCCAAGTAGTTTATTCTGATATTTATGAGACGGTTGCTGATTTAACGTTAAATGAGGCTCAAGCCGTTTATATTAAATGTGATGTTTCTAAGAAAGAAGAGGTGGAGTTATTAGTCAAAGCGGCGACTGATAAATTTGGTCGTTTAGATATTATGGTTAATAATGCCGGAATTGGTAGTTTGGGAGGGATTTTAGATACGACCGATGAAGTCTGGGAAAAAACTTTACGCATTAATCTTTTCGGTGTCTTTTATGGCGCTCGTGCCGCTGGGAATTATATGAAAGAAAAAGGAATTAAAGGTTCCATTATTAATCTGAGTTCAATTCTTGGTAGCGTTGGTTTTCCTGGGGCAATTTCTTATAGTGTTACTAAAGGCGGGGTTGTTCAGTTAACTCACGCCGGTGCTTTAGATTTAGCGCCACTGGGCATTAGAATGAATGCGATTGCCCCGGGCTTTATCGCTACTAACATGACTAAAGGAATTTTAGAGAACGAAGATTTTAAGAAGATGGTTCAATCTAATACCCCCCTGGGTTATGTGGGTGAGCCGAGCGATATTGCTCAGGCTGCTTTATATTTAGCCAGCGATGAGGCTAAATATGTCACCGGGACTATTTTATATGTTGATGGCGGTTGGACGGCCCGTTAAAATTTTTTTCATGACCAATAAAAATAATATTATTAAAAAAATTGCCGCCGCCGGCCTTGTAGGCCGCGGCGGTGGAGTTTATCCGACGGCACAAAAATGGGCGGCCGTTAAAAGCGCGCTAGTAAATAAGAAACAAGGTTACATTATTATTAACGGCGCCGAAGGTGAGCCCGGAGTGAAAAAGGACGGTTATTTGTTTAAACATCAGGCCCCCGATATCTTAACTGGTGTTTATTGGGCGGATCAATTTTTAGGATCACGGAAAATTAAGAAAATTTATTTTTTCTTAAGTCCAGAATATTATCAGAGCTATCAAGCCGGACTACGCCAAGTAATCGCCGAGAAAAAATTTCAGTGTTTAAAGGATAAGGTGGAATTTTTTATTAAGCCCGTGGCTTTAAGTTATATCAGTGGAGAAGAAACAACCCTTTTAAATTTAATTGAGGGCAAAAAAGTTCAACCACGCCTAAAACCACCTTATCCCACTAGTCACGGTTTATATGGACAGCCGACTTTAATTAGTAATCCCGAAACTTTTTATAATGTTAGTTTGGTAGCTCGTGATCAATATGAAGAAAAAAGGTTCTATACTGTTGAGGGATTTGTAAAACATCCTGGTGTCTATGCCTTAGACGCTAGTTTGTCAATTAAGGAAGTTCTACGCGTTACTCATAATTACCCTGTTGCCCCGTTCTTTGTTCAAATTGGCGGTAATGCCTGCGGGGAAGTACTGAATTCTGATCAGCTTGCTGGACCAGTAGAGGGGGCTGGTTCAATTATGGTTTATGATTTAATTAAAACTGATGAGAAGAAATTGCTTAAATATTGGTTAAATTTTTATTACCAACAAAGCTGCGGTCAATGTTCAGTGTGTCGTGAAGGCACTTATCGTTTAGGAGAAATTTTTTCTGCCCCTAAATTTAATCAAAAATTATTCTGGGAGATCGTCCAAGCGCTCGAAGATTCTAGTTTCTGTCCACTCGGTTCTTCTTTAGCCACTCCTCTTAAAAGTTATTTTAATAATATTTATCAACAAAACTAATTTGTAAATCTATGGACCAAAATCAAACAGCTGCGGCCGAGAAAACCAAACTTACGCCTTCGTTTGAAATGATCGAAACGGCGATTAAAGTTTGGTGGAAAAATTTAAAGAAGTTTATTCTGGTTTACGTTTGGGGAATCCTGTTTGCCTTAATCCCATTGGCGATTGGTTTAGCTTTTGTCGGGCTCAATCTTTTACCTGGAGTAAAAGATAGTCTAACTTTTTCCGTGGCGACAATGGTAGTCTTCGTAGCCGCTTTAGCGTTTATTATCTATTTTACGGTGCGCGCTTATATCGGTATATTTTTAGTGGTAAAACATGATTACCAGGGTCACGAAAAAGACATTTTTAAAGAAACCAAAAAATGGTTTTGGCCTTATTTAGGTCTGACTCTTTTAACTTCCGTCTTTGTCCTCCTCTGGACGTGTCTTTTGATTATCCCTGGTATTATTTTTTCCATCTTTTACAGTCTGGCGGCTTATGTCTTATTTTTTGAGGATAAAAGAGGAATGGCGGCTATTCGGCGTAGTGTCCAACTGATTAAAAAATATTGGTGGGCAGTTTTTGGTCGTTTTTTACTATTAGGTCTAGTGATGTGGGTTTTTACCGTTCTTCTTTCCATCCCGCTTGTCATGACAGTGGAAAATAGTTTCTTTTTCCATTTTTGGAATGTCGTTGTTCAAGTGATCAATATGCTGATCGGTCCGATAGCTCTTTTATTTAGTTATCAAATTTATCAAGAATTAGTTAAGATTAAAAAATAATGGAGGTTAAGATTAATGATAAAATCGTTGTCGGCCAAGCTGGTCAAACAATTTTAGAGCTAGCTCGTTCCGCGGGGGTTAAGATTCCATCTCTATGCCAACACCCAGATTTAGAGGCAAAAGCAAATTGTCGAGTTTGTGTTGTAGAAATTAAGGGTAATGATCGTCTAGTGACCGCTTGTTCGACGCCAATTAAAGAAGGGATGGAGATTGCCACTAATAGTTCTCGAGTTAAGAACGCACGGCGGATCAATCTAGAGCTACTTCTAGCGGAGCACACCGAAGCCTGCCCTACTTGTCTGCGTCGTTTTAATTGTGACTTATTAATTTTAGGCAAACAGTATAAATTAAAAATCAAGCAATTTTCAGAGCGAAAAGGAAAGCGCTCTACTTATTGTTTTGCTAAGGCGGTGGAGATTGATGGCAGTCAATGTATTGATTGTCAGAATTGTTTGACCGCCTGTGCTCGTCAGGGAATCAACTATTTGACGATGACTGGTTCAGGAGTGGAACAAGAAGTTAAACCATTTAAAGATAAACAGAAGGCTTGCATCTACTGCGGTCAGTGTACTAATGTTTGCCCAGTGGCTGCTGCCCAAGAACAGAGTTCCTGGCCTCAAGTTGAACGAGACCTGCATAATAAAAATAAAATTGTGGTTGCTCAATTTGCTCCCGCAGTGCGAGTTTCTCTTGGTGAAGAGTTTGGTCTGCCCGTCGGTACTAATTGTGAAGGGAAGATTTATACCGCTCTAAAACAGTTGGGTTTTCATTACATTTTTGATGTTAATTTTGGGGCTGATATTACGACGATGACCGAGGCGGAAGAATTACTTAAAAGACTAAGAAATAAGAAAGCGATTCTTCCGATGATCACTTCTTGCTGTCCCGCTTGGGTAGCTTACGCCGAGTTTTATCATCCAGAACTATTACCCAATCTGACTACGGCTCGTTCACCTCAACTACATACGGCCGGAGCCATTAAAACTTATTGGGCAAAGAAAAACAAGATTCCAGCGAGCAAAATTGTCGTTGTCTCAATTGTCCCTTGTACCGCCAAGAAGTATGAAGCTAGCCGACCAGAGCTGTGGTTTAAGGGTAAGCCGTTAGTTGATTATGTTTTAACCACTCGGGAATTGGCTTTTTTAATAAAAAAGAATAATCTAGATTTTAAGAAATTAATCGAGAGTCGCGGTGAAGCTTTATTTAATGAAGGTAGCGGAGCGGCGGCTATCTATGGCGCCTCTGGAGGAGTTATGGAGTCGGCTCTACGTTCCGTCACTTCTTTCATTAATCCTCAGAATAATCCATTAGGAAAGAAACGTTTAGAGTTTAAAGATGTTCGCGGGTTGCAAGGATTCAAAGAGGCGATTATTGATCTGGGGACCCGTAAATTACGGGTAGGGGTAGTTAGTGGTATTAGCAATTTTAGTCGAGTCTTGCCAAAACTAAAGAAATACCAGTATATTGAAGTAATGGCTTGCCCGGGAGGTTGTCTGGGTGGTGGTGGCCAACCTATTCCCACTACTCAAGCGATTAGACAAAAACGTCTCGCGGGCATGTATAATTTAGATCAGAGCCGCTCTGTACGCCGCGCCCATGAAAATAAAGCGATGATTGAGTATTATGAATGGGTTAAGTGTAATCATCTCGAAGCGCAGGTCTTGCATACTAAGTTCAAGCGTAGTGCTGGGTCAGCCTTGCAAGTCAAAAAATCGGCTAAGAATTCATTTTTTGGTTTATTTTAATCTCATTTCCCATGATTCCTCAATACGTTCTCCAAACTATTAGCACTTTACAGGCTTCGGGCTACGAAGCTTATATTGTGGGTGGTTGTGTCCGGGACATTTTAATGAAAAGAACTCCCCAAGATTGGGATATCGCCACTAACGCCGAACCAAAGCAAATTTTAGAGGTATTTTCGGACGCGAAGTATGAAAATAATTTTGGTACAGTTTTGCTACCGATTCGCGAAGGGGATCAAGAAGAGCTCCAGGATGTGATTGAAATCACCACTTACCGTAGTGAACAAAGCTATTCTGATCGTCGTCATCCTGATATTGTTCGCTTTGAAACCGAATTAGATAAAGATTTAGAGCGGCGTGATTTCACTATTAATGCTTTAGCCTTGAATCCGCTGGCGGATAATGAGGTAATTGATTTATTTGGTGGTCAGAAGGATATTAAAGCGAAGATCATCCGCGCAGTTGGTGAACCAGTTGATCGCTTTAAAGAAGACGCCCTTCGTTTGATGCGAGCAATCCGTTTTAGCACTCAGTTGGGTTTTACCTTAGAGCCAAAAACCCAACGGGCAATTTTGAAATTAGCAGGTGGTTTGAAATTTGTCTCGGCGGAAAGAATTCGGGATGAGTTAATTAAGATTTTAACTTCCGATCGCCCCGCGACCGGTATTACCTTACTCCATGATTGTAAATTGCTTCAGTATATCCTTCCGGAGTTGGAACAAGGAGTGGGCGTTAAGCAAGATCGTCACCATATTTATCCAGTTTTTAAACATAATGTTTTAGCTTTAGAGCATTGCCCTAATCAGCAATGGCCGGTTCGTTTTGCGGCTTTACTCCATGATATTGCTAAACCAAAAACACGTCGGATTATTGAGGGGATTGCCACGTTTTATAATCATGAGTATTTAGGCGCCAAGATGGTGGAAAAGATTATGACCCGCTTGAAGTTCTCTAATGAAGATCGGATCCGGGTGGTCAATCTAGTCAAAAATCACATGTTTTACTATAATGTCGGAGAGGTGACTGCCGCCTCAGTTCGACGTTTAATTGTGAAGGTGGGTCGAGAAAATCTTCAAGATTTAATTGATTTGCGTGTTGCCGACCGTTTGGGTTCGGGTACTCCTAAAGCCATGCCTTATAAGTTACGTCATTTGCAGTATATGTTGGAGAAAGTCCAAAATGATCCGGTTTCAGTAAAAATGTTAAAAATTAATGGAGAAGATTTGATGAGTCTTTTGAAAATACCACCAGGACCAAAGATTGGGGCCATCCTCGATGTCCTTTTAGGCGAAGTATTAGAAGATCCGGAGAATAATAATGTTAGTTATCTCAAAAAACGCGTTAAAGAATTAAACAAGTTGGAGCTTGATGAATTGCGCCAGCAGGCTAAAGAAGTAATTGCTGAAAAGAGAGAAGAAGCTGATAAAAATATTAAAAAACAATTTAAAGTTTAAAATTTAGTATAATAAATTATGTCCAAGAAAATTATTTTTAGTTTGGCGGTAATTTTCATCGCCCTAAGCGTTACGGCCTGCGCTATTAAAAAGCCGATTAGTAATCAAGAAAGTCTCCCGGCTTTATCTGATACTAATTCTAATTCTAATTCAGCAGATGACCTCGAGTCATCTGTCCCGGCTACCGCTGAGACTACTAAACTTGATAATCAAGTAGTGACTCCGGCGCCGGTTGATTCTACTACTATGAAAACTCCTGACCAGCAAGAAAATTTAGTTGCCCAGTATTCCGGGGCAGTTATTAAAACTAATTATGGTGATATCACGGTCAAATTTTATGGTGTCGATTCACCGAAAACGGTTAATAACTTTTTGAATTTAGCCCAGGCCAGTTTCTATAATGGTGTTAAATTTCATCGCGTTATTAAGAATTTTATGATTCAAGGTGGTGACCCCTTAACTAAAGGGACAGACACAAGCGTATATGGTACTGGTGGGCCAGGCTATCAATTTGCTGATGAATTTAATGATCATAAGTTAGTGGCAGGTAGTTTAGCCATGGCTAACTCAGGTGCTAATACTAACGGTTCACAATTCTTTGTCGTTACTGCTCCGGAGACTCCTTGGCTTGATGGCCGACATACTAATTTCGGGGAGGTAACTAAGGGACTAGATGTGGTTAAAAAAATTGAAGCTGTCGAAACTGTTGCCCCCGGTGTTTATGATCGTCCGGCTAAAGACGTAATTATTAATAGTATTGAGCTCTTAAAATAACTATGCAAGTTTATTTAGACAACGCCGCTACGACTCGGATTGATCCCCGCGTCCTGGCTAAAATGAAGCCCTATTTAACGACCAAGTATGCCAATGCCTCCTCGATTCATAATCCTGGTCAGGCGGCTTACTTAGATTTACGTGAGGCGAGAGCCACGGTAGCAAAACTCATTGGCGGCGAGGAAACGGGAGTCGTGTTTACCTCGGGAGCAACCGAAGCCAATAATTTTATTATTAAAGGAGTCGCGCGTGCTAATCGAACCGAGAAGAAAAACAAAATAATTGTTTCGGCGATTGAACATCCCTGTGTCCGAGAGTCCGCTAGTGAATTAAAGCGCGAAGGTTTTCAAGTAGAGTTTATCCCCGCGAGTAAAGAGGGAATAATTACTCCTGCCGCGTTGCGTAAATTAATCGATGAAAAAACCATTCTTGTTTCCGTGATGACGGTCAATAATGAAATTGGCACGATTCAAGATATTAAGGCTTTAGCTAAGATTGCTCATGACCATGGCGCTTATTTCCATACTGATGCCGTTCAAGCGGTGCCTTATTTAAAATTCGATGTTAAAAAAATGGGTCTTGATTTTCTGAGTTTATCAGCTCATAAGATTTATGGTCCCAAGGGTGTAGGCGTGGCTTATCTTAATCAGACAATTAAGATTCAGCCCTTAATTGTTGGAGGCGGTCAAGAAGATGGTTTGCGCTCCGGTACTTATAATTTGCCCGGCATTATGGGCTTGGCTTATGCCCTCGAGTTAGCCTATAAAGAACGTTCGTTCTATTTAAGAACCGTTAAGAGCTTGCGTGATTATTTTTGGCAGAAAATTAAAAAAGAGATTCCGGGCATTAAGTTAAATGGCAGCTTGACTCAACGTGTGCCGGCTAATTTAAATATTATGTTTGGCTATGTTGAAGGGGAAGCGATTTTGATCGATCTCTCAGCTAAAGGCATCCAGGTTTCGACTGGTTCCGCTTGCTCGGCGACTGACCTACGCTCTTCTTATGTCTTACAAGCGTTGGGGTTAAATAAGAATTTTTTAAATAGTAATATTCGTTTTTCACTGGGTCGGTTTAACACCAAATTAGAGATTGATTATACGATTAAATGTTTAAAGGAAACGGTAAAGCGATTAAGGAGTTTTAGCCCGATTAAATAAATTAGGAAGCTTGAAGATAAATTGAAAAGGCGGTGCTTTCGGCATCGCCTTTTTCAACTATTTAGTAGAGTATTCTTTTAACTCCTGGTAGTTACCCTTTTATAGATCGGGAAGGGTAAGAAGCGGAGAATTAATTCCCGACTCCACCACGCGAAGGGGTTTCTTACCCACCACAGCTCGTCGAGCTTGTGATAATTTGCTTTTATTGGAATAGGTTTGCATATGAAACCATGTCTTCTGAGGTCTCGACAACAACGCCAGATATGGTGTTTTGAAGCCACCACAAGGATATGACGGCAATTGTTTCTCTTGGTTATCCTGACAAGTTCTTTAACGATTTCATAGGTAGAAATCAGTTTAGTTTTTTGGTCAACGACCCAACAGTTTCTCTGAGAATTCGGGTGTACGTTATCATAGAGGCTTTTTTGTGTAAGTGTCGGGATCCCTTCAAGGAGAAGATTTCTCAATTTCAGAATTAAATAGGCATTCGTTCCCTCGTACTCCCCGAAAGCAAAGACAACCGCGCCGTCATATTCTTTCCTGTCCTTTAAATTTAGGAGGTGAATAGAGTTTTGGAGATACCAGCCCAGCCAATAAAGAATAGTGGCGACTGCCAGTCCGAAGTTTACTCGGAACCTAATTGGGAAGACAATAGTCTCTTCAACATCCAGGCTAGCTTTCCCTACCGCC